>Ga0180437_10003177_pt1 | contig 24800 bp, 25 predicted proteins | sample SS_ome_4_FD_132410 | JGI IMG/M metagenome (GOLD analysis project Ga0180437, IMG submission 132410) | Hypersaline lake sediment archaeal communities from the Salton Sea, California, USA - SS_3_D_1 metaG | ecosystem: Environmental > Aquatic > Non-marine Saline and Alkaline > Hypersaline >... | reverse complement strand
CTTCCAGAAGATCCTAAAGAAAAAATGTTTTCTATCGGCAGATTTAATGTCCCAAAACCTCTCGCAATCGCAATTGGTAATGCCTTATTAGCATCAATAATTGAGATTTTCTTAATCTTTACAGACACCTTTGTTTGGGTATGGGGTTGGTGGAACGCCGTCACGGTATTTATTTTTGTTTACATCCCCTTTTTTGTAGTTTCAGCGTATTCTTACTATTGGAAACCTAAAAAGCAGCGAAATATAATACTTATAATGATAATTTTAAATGTTTTACTAGTTGTTATCTTTGGTTTTATCCTTAATTGGATTTAATTTTTTTTTTATTCTATATATGAAATTCGTTTTTCTATATCTTTTTAAATATAAAGAGTCTATTCTTCTATTGAAAAATAATAAATTTTAGAGTGATTATCCATGGTTCAAGCATCAGATGTTGCTATGAGAGTATCTGCGATTATTGGAGGATTTGTAGGGATTGTTGAAGCTATCTTCATTTTTATTGGTGAAAGACTAGTACCGTATGGTTTTGGCTGGATTAGTGGAGTTATTGGAATTCTTCTCGCTATAGCAGCGCTATCAATAGGGATCAAACCTATCCATTATGCCCCCTTCTTATTAGGTTTAATAGGAGTTCCTTTAATTATTCTTGGATTATTAATTGGGGGAATAATAGTATTAGTGGCTACATTCTTTGGATTGATTAGTTAACAAATTACTTATTTTTTTATTTTTTTTAGGTTTAAGAGTTAAAATTCTATCAATCAAAAACTTAGGAAAATTTAATGTTTTAAAAAGAATTTTTATATTTCTCTTTCAGATTTATTTTATATTATTTAAGGTGTTAAATTTGGATTTAAAAATTGATTCTAAAATTGAATTAAACAATGGAATTGAAATGCCGATATTTGGACTCGGTACATGGGCTTTAAGCGGGAAACAAGCTTATCAGGCAATTTTATGGGCTTTTAATATCGGATATCGTTTGATAGATACTGCCATGATTTATGGAAATGAGCGAGAAATTGGAAACGCACTAAAAGATGCAAAGGTGCCTCGAGATGAAATATTTGTTACCACAAAAGTTTGGAATTATGACCAAGGCTATGATAATACATTAAAGGCATTTGAAAAAAGTTTAAAACGCTTGAAATTAGACGTTATTGATCTTTATTTGATACATTGGCCTGCTACACCATTAAGGAATGAATCCTGGAAAGCATTAGAAAAATTATATAATGAGGGAAAAACGCGGTCAATAGGGGTGAGTAATTTTACTATTAGGCATATAAATGAGTTATTAGATACATCTTCGACCATGCCTGCTGTTAATCAATTTGAAATATCACCCTTTCTTTATCAGAGAGATTTAATTAAATATTGTCAAGAGAGAGGTATTGTTGTTGAAGCATATAATCCATTAACAAGAGGACGAAGATTAGACTACGATAAATTGCAAAAAATAAGTAGAAAATATGGAAAAACCCCTGCACAAATTTTACTTCGGTGGGGAATTCAACATAACATCGTTGAGATTCCTAAATCAGGAAGTTTAGACCATCTTAAAGAAAATGCAAATATTTTTGATTTTTCTATTGACCAAGATGATATTACTTTTCTTGATAATATAAATGAAGAGTATAGATTGGGTGAGGACCCACACTTAATTGATTAAATTCTTATTATAGTTAAACCCAACAGCATATTGTAATTTCTCTGAAATAGCATTATTGATAATAATAGAATTTTCCCAGTTTTTTATAATAAAGGATAATTTTATATCGTTAATATAGGTTCTATTTTTCATTTCTGTAAACATTTCATATATTTCTTTTAGATTATTTCCATATATAAATACATTTGTAAATTGTGAAAGTATTTCAGATATTCTCCAAAATTTTATTGTATTCTCATTTTTTATTCTATTATTTACCTCTTTTGACGAGTTAACAATTTTGACAGAAACTAAAGCTGTGAACATCCCTTTTATAGCTTCAAAGTTTATTTCAGGAGTAAATCGTATTAAATTTTTATTGATCATTCTATTAATTCTACGTTTAACTGTTTTTGCACTTATCCCTATGCTATGTGCAATTTCTTTATTTGAAGCTCGACTATTCTCCATTAAAAATTGTATTATACGCCAATCTGTTGATGTGTATAAATCTTGTAATGAATCATTATAGACAATTTCATTATAATTGTTGAATGAAGCACCAGATTTAGAAATTGAATTAATCAATTGCTCTAAATGCAAGTTATTTTTTACAAAAAAAGAGATAATTAGTGTTCCATCTAAAAGATGCCAGATTTTATTTATTTCTGGGATTAGTTGAAGGTTTTTATAATAATAGTCAATATTTATCTCTTCCGAGATATTTAATGAGCCAATATAATGATGTAAACCTAACCAATTATAATTTATTTGTACAGAAAACCGTTTAATAACATCATCTTTGATCATAGAATCTAATCTTTGAGAAACTTTTCTGAGAGAAAGATCTAGCTCTTCTGCGATTGTAGAATAAGATATTCTACAGTTATTGTCTATAATTTTTAGGATTTTGAAATCTATCTCATCCATTCATTGACCAGATCTACTAATTTTTTGTTAAAAAGAGGACATGTCAATTTATAAAGCTTATTGTTGTTGGATTGTATTCAACATAAAAAACTACATAAATGTATAAATTATTCTTTTTATATTAGTGCCTGTGCTAGGAGCAAAGCTCCAAAGATTTCTGAAGAATCTGCAACTCGTGAGGTATCTATTAAATTTTTGATTTTGTTCATATAAATGGCACCATAAGCTTTGCCACCTCCTAAATGAACCAATGTTCTATAGATTAAGTTTCCTGAAATTCCATTTGGGGCAATTATTAAATTAGAATCATGATTAATCGCATTTTCAATCAGAATCTCATCATGATTAATAGTTATATCGGAATATTTTTGCTTAAAATGGTGGACTACTTCAAGAGCATTCTCAATCGACTCATCCACTATGGAGTCCCTTCCTCTATCAGATAACCTCCCTCCACTTAAAATACTTATTTTAGGTTTAATTTTTAGAGAATCTAATTCTTTTAATGCACTCTTTATAAAAGTTATCTTACTTTCCGACGTATTACATTCATCAATACCAACTGGACCAAAAAAGAATTGAAATTGTTTAAATGATTCTAATAGAGCCAGTCTTTTTATGCTTAAAATTCCTAATTGTTCTTTAATGTTCTTAATAAAAAGATTTGAGTCAAGACTTCCCCTTATAGCAACATCGATATTATTGAATTTGAGGTAAGAAATTATTTCTAGTTCAGGATTAGTGGATGTTATTAAATTAATGTGAGCTTTATAATCTGGGTAATTTATTTGATTTAGCACTTGCCTAATTGAATCTCTTTTTCCAAAAAGAAATAGATCTATTGAACTTTCATTGATAAATCTAGTTAGTGCTGAAAATATTTTTTTATTTTGTTCCTGCGAATCTGCTAAGCCAACGCCTATTTTTCCCTTTTTATTCTTCCCTTTAAGAATAAATTTCTCAAGAATGTTCATTTAGCATCTTAAATTTATTTTAAAACATCGTATAAAGGATAAATACTATTATTAAAGTTAGAGCGTCATATACTCCATGAGTTATCATTACAGCTATCAAATTTTCTTTCCTCCAATCGTATAATAACCCTAAAAGTAAGGAAATTGCGAAAAAGGGGAAAAAGTTCAATATAAATGATACTAAAAAGGCAATGGGGGGTAGAGGTACTAAAAATATACCAATTAGATGAATAATCGAAAAAATGAATGCAGTAATAAAGATTCCCCATTTCTTTCCTAAATTTCTTACTAACCCCTTTTGAAGAAATCCTCTAAAAAGTATTTCTTCGGAGGTCCCAATTATGAATATCATGATTAATACTAATAAAGTTAGACTAAGATAATCAGAAGATGTGATAATGAGATCAACATCACTAGTACTTCCCACTGCGTTTTGAATAGTTTCGGCTCCGAATATAGAATACATAAAAAATTCCATTATAAATGATACTGAATATACTAGGATGATTCCTATTATCGCAAATGCAATCCCGATTAAAATTTCCTTTAGAATTTTATTTTTAGAAAATCCTACTGCAGTAAAACCGAGAATCTGTAATCTATTTTTTATATTTGGTCGTTGAAGATATTTACCAACATACATAACCGGAACAATTATTAATACAATTTCAATAAAGGAACTAATTATAATAAAATAGGGACTAAGAAATATCTCGATAGCATTTTCTAAATTAAATGTGAAAATAACAAAGAGAATAGCTATAAAAACAGCTATTACATTCATCAAAATAAATGCGGCAATAGTCATTCCTAGCGAGGCGGAAGTACTCCATAATTTTTTATCTTGTAAATTAAGAAGATCTTCGTCACTGTACTTTAAACTTATTGGAAAATACTTTGGATATTGTTGTTGTTCGAATGCCGCAATCGTGTTAATTGAAGGTTCATTTTCACTTTTATGAGGTAATCTCATATGTGTTTTAATATAATGAAGGTCTACACCGCATTTAATACAATACCTAATATTGTCAGCTTTTGGTATTTTACTGCCACAAAGTGGACAATATACCCAATTAATTTTAATTTCATTCGAGGGCTCTTTTTCAGTCATCTAGGATCAATATTAAAAATTAATCTAAATATACTTATTTTTTTTGTTATAAAAGAGGTATCATTTAAATATAGATTCAAATTAAAACTTATGATTCAAAATTAATGTGTAAAATAACATTCTAATTTATTATTATTCCATCGAATTGGGTTTACAAAACCATATCTTTCGAATTGAATAGGTTTTTTCAGAGGAACATTGGTCAAGTTATTCTCTCCATAACCTTCTGAAAATGAACCATCAGGTTTTAATATACTTACTTCTATTTTATTTTCTTCGGGTACCCATTGAATTATTGAATAAGCCCTGTTTAGCTTAAAACTATGAAATTGGGCATGAATTATTCTTTGTTTTAAGTTTATAGTTTTAATTTTTATATTAGCTAGATCCTTCAAACGTAGTACTCGATTAGACTTGAGCTTTACTGTATCACTCTTAGCAATGAAAATTATTAAAACTCCATTTTTAGCTTTAACTTTTATTGTTCTCCTTCCTTTCGTTGGGTCAGAAGGAAGTAAAAGAGGTTCTGCTTTGTATTCTGAAAAAGGTACATCACTAATTTCAACTCTGATGGGATTTTCTACGTAAAAATATCTATCTGAGATTTTATCTATTAAATCCTTATTTTTTGAATAAAGCCATGATTCATCAAAATTAATTCCCGTAGTAGACATGCCTAAATCTAATAATGTTTCTTTTAACGCTTCTGGCTTTATACCTCTCATTTTTAAGGATTGTAGACTCCATGTTCTAGGATCTTCCCACCCTTCATATATCCCTTTTATTATATTATTTCTTGATTCAGTTTTACTTAACTTTAAGTTAGGAAAATTTATACGTCCATAGTGTAAAAATTGCGCCTTATTCCATTTAAAGTGCTCCCATATATAATCTTCAATAAAATCTTCTTTAATAAGGTCCATTCCTCTTAAGATATGAGAAATTCCTATAAGATGGTCATCTATTGCCCAAGAGAATTCCAGCATAGGCCAAACTCGATACTTATTACTTACACGTGGATGTATTGCTTCAGATATTCTCATAATTATTTGATCTCGCAGAGCAGGATCCTTCTGATCCATACCTGTTTTTAATCTTATGACAACTTCAGTCTCATGATATTTCCCATTTAGCATATTTTCCCATTCATGCAGATTGTGCTCAATAGATTGGTTTCTATGAGGACAATCTTTTTTTAGATTTTTATATTTATTTCGAAATATATCTGCTTCACAAAAGCATACGTATGCCATATTATCCTTAATTAGTTTCTCACAATACTCATAATATATTTCTAATCTATCACTTTTATAATAAACTTCATTATAATTAACTCCTAACCATTTAAGACCATCTTCGATCAAATTATATGCTTCTGGTAAGACATATTTTGCTTTAGGACTGTCTCTAAGGCTTTTGGGACTCCCTATTGTATCATCAAAAAATAAGATTAATTTTCCATTGTGGCGTTTAATATATTCATGATTTAGAATTACCATTCGAGCATTACCTATATGTAAAGCTCCACTAGGATATGGCGCTAATCTCATTATGATTTCTTCATATTGGTTTAATTTTGGTAATTGGGGTAATTCTTTTAATTCTTCTTGCTTTTTTTCTTTATCAAATGCACTAGGATCTAATTCTAGCAATCTTTTCCTTTGCTCCTCAATTCCGATTTCATTTATCTCCATAATAATTTTGTCAATAACATTTGAATATATTTTTGCTTTAGACCTAAGCTCTGGGCGTTCCATCATTAATTTTCCCATTATAGCCTTACTATTTGCCTTCCCATTAAATTCCACAGCATTTTTTAAGCCATATATCCAAATTAATTTATTAATTTCAGTGTTCTCCATATATAATGTTCACTTTTAAATCATGTAAGCAAAACAGTATTTTAATGATTCAATTATAATTATAATAAATACAGAATATCAAAAAAATTAAATCATTCTTAGAATATTTATATTAAATTGTATTAGTTAACAATATAAAAACAGATATAGTTGTGGATTTTTAATATGTATTACCGAGGTTACATTTTAATACGGTTAAAAGCAATAGGAACTGAATGGAAGGTTGTTAATAAATTAACTGGATTAAAGTCTAACACTTCCGAGGAGAAATGGGAGGTTACTTATATAACACCTGTGTATGGTGGTTGGGATATTGTAGTAGAATGTTCTTTCAATAAGCTCCTTGAATTGGATAAAATAGTTTCTTATATTCGCATTGATGAAGAATTATCTAGTTGGATTGAAGAAACAACGACTTTAGTATCTACTAAAGCAGATTATCCTGAATTTTGAATATTTAGAATTGTGGAAAAAACTTGTTTTTAGAATCATAGAATTACTTCAAGTTTTCAAATAGATCTATATCATTTTTAATTGAATTTGCAGCGTTATTTATGATATTATATGCAATAAATGATGTTTCTTTTTTAGCTTTCTCTTTTAAGACCTTATACTTAAGCTTATAGGCGTCCAACAAATCCGTAGATTGTATATTCTCTAAACCCTTTATAACAATATCTACTATATGAAGAGAAAGTTGTAATTCTCCATCTTGATACAGCGTCTTTGCATGATTTAGATATTCTTTAACGTTATTAAGTTTGAGCAATTCTTTAGCGATATCATTAGATTTAGCAGGAAATAAATCTGTGGGATTGCCTGTATTATACCACCCATGATATAATCGATATGCCGCATGAATTGCAAATTGATAACATCCATAAGTGGGTTTTAACATCTTATGCTCTTTCAATCTTCTTGGAAATATTTCAAGCATTTCATGATAAATTTGTTCAAACCATTTACCTTCATTAAGACGTTTTACCACTTCGTCATGAACAAAATGCATTACTTCTGCTGTTACGGATAATACTTCTTTTACCTCATCGCGACCTTCAATTAAAGCACCATGACCAGGAACTAAAAATTTAGCGTCCTTTTCCATCATTTTTTCCATAGCCATAGCCCAATGCTTAGGATATCTTTGAACCTTGTATGGATTGCCCACATTTGGAAAACTCGAGATCATTAAATCACCAGCAAAGATTACATCTTTTTCAGGAAAATGCATCCATATTGAGTCATCAGTCTCACCCATGTCGTGATATAATTGGAACTTATAACCTCCAAATTCAAATAAAAACTCATTATTACCCTTTATTATAATAGTAGGATTTAAAGTTTTTTGAGCTGATGTAGCCCTTCCCTCTCTACCTCCAATTGACGCAAATTGCTGGGAATTTATCCAATTATGATATTCATCTAACATTTTATACTTTTCAAATCTGTTTAATACATTTTCGTGCGCTATGATTTTTGGCATTTCCCATTTTTTATTTTCAATCTCTTGTATAATTGGGGAGAATCCGTAGCAATGATCAAAATGACCATGGCTATAAATTATGTATTTTATAGGTTTATCTGTTATTGTACGTAATGTATTAAACACGCGATTACCAAATTGTCTGGTAGCAATGTCAAAAATTATTAACCCATCCTCTGTTTCTACTATCCCCACATTTCCGAAAGCTCCAATCATATGGCATATTCCATCACCAAATGTTTGGGGTGGAAAATTACCTATAAATTTATTTATCCCGTTATTAAATTCATTCATTATAAACTCTATAAATCTGCTTAATTAATAGTAACTGATACACAAGATTTTTAAAGATAATTATTGGAATAAATAAGGAATTTCATACTTAATAGAAGGGAACTAATCCTAAGAGGAGATTGTAAATTCGTATTAAAATATATGAAAAAAAGGCTAAAGCTAATATTATTCCAAGAATTAACAGCGTAGTTTTACGTGTAATAGGACTAATTTTTGGTTCCTTCTTAGGAACATCTCTAATCAACCAGGCTTTATATTCTTTGGATAATTTATGGTCAACAATAGCTTTTTGTCCTGATTTTCGTTCAAAATCCTCTTGGGTATCAACATTATTAAATGTTATAGCCAAATGATTCAATCTTCTCTTGTTATAAAAAACTTTATAAAAGAATAACCCTGTAATAAAAACGGGTACACTAATATACCAATAAAAGGTAAGAAATGCAACAAAACTAACTAAAAATGGTGTATAATACGCTGCAGTAAGGACTAATAATACAAATATGCATACTATAATATAACATCGTTTTTCGTCTTTTTCTAGCATTATCCAATTTGTAAGTTAATTATAATCGAATGTATTATTATCATAACTCTTCAATGTATGTAAATTTAAAATCTTAATGGAAGGGAATTATAGGTTATGTTTTATGTTCAGTAATTTAATAATCGTTCTCAGTGTAATGAAACTTAAGTCTGGAGCAGTAATATCTGCATTTAATAGGTCTGCATTGCAATGTGTAGTGCGTAAAGCTATAACTTTCATATTTGCTTTTTTAGCAGCAGTAACTCCTACAGGAGCATCTTCTATAACAATACAATTCTTTGGTTCCACATTAAGTTTTTGTGCTGTTATTAAAAATACGTCCGGTTCAGGTTTGCCCCTAACAACATCCGCTGCGGTTGTTATTACGTTAAAGTAACGATGAATATTAAGAGTATTTAATGATAATTCAACATTTTCAAGAGGACCGCTGGACGCAACCGCCAGTTTAAATTCTTTATCATAAAGCTCATTTAATAATTTTATAACACCAGGTAAAGGATTTAATTTATCCTTTACCATCTCTCTATAATAAAGCTCTTTAAGATCAGCCCATTTTTCCACAAGTTCTTGATCAACTTTAGTACCAACCAATTTTCGAGTTATTGCTGTTGATTGTTGTCCAAATGTTTTTTCAAAGAATTGTGTTGTAAATTTAACTCCTATTTCTTCAGCTAACTTTACCCAACTTTCATAGTGAATTGGACCGGTATCTACTATTACACCATCTAGATCAAAAATTACACCGTAATTTTCAAACATAAGCAAAAATATTAAATAAAGAATTTTAATACTAATAAGAGAAATAAAATATTTTAAGTATTGTTCACGATAGAGTAATATCAACCATAAAGCCCAATGGTCCAGCTGGATAGGGCGCTGGCTTGCGGATTTAGTCAATTAAAACTAAAGTAAACAGCCAGATATCGGGGGTTCAAAACCTTTGAAATATCTTCAAAATTGAACATATCCCCCTTGGGCTATTTAGTTTATCTAAGGGACTTATTATCTTTACATTAAGTTCAGTATATATAATCTAATACTTCACTGACTGATGTTATTTTAACTAAGTTAGGAATATCAATCTTTGTTTCAAATGGAAACTCGTATTCTCGCTCTTTAAGAAGTACCTTCATACCAATCTTGTATGCACCAACAGCATCTGCAGCTTCATCTCCAACCATTAAGCAATCTTTCGCATCTTCTTCATTCAATCCCATTTTTTTCAGGGTATGGAAAAAGATATCTCGATTAGGCTTCCTTTTTCCAAATTTTGCTGATGTTACAATAGCATTAAAATATTTTTTCATATCGTTGTTTTTAAGCATATTTTTAACAGTTTTATGATTAGGATGATTCGAGATTAACCCTATTTTTAACATTTTGCGTGATGAGAGCGATTCAAGGGTTTTTCTTGTTTCTTTATAAGGTTTCCACTCCTCTTCTTCGCAGGAGTGATAAAGTTCTGATAATTCGTCTAAAAATTCTTTTTTTAACTCGGATTGTACTATTATAAGGCCTTTTTCTTGTAGGATTCCTATTACTTCTTTAAAAATCTGAGAAGTTGGAAATTCATCCTTAGTTTTTATCGATTCGCGAAAATAAGATGATTTTTTTTTATTAAAGATACTTATAAACTCTTTAATTATTTCCTCTTGTTCGATAATAATATTTTCTTGCTTTAAACTCTCAATAGATTTCAGCAGTCCTTTTTTGAAGCACTCATAATATTTTTCAACGGATGGATTTTCAAAAGAAAATAGAGTGAATCCAAAATCAAAAATAATTCCTTTTATTTTCATCCTAGATATAAATACAAAATTTTTAGTTATTAAGCTATCTCTCTTATGTTATAAGCAGACAATTAAATAATGATATTAATAATTTAATAGATAGCTAATTTTAGTTTAAAAACTTAACATATTTGATAGATAATGTCAATGGATAAATGGATTAATAATTTTGTTTCTGATAAAGAAAAACAAGTTCATGAAGAGATTTACAATAATTTATCCAAAGAAGAGAAAAAAGATTTGAAGAAACAGAAAATTAAAGAATTAGCAACTGAAAAGCAGGAAAACCAAAAAAGTACGCTAATTTCAAGTGACCTTTTAAGTGATGTTATGGAATTTAATAAATGGTTGAACAATAGAACTTATATTGCTGGAGATATCGATAAAATAGAAGTTTGGGTCAAAAACTTATACAATAAGTTAACTTCAGAATATAGTAATCAGAATTCTAATCGACAACATTGCAATGATTTACTTATTAAATATAAAGAAATACCTCCAACCTTTTTAGAAGAAAAAATTAGAATATCCTTAAATAAAAAGATAAAAGGGATGAAAAGAACCAGTTCAGATAATTATTATCTGAAAAAATTGAGAAATGTTATTAATGAAAAATTGAAAGATGCTGAATATTACGAAATTTTAAGGCAAATAATAGAAAGTTAAAAAAGATTCTTACGTTATTAAATTCAAAAATACTAAAATTCATATAATGTGGCTTGTTTGTCCTATTGCTGGGGTGGGTAAACGACTTCAGCCCTTCACATATTCAAAACCCAAAGCGTTTTTAAAGATAGCTGGGAAAAGATTAATCGACCATATTTTAATAAAGTTAAAGAATTCTTTTCCTGAGGGCACAAATTTATGTTTTATCGTTGGCTATAAAAAGAGACAAATAACAGAATATTTAAAAAAAAATTACTCCGATTATTTTAATCTTTATTTTATCGAGCAAAAACCGCTAGGATACACAGCTGATGCTCCATTTTTTAGTGGTCTTGGAGATGCAGTTCTTCTTGCTAAAGATTTAGTAAAAGAGGACGATTGTTTTATTTTTTTAAGTGATCGATTACCTCTTGAGGATTACCATTCAATCCTTTTAACATTTCATCAAAGTAAATGTGATGGAGTAATTAATATCAAAAAAGTCGATAATCCTCAATTCTATGGTGTTACTGTCATAAATAATAAGAAATTTATCACTAATATTATAGAAAAACCACAAGAACTAATTTCTAACTATGCTGTATCTGGAGCTTATTTATTTGGAAAAAAAATACTAGAAAAATTATTCGAGCTTTTAGAAACGCAGAGTAAATTTCCCCTTGAAAATGGAAAAGAACATCAATTAACACCAGTAATACAAGAATTAATAGAATTAGATTTTCAATTAAAAGGAAATGAAATGACTAGTGAAATTCTTGATTTTGGCAGACCGGAAACTTTACTTGAGGGGAATCGACATTTATTATCAGAACTTAAATTAAAAGATCCAATTTATGAGCAGTTAATTCATACAGACAATATTCGGGATTCTAAAATAATTCCTCCTGTTTTTATAGGTAAAAATGTGAAAATAAGTAGCTCTGTAATCGGTCCAAATGTTTCAATCGGTGACGATTTAGAAATTGAAAAATGTATAATTTCTGAGTCTGTAATAGGAGATGGGGTTTATTTAAAAAAAATCATTACCCAAAATAGTATTATTGGAGATTATTCCACATTAGAAGATCTTATAAAGCCAAACATTACTATTGGAGATTCCTCATATATTACAACGTCTAATGCTAAAAGCTTTTAAAACTGAAAAAGTAAAAAGAAATTATTAATTAAATGTTGGTTTTTTATCTTGCCACGGTGCTATGTCTTCAAATACTTTTGAAACCTGAAGAACTGTTTTTTCATCATAACGCTTTCCTACAATTTGCATTCCAATCGGTAATCCAGAATTGTCCCAACCTGATGGAATTGAAGCCGCAGGAAGACCAGTCAAATTAAATGGATAAGTAAATGTCATCCAAGTCATAATACTTAGTGATTTTTTACCTACTATTGGAAAAACGGTTCCAGTTTCTAACCAACCAGGCTTAAATGCGGTACATGGTAGGGTGGGAGTAATAAGTATATCATAATTTTTAAAATAGTGATACATAGCTTCATAAACTTGTTTTCTCAATTCTATCGCTTTTCCAATGTTCATGGAGTTGTTATCTAATCCTAGCCTTATTGAAGCAATCAGGTCTGGGTCAAAATATTCTGGGTTTTTATCAAATTCTTTATGTAAGTCATATGCATAACCTAGCGTAACTATTGTCTTAAATGCACTTTCGGGATTTCTAATTTTTATGTTTGCTTCTTCAACTTCCCAATTATATTGTTTAAATTTCTGCACATTATCGAGTAGATTCTCCTTAACTTCTTCTTCAAGGGCTTTTCCAAAACCCAAGCTAGTCGAGTACCCAATTTTTAATTTCGGAGGAATATCTTCTAAAGCCTTAATGAAATCAATATTATCATCAGGAAAAGAATTGTTATCTGCAGGGTGATTTCCTTTCATAACATTTAACATTAAGGCAGCATCTTTCACATATCGCACAATAGGACCATAATGATCCATTGATTTAAATGCTATACCTATCCGAGGATAGCTAGGAATACGTCCATAGGTTGGCTTTAAACCATAAACTCCACAACAACTACTAGGGACCCGTATTGAGCCACCTCCATCAGATCCTAAAGCTAAAGGTCCTAAACCACTAGCAACAGATGAAGCAGCACCTCCACTTGAACCCCCAGAATTTGTTTCTATATCCCAAGGATTTTTTGTTTCTCCAAAAATTTGGTTGTTTGTAAGGGCTATATGACCGAAAGCAGGAGTATTAGTTTTACCAAGCATCACACATCCCGCCTTTAAAAGTCGTTGAACAGCTATATCATCTTCTTCTGGAATAAAATTTTCATACAATCTTGAGCCAAAAGTAGTTCTTATTCCTTTTGTTTGCATTAAATCTTTAATTGAGGTAGGAATTCCATTCAGTAAACCTAGCTGCTCCTCTTTCTTAACTAGATTATCAGCTTTATTTGCCAAATCCCTTGCTAAGTCAAAAGTTGTAGTGCAGTAAGCATTTACAATTGGATTTATTTTCTGGATTCGCTCAATTATGGTTTCTGTAATCTCTAAAGAAGATAATTCTTGAGATCGAATCTTTTCTCGCATTTCATATGCGGATAAAAAACATAAGTCTTCTTTATTCATATTTATCACAATTTTTGTTTAATTTAATGTCTAGATTGTGATAGAATCTAATATAAAGCCTTCTCTTTTATAATTTAAATTCGGTTCTTTTACAGAAATTTTTGGATTAAAGATGAAAATTTACGGTTCTAGAGTAATCAAATCATTAGGCATAAATAGTTTTGATTTCAACTCAGCACGAAAATATTTAAAAAAAATATTTATTATGCTATTTATTATCTAAGTTATCGTTTAGAAGTAGATGAACAAATTAAAAACATATGAATCAGTTTATCATAGAATGCCATCTAAAAATACTAAATTTCTGATTATTTTTTTACTAGGTATTATTGTAATTTCTCTCAGTCTCAATGTAAAGGCTCAGGATGAAGAAGAACAACAATTTGAAGTAGGTTTTGATGTAGGAACTGAATTAATATGGGAAGTAACCGAATTAGATGCAAGCAGTTTTAGATTCATTTTTGGTTTTGAACCTAATTTTGAGAAAGGAGATCAGATAAGAATTATTATAAGAGATATTAGAGAAGTTACTGTTTCCTTTGTAATAGATTATGAATTTTGGGACTATAAAACAGATTGGGGCGTTCCAGGTGAGGAATTTACTCTTAGTATATTTAAGAATCCTGAAAATTATGCAGAGTATCTTTATAGTTTAACTCCTGTAGAAGATTATCTTGCTGCAGTTGTAGAAAACTTACCCTCAGAATATAGTGTTTCAAGATATACCATTATCAAAAGAGGTATAAGTGATGTTGGTAAAGATTATCGTTGGGATAAAGAATATGATATAAGGGGCATACCTGTTGTAGAAACTTATTATAATGAATTCGATGAAATTATTGTTAGAGTTGAAGGAACCTTTCGAATAATCCCTTATGGTTTATATTTTATTGGATTTATGATCGCAGGCATCATTGGAAGTATCGTTCTTATTTTAAGAAGGAAAAGATTTACAATTAAAAATTAGTAGAAAAGCTTTTTATTTTAAAATCTAAAGTCTTTTTGCCATTTCTGATAACCTAATCGAAGTAAATTAAACCTAGATTTATTTATTTTGCTATCTACACCATCAGGAGCTGGATTTTGCATCATTTTCCTATATCGTTCATAATAAATTTCAGCTTTTGGATTATCGTGAATTAAACTTAAAATGGATTTTTCTGTAAAAAAAAGGATTAAGTCTGGTATAATTTGAGAATTGTTTTGAATGATCTGTAGAGTTCTATTATCTTTTTTAGATAAAAAATAATTTAATTTAGGTTCAGGTTCATCAAGAAAGGTTTCATAAATTTTATATTCCCAACATGCATTAGTATGGAGGTGTCTCATCAAATCTGGAGTTTTAAGGAGATATTCCTTTAATTTGGAATATAATGTTTCAGAATCCATATGAAAATTAATTTTTAGTTATTTTAATTTATCTAAGTATTTAGTTGTTCCATCATAAATGTATTTTGCATAAACTAACTCTTGAGGATAATATTTACAACCTGGAGGATAAGCAGAGTCTTTTATTCCACCGAGAGCGACAGTAATATCTGTTAGCATTGGTCTTGCATTGATGTAGATATTTGCAGCTTCTAGATAAGTTTTGAAAGTTTCAATATTCTCTTTATTCGAAGTATAAGCAACAGCGCGCATACCATAATTACTTGCATTAGCTAACTTTATTGCATCTTTTAAATCTTTTGCCTTAGTAATAGACCTAACGGGCCCAAATGCTTCTTCCCGCCATAAGAATGGTGCTTTAGTAAGATCTTCACACAATTCTGGTTTTATTTCAACAAGAGTAGGTTCATAAAATAACCCATAATCCTCACCTGTATCTATTTTTCCTCCTCCTGTAAAAATTTTAGCTCCATATTTCTTAGCGTCGCTAACCATGATGTCCATCATCATTAGAATTTTTCGACTTCCTAGAGGTCCTATATCGACCTCTGGATCAGTAGGATCCCCATATTTTAACTTTTCAATTTCTTTTATTAGAAGTTCAGTGTATTGTTCATAAATATCTTTATGAACGATAATCCTTTTCATAGAAAAACACTGTTGCCCCGAATTGGTATAACTTGCCATGGCGTTCCATTTTGCTACTTGTTCTAAGTTTACATCGTCCATTACGATACCGGCATCATTTCCGGCGCATTCAAAGAAGAAATTTTTAAATGGACTGGTATACATTGATACGCCCATAGATTTATCTACAGTTTTTTTTAAGATTTGAGCATATCTAACTAAAATGTCTTTAGCAGTATGAGACGCGGTAATTGTCATTAAGGTTTTAATTAGGGGTGATCTTAAAAATTCATCAATTGCCCAATCACCGGGTGCAATCACTATATCTAACGCTTCCAGTGCAGGAAAATCCATTTCTCTCATCATAGCGTATGCTTTAATCATAGTTAATGGGCAAGCGGTAGAAGGTTTGACAAGTGCTCCATTTCCAACTAAATAATTCGCACCGAGTTGATAAAGAGGCAGGCTAATGGGAGTATTTCTAGGAGAAACGCAGGCTGCTAATCCATGCGGAATATATCTTATTTTTACCAATTGTTCTCCTTCTATACTAGTTAATGATTTTTCTTCGATGAATTGATAATACCAATCACAAAATCGAAAACCAGTGGTAACAATATTCAATTCCCATTCTGAATATTTAATAGGTAAACCTCCTTCAGCCACAATCAAGTCTTTCAGTTCATTTTTCTTAAAACGCAATTTACTTGCAAATTTTGAGAGAAGTTGGGCTCTCTCGAAAAAATCCATCTCTTTTAATAAATCTTGATTCTTATAGACTGTTTTGATTTTTTCTTGCACTGATTCAACAGTGTCCGCGGGAATACTTTCAATTAATTCCCCGGTATATTTATTTTTTATATCTAATTCTTTAATTTTTGACATTTAGAAGACTCTTTAATCGTAATTGAGATTTGTTTTAATTATATATCTTTAGAATAAGTTAAATGCTATAAATCTGATCATCATCCTCAAGAATACCAGCAGTTTGAGCAAATCTTCCATAACCCATATCTATTAGGATTTGTGTTCTTTTATAAAGCATGAAATCAATCCATCCCTTATGTTCGTCAGGTTCATTGTAAAAAGCCCCAAGAAGTTGAGCATAATCTATTTTATTTGTTGTCTTTATTAATTTCTCCACTGCTGTTACTGAAAGTGCGAGTTCTAAATCAGCATTGGTGGCGCGTCCTGGTTTTATTTCAATACCTTGACCGTTACGATATACATTAAAAATATCTTGTGGAATCCTTGCATCATATTCTTCAATTGTATCATAAATTGCAAAATCAAAATGAGAGCCTGAGATTAAATCGGAAAAGATCTCAGGATATTTTGATAAGAATGTTGTATATTTTCTCGCTAATTCTGTTTTATATGCTTTTTGATTATAAATCATACTTTTCATTTCTTCATCTAACATGCTATAATCCTCGGTTTTCTTCTTGGTACTCTTGATACCACTTTATAGTTTGTTCTAGACCTTCTCTTAGTGGTGTAATTTTATATCCTAATTTATCTATTGCTTTTTTAGATGAATAAGATCTATGATATTTAATTGCTTTGAGTGTTGCCCGAGTTAAATATGGTACTTTTTTATTGAATTTAGTTTTCAATTCTAATAACCAGGCATAAGCCATAGCTAACCAGAAAGGAACTTTCCTAGCATCTTTATTTCTTCCAATTTGGGCAATTAAATTTAGATAATCTCTGAATGGGACATTTTCTCCTCCAAGAATAAAATCATTTCCCAATATATCTTCCCTGTTTATCATATCTGCTAATGTATTTGATATATCATTCACATATGAAAGACAGGTCATCGATCCTCCTTCTCCAGGGCAAATACCTAAAGGGAGAATTTTACCTCTCATAACATCATAAAGCATTCTCCCAAATATATTAAAATCTCCTGGGCCATACACTATACCTGGATAAAAAATGGCCACTTTTAGGCCTTTCGGGATTAAGTTTTTTATTAACTTTTTTGCTATGAACTTTGATTCTTCATATTCCATAAAAAACTGTTCTTTTTCATGAGTTTCATCTACTGGCTCCGGAGGTGTAGGTCCCAGAGCAGTAAAAGAGCTAAGATAAAATAATTTAAGATTATGTCTCATTATAATATTGGCAATATTTTCTGTCCCCTTTACATTAATGTCATAATAGATTGATTTATCCTTAGCCCATATTCCAGTATATGCTGCAAGATGATATACCAGTTCGACATTTTCTACCGCGTTATTTAAGCTATTAGCATCTTGAACATCTCCTATTACATATTCGATATTATCAAGATTTTTGAAGGCAGTAATATCACTATTTTTTCTAATCAACAATTTTAGGCTATGCCCTAAACTATGGAGTTTTTTAACTAATTGAATGCCAATGAAACCAGTACCACCAGTAATTAAAATATTAACCATGATAAATAATAATAAACTACAATTTAAACTTAAAAAATAAGGTTTTATAAAAAAGATTTTACTACTTTTACTATTTTCAACGATTAATATTAGGAAAATTAGGAAAGTCGTAATCTACAAATTTGTTAGAATCTTATTGAAAGTTACGATAAAATATTTGTAGATCAAAAAAGATTAAACTTGACGAAATGAAAAAAGATCGTTTAAAATATAATAAATTCCAGTCTCAATTGGATTTACCCTTTTTAGAAACTCCAGATAAATGTCTTCCAGAGATTTTTAATGTACTTGATATAAGATTTGGTTTAAGAAGGGATTCAAATCAGAAATTGGTTGATCTAGGTTCTGGTACTGGTCAGGTAATAATTTTTTCGGCTATAAGCTATCACATTAAATCATTTGGTATTGAAATTAACCAAGAATTAATAAAAGAAGCAAAAACGCGAATAAAAGTAATAAAAAAAGAAAAATCTACTTACAGAAAGTATCTTAAGAAAATAAAGTTATTAAATATCGATTTTTATCAGGGTAATCTTTATCGATTTGATTTTATATACATTTATTCTTTACCTACAATGCAGAGGTATTTAAAACATATATTTTTGACAGCAAAAGAAGACGCAGTTATAATTTCATATAAGTATCCTCTGATGGATTTTGAAGAAGTTCTCGATTTTAAATATAAATTAGAAAGTGGGGAAGGAGAACATAAAATCATTGCATTTTTCTATAAAAAAATATAACTTTTTTATAGCTATAAAATCGTGAAATGAGTGTTTCACGATCCTCTTAAAAAAAATTCTTTTAATTTAATGGGAATCATTTTCTTTCATAAACCATTTCCCACATAGGTAAATTTACCGATGGAACTCTGATTTCTTTCACGACTTTAAAGCCTAATTTTTCATAAAATTTTACGTTTTGTTCAGTTTCAGTCTCTAAATAAAGAGGAATTTCTAAAGGAAGAGAGTTCAACATTGTATTAATTAAACTAGAGCCAATGCCTTTTCCTTGATGTTCAGGTAATACTCCAATTACATAGAGGTAAATATAAGGAACATTCATGTTTGTTTTTCGGTCTTCAGTTATCATCCTAAATACTTCTTGGATGCGTTTACCGATTTTATTTCCTAACTTGAAAGCACTTCGGAAAGCTCCACTCCAAATGAATTGAAAAAAATTCATATTTACGTTATGTGAAGGCAACCAAGCAGCTATACCCTCTAAATTTGAGGAATAACCAAAAACTTTACCATATTTAAGAGTATGCTTAAGTGGTACTTCAAATACAGTTGAAAATTTTTCAACTTCATCTTTAAGAATTTCATTCCAAATAGGATCATCTCTGAATGCTTTTCCTAAAATATCAGAGGCTTTTAATAAATCTTTAGAGGTTAATTGGTAAAGATCTGGTATTGAAGGAATTGAAAGGGCATTCTTTTTCATAATTATTATTATCACGCATCAAATAATTAAAATTCTTCTGATTTTGGGAAAAATTACTCCATAATCCAAGAGATAGTATATTTTAAGCCTTTAGGGATTTCTAAATTAGGTTGATTGACTTCCCACCTCCCAGAGATTCCTAATTCTTTAGCTGAAAGATCGAAATGGCAAACTGCGATCCCAATATCCAAGCGGACGAACTGATTATATGCAGATAACCTTTTATCTTCAGAATTTTTTACAAAGAAATGGTAGGCTATTCGTTCTCTTTCCTTAACAATTCTCCAGGGTTGGTTATTACCTGCTGATGGTCCAATTCTAACCATATCAAGTATTGTCTTATACTCTCCAATTTTTTCTTGATCAATTGGAGTATTGAAATCTCCAGTGAAGAAAATCTCATCCCAAGGCTTTCTTACTTTAGCTTTAACAACTGATCTTATTAATTTTTCTTTCCATCTCCTTGTTGCGGGATAACCAATTGGAGTTATTGCCGGAATCACTTCATTTTCCTTAAGTTGAAGGAAGTTGGCAAATTGGGAACGATTGAACGTTCCTCCGAGCCAACATGTTCCCAAACCTAAATCTGTAGCAATTAAGATTATTGTTTCAAAAAGATAACCATAATTCTCAAGATCGTATTTTGACTTCTCGGTAGCTCCAGCTATAAACTCTTGAGCTCCTTTAATCATTCCATATGTGCCAATTTTTACATTTTCATTCGGGTCAAATTCTGGTACACTAATTAACTTAAATCGAGAGTTACCAACATTATTTTTAAATGGACTATGAAAATCTCCATCTTGTATTGTTATTTCTATCGCGTTCCTTGTTCTCTCATCTAAACTTTTATTTAGATAGGTTCTCCAAGAAGTACGTTCTCTAATTATTTCAATAATTGATTTTGAAAATTGCATAAGCACTTATTTTCTTCTAAAGTAATTGAATTTTCTAAAGATTGTAATTTAATAATTTTATTCCTTATAGTTTAGAATTAATCGGGAAAGCATCTATTAATTTTAATAAGTGTGTATTTTAGGTATTCCTTCATATAATGCCTTTCACTGTTGCAATACTCCAGTTTTTCTTCATTTGATAATTCTTTACAATTTTCTAAAAGACTATGGACATCGTTAATCATAACTAAATAATCTCTTTTAGTTAGGTCACACTCTTGAATTATTAAATCATCTGTTAAAAGAGGAGTAGAAAGAGGATTATCATTCGGAAATTCTCCATTACTAATTAAAGAAGAAGGTTCAATTAAATTTTCTTTCTGAAAATTAATTACTTCTGAATTATTAATAAAACCTTTTGAAATGAATATTCATCTCGGAGAATTTTCAAATTATAAAAAATAAACTTGTTAAGGTATTTAAAAAACTAGCCTCCTTAAATTTATTATGATATTAAAAAATAAATTTTATTCATCAAACATATAATTGTCTTGAACTGATTTTTCTAATCCTTCTAAAATTGAGTGCGTTCCAATAGTATTATAGATTTCATTTAATTCTTCGCGATTTGTCAATTTTCCTTTTTTAGCAGATAAATATGAAAGTAACACGTCAAAAATAGCTTCTTTAGCTTGTTCTGGAGTAAATTCAGGTTTTTTATCATTTATAATGCAATCAGCAAAATATAGATCTTCATTCCTCATGGAAATCTCGTAATATTTAGGATATGGACCATGTTCGATTTGTGGTTCATACCACTTAGCTTTGAATTTTCCCATCTCATCGTTTTTTGAGAATATCTTAACAGGATTTACGTTATCATGATTTTCTATGATGCTCCCATTAGTGCCATATATCTCCAAGCTATTTGTTAATGGAGATTGAACCGTAAAACTCACAGTAATTTCTACTAAGGTTCCACTTGAATATTTACAAATGGTTATCGCATTATCTTCAGCTTTTTCTTCTAAATTTGTGCATTGTTTTGATAAATAGCAATAAGCATCTTCAACTTTATCGTTTAATATCCAATTTAAGGTGGCAAATTTATGTGCTCCCATATCTATAAGTGAACCCCCTCCCGCGAGGATCGGATGACCTTTCCAAAAACCTTTTCTCATTAAACCTTCAATTTCATTAACCCCTTCATAGGATCGTATTAAAAATGGTTTACCGATTAATCCCGATTGAACTGATTTCATTATATATTCATGAGCGGGTAAGAATCTATGATTTTCAGCGATCATAAATTTGACTCCAGCTTTTTTAGTGGCTTTAATCATGGCATCACAACCTTCAAGAGTGGTTGACATTGGTTTTTCGCATAGTACGTGTTTACTCGCCTCAGCAGCGGCAATTACTTGCTCAACATGAAGATAATGTGGTGTCATTATTAATACTGCATCGATATCACTTTTGAAAAAACCATCTAAAGTTGAGAATGCTTCCATCCCATTTGTTTTAGCTGTTCTTCTTGCTGCATTTAGATTAATATCGTAAATGGATGTAAATTTTACTTTAGGATTTTTATTTATTCCTATTTTATGATATCTATAAACAATCCCAGCCCCAATTAATCCAAATTTGACTTCTTGCATAGTTTAAGTTAACTTTTTATTAATGTAATTTAGTGAGATTCATTAAATCTTAATTTTTTATCCCAAAATCAACATTCTCAAATATGAAATTGAAAAAAAAAATATAAACTTTTTATATACGATTTATTTTTGAGAAGAATCAGAAATTTTTGTTTATGAGGATGATTTAATAAACATTTTTAATAAAATGTAGATTTTAAAGCTTAAATGTAAAATAGTATGATAAAAAATGGCTGAACCAATAGGATATAGTAAAATTAGAGCTAAAGAAATATTAAATAAACATAATATTGATCTTTTAATCGCCTCAACTCCGGTGAACGTTTTTTATACAACTGGTTTGCCAGTTACACACGTAGCGCCCAATCCAATCTTATATGTCTTATCAAATCAATATCCTAACTTATCAATTGTCAATCGAGACGGTGAGGAGAATGCGATCATTTGGTCTTTATATGATAGTGTTGAAGAATTTTCATGGGTACCACCAAATCAAGTTTATAGGGTTGGTTCATTAGAAGCAGCAATTAATATTCTCTTAAAGATAATTGGTGAAGTAGATTTAAGTAATAAAACAATAGGTCTTGAATCTTATATGCCGCGCTATCAATCGGAAGCTTTACAAAAAAAGTTTCCAAATGTTAAATTTGTTACTGGTGATAAGGCTTTCATTGAAATGAGATTAATTAAAACCAAAGAAGAAGTTAGAAGAATTCGAAAATCGACTGAAATAGCAGAAAAAGCAATTAAAGCTTGTATTGATTCAGTGGAGTTAAATATGAAAGATACAGAACTACTACAGATAGCAAGAAGGACCATAGTGGATGAAGGTGCATGGGGCTGGGATCATCTGACAATGAATATAGGGCCTTCAGATCCAGAAGCTCCTGGATTGGGAACACCAGTTACAGCTAATGATATAATGAGATTTGATTTTGGTGCAGTTTGGGAAGGTTATATTTCCGATGTGAGCAGAGGGGCCGTAATTGGAGAAGTTCCCTCTAAAGCGCAAGAAGCAATGGATTATATGATTAAAGTTCAAGAATATTGTGCAGAAAATATCAAACCTGGAGTAAGTGCAAAAGTTTTTCGGGAACAAGCTCAAGCATATTTAAAATCACTAACTAAAAGAGGCTTTTATTTAATTACTGCTCATAGTATAGGATTAGAATGTGAAGAAGCTCATCTTTTTGGACCTACTGGTGCTATGGATATCCCATTTGAAAAAAATATGGTTTTGGATTTAGAGGTCTGGCTCAATGTGCGTGGACAGGGTTTAGTTGGGGTTGAAGACTGTTATCGAGTTAATGATTCAGGTTGTGAAAGGCTTTCTCAATTAGACAAACAAATTGTAATTAAATGATGGTGGTCAAATGAGATTGAAAGACAAAGTTGTGGTTCTAACGGGAGCGGCTTCTGGAATTGGAAGAGCTACTGCAATTCTGTTTGCGAAGGAAGGAGCAATACAAATTCTCTCTGATATAGATGAACAAGGATTAAATGAAACATATCAACTTGTTGATAATAATGCTAAACCTAGAACCAAAATAAATGTTGTTGATGTAAGAAATCAAGATGATGTTAAAGCTATGGTTGATTTAACTATTGAAAAATTTGGTAGAATAGATGTTCTTGTTGTGAATGCTGGGGTAGTAAGAGTGGGAGATATAGAGACATTTCCAGATAGTGATTTAAATCTACTTATTGACGTTAATATCAAGGGTACTCATTATACTTGTAAGTATGCAGTTCCTTATTTTAAAAAGCAAAAATTCGGTTCAATTATTACATTAGCATCTGTTGCTGCTCATATAGGCCAAACAGCTCATGCGAATTACTGCTCAACTAAATCAGCTGTTCTAGGATACACAAAAGCTTTAGCTTTAGACCTTGCTCCCTATAATGTTAGAGTAAATAGCGTTAGTCCCGGTGCTACCGACACTCCAATGCTCCAGAGTGATGTAGCTAAACAAGCTAAGGATAGAGGGTTATCATATGAAGAAGTTAAGAGAGAATTTGAGCAAGAAGGTGTAATGGGTCGTTGGGCCGACGCGGAAGAGATTGCAGCGGGAATTCTCTTTTTAGCTACGGAAGAATCATCCTATATGACAGGAGCCGATTTACGATTAGACGGTGGTTGGACAACAAGATAAATTTTGTATTCTATCTTTTTATTTAATTTACATAGTCATTCCACCATCGATGGAAAGACTTATTCCTGTACAAAATTCATTTAAAGCGAGAAAAAGTACACCATCTGCAATTTCCTCGGGTTTACCTAAACGTCCTAATTTTTGACGCGATATAAATTGTTGTCTAGCATCAATTGGATCATCAAATTTTGATAACCTTTCTGCTAATGAGGGAGTATCTGTCGTTCCAGGGCATATGGCATTAACCCTTATATGATAATTTAAATAATCTGCCGCCATAGCACGCGTCATCGATAAAACAGCT
>Ga0180437_10003175_pt1 | contig 24808 bp, 15 predicted proteins | sample SS_ome_4_FD_132410 | JGI IMG/M metagenome (GOLD analysis project Ga0180437, IMG submission 132410) | Hypersaline lake sediment archaeal communities from the Salton Sea, California, USA - SS_3_D_1 metaG | ecosystem: Environmental > Aquatic > Non-marine Saline and Alkaline > Hypersaline >... | reverse complement strand
TTTTCGTCGAAATAGGTGCGCGACCAGTGGGGCGCATCCACGACGCTCAGCATGACCTTGATGCCCTGCCTGTTGGCCGCATCCACCACCGCGTCGTAGCCGCTCCAGTCCATCTCACCGGGGTTGCCCTCGAAATACCCCCACCGCACCTGCTGCTTGACCCAGCCCAAGCCGAGGTTGTTCACCTGGCCCATCCAGTAGTCGATATCCCCACCCCCTGTGCCGTTGATGGCGATCCCGTAGCCGAAGACTTCCTCTGCGTGCGTCACGGTTGGAAGCACATCGGCGACTGTGGGAGTCGCGGGGATGGCCGTCGGTTCCGCCGTAGGAGCAGCGGCCTGTTCCGTCGTGGGTGCAGGCGTGGCTTCCGTTTCCTCAGGGCTGTCGTCACCGCCGGGCCCGAACCAACCGTACCAGGTGCAGAACCCGCCAACCAGAACGAGAACGAGCCATGCGGCGACCGCAACATAGAGCCTGCTGCCGCTCAACCCTCTATTGTTGTATGAGATACCCATTGTGGTCTCCCTCCTTCACGGGCAAAGGGGGCTCGGCTGCAGCCGAACCCCCGGCTCACATGACAGGGTGCGGTTATGTCATCCAAGCACTTCATTCTTGCAGCAAGTCGGCAACTCCAGTCAATACGTCAGCGTGTGCCGAGCACATTGTGCAGCGTGTCACAGGCGGGACAGCTTCCGCCGGGGCGGATGATGGCGAAACCATCCTGCGGGTCGTCGCCGAAGCGCACGAAGTCGATGTTCCAGACAATGATGCAGCGCACCATCCCGGTCGAGACACTGAGCTGCACGGCCTCCGCCAGCCAGGCCGCCTGTTGGGCAGTGTTCGTGCCCCGCGCCCAGGCAAACCAGTCCGAAAACGTGGGTACGCCTTCCTGTGAAGCATAGCCCATCTCCGTGTAGAACAACTGGCGCGCCCCGCCGAACGTGTTGTAATACAACTCAGTCTGTGGCAGGAAGTACCAGGAGTGATGCGTGCCGGCCGGGTGGCCGCTGCGGGCCGACGGCGACGTAGCCCCTGCATTGTGGTGGGCGCCGAGATAATCCATGCAGTTGGCCGCGCCCGCGTCGCGCAGTCCCGCCACCCACGGCGCATCATCGCAGCCATTCGGGCTGCAGCCGCCAAAGTATCCGGTTGGAGACGGCGCGGCACTGATGACAGCCGAGTTGGGATTCGCGGCCTTGATCGCGTTGTACGAGGTGCACAGCAGATTCGTGTAGGCCTGAGGGCTGATGTGCCCGATCTGCCATTCGCGTTCGATGTTGGGTTCGTTCCACACCTCGATCGCGTCGGCCCCGTCCGCCGCCAATTTAGCCACCCAGTTGGCGAAGTCCTGTTCGAACCCACCCTTGGTGACCATGTCAGGCGACCCCAGCGCGCTCAACTGGATCTTGAAACCCTTGGAGTGCGCGGACTGGATGAGCCCGGAGGCGTCCTGCCCGTAGTGCACCTGCACCTTGGCCCAATTCATACCGGCGTAGTGCATCTTGTCGGCGTAGGGGAAGCCCGTGTCACGGACGTGTCCACCCAACTCGAACGAGCCGCCGCTGACCGGCGCGACTGCCGCAGCAGGGGCTGCCGCCACATCCCCGGCCCGGATCACGACCGACAAGTTCCCGCCGAAGAACCCATCCCCGGTCTTCATCTGCCACACGCCGGTGTAACTCCCCGCGTCGGCAGGGGCCTCCATCTTCACAGTGACGTCCACTTCGGCCCCCGCATCCAGGCTGCCCACCTCGACGCTGTCAGGCGCGCCCATCTGCTCCCCGCTGGAGAAGGCCAGCACGGTGTCCGCTGGCCAGGCGCACGTTCCGGCGTTGCGCACCCGCCACGTCTTCTCGAACTCCTCGCCGTTGTCCAGTTGCGTGTTGTCCTCGATCGTCACGTCGGCCACGTAGCGCGCGTCGAGACAATCGTCCGTCGCTTCGCTGCCTAGATCATCGACCACGGCGGTGGAGGTCACGACCCCGGCAGCGACGGTGTCCGTGACCATCTCGGCAACCGCGGGCGCAGGCTCGCCCACCACGACCGTCACAGTGCCGTGATCGAAGCCCGCGATCTTCGCACCCACCGTGTAGGTACCGCTCGTCGCCAGCACGGTCCAGGTGTAAACCGGGTCGGTGATGGGTGAGATCTGTTGGTCCACCATCGTCGCCTCGCTGGCAGCCGTCCAGGCGACCTCTATTGCCTGGCTTGCAGGGGCGGTGCCGCCGATGCGGTAGCCCGCAACCACGTCCGCGATGCCAGCCGCGTTACCGGGATTGAACATATCGGCGACCGCGATGCCCCCCAGGTGGTACCTCTGCGCCCAGTCCAGCTTGACCGCAAGACTGGCCGCCGTCCCCAGCCAGACGGTGTGCGGATTCCCATCATCCCCCTCGTACTCCAGGCGGTATGTGCCCGCGGCCTCCTGCGGCGTGATGCTCAGGATCTGTCCGGCCAGGCCAAACTCCACCTGGCTGCCCGACTCAACTCGGCTGACGTCGTCCACGGCCACCACGCCTCCAAACGGGGCCAGCGCCTGCTCCAGCGAGATGGAGTCGACATCGTCTCCGCTCTGCTCTGTACTGAGCGATGAGACCAGCATGCGCAGCTTATGACGCGGTACCTGGGCCGTCGCCCATTCGAGTATGCGCTGTGCTTTGCCTCCCTCAACGTAGGCGGTGGGATCTTCAGGGCAGGGTACCTTGACCGCGTCGGCAACAGCCCCAATCGCCGCCAAGTCGTAGCCACCCGACTCCCAACCACCGTCGGTGGGCACTGGCGGCTCGACGACGACGCTCAGGCGGTGCCCTTCGGCGTGGAGCGCATCGGCCAACGAGCTGATGAAACTGCTGTATGCATCCCGCTCGTCTGCCCCAACCCCACGGTAGTCGATTTCCACGCCGGCAAAACCCCACTCCGTGCACAGACTCAGGATGTTGGCGACGTGGGTCTCCTGGATACTCGGAATTGTCAGCACGTCGGAAAGCAGACCACGATTGACGGTCGCGCCGGGGGCCCAGTTGCGCAGCGCAGGCAGGATAGCAGTGCCAGCCATCTCATCCAACTGAGGAAGACTGCCGGGATCGCCGACGAAACCCCCATCGGTCCCCAGGAGCAGCCCCGTCGGGTTGACCTCGTCGAGCATCCCATCAGGGACGACTACCGGATCGTCGTCCGCCCCTACCGAAGCGGAGACGGTTGGCGTGATCGCCCCAGCCTGGACGACGACGATTGAGGACGGGACGTCGGTGACGCGGGCGCGGATGAATTCGTGCTCGGCCACCTCGGTATGCAACTCACTGCCTACCCACTTCCAGGCGTCATCCGTCCACGTGTAGAGATCGAGGGTCTCCCAAGGCTCCGCATCGTTGGGCATCACCACGTCGATCATCACCGGCTCGGAGGATTCGCCGCGCACCTTGATCTGGTAGAACGGACTCTTGACCGACAGATGGTCGGGGAGTGCCTCCACAGCCTTACGCAGCGCGCCGCCGGCCGAGCCCTCGAGAAAGTCCAGGCGGGGCACAACTTCCTGCCGCACGCGCAGACGACCGTCGAACGTCTCGGGGTCGATGCTCAGCGTCAACCCATCTGGATGTGAGATGGAGCCTTTTTCGGCATTGAGCGTGGTGTAGCCCACGAGGCCCAGGCGCCCCAACAGAGATACGGGGGGCAGGAACAGGGCGACCACGATGAGTATAGCGATCATGCCGTACAGCCAGGCTCCCAGGCTGAATTGCTCACGCGCTTGAGCCAGCGTCGCCCGGAGCCTCTGGCCAAAGGCAGGGGGTTCACCCAGCACCGAATCCCCCGGCGCCGGCGGCCCCGCCACAGGGTCAGCCGAAGTTTCCCGCCTCTTCGATTCTGCTGGCTGCTCCGCAGACTGAACGTCGGATTTCGAGTGTTCCATGGGATCTCCTCACGCTTGATTGATGTTTGACAGATCAGGGGAGTATCTGATGGCGGAGCAAATGCGAAAACGGCGGCTCGAGGCCGCCCACGTGCACACCGCCCCCCAGATATCTGTCCCTGCTCCAGAAAACGGCGGATATTCTAGCACATGCCGGGTCTTTTGGCAAACATACCCCTGCGGCTAGGTTGCTCTCACCAGCCCCAGCTTGCGCACCACCTTCGCCGGGGTAGCACGCCGGGCGCGCTGCCACTGGCGGCTTGTCCAGCGCTTGAGGCGATTGAACGGCTTGCGACGCTGGCTCTCCTGCATGGCCCACTTGAGAAACGCGTAATCCTGCCCTTTGACCTTAGGTTCAGTGGGATTGCGGCGATAGGAATCGTAATCGGTGATCCGGCTCAGGTCGTTTTCGACGACGTAGTCATATAGATCCGTGCCCGGGTGAGGGGTGAAGAAGGCTGGACTGTAGTAATCCGGGTCGATCTCCTTCATCAGCCGCACCGTGTCCATCACTTCCTCTTTGGTCTCCGTTGGCAGTCCCATCATGTAGTTGGCCCAGACAGAGATGCCGTACTTGCGACAGACGCGGGCTGCCTGGCGGTTTTGCTCCACCGTCGTGCCTTTGCGGATGAACTTGAGGACGCGATCGTTGCCACTTTCGAAACCGATGAAGTAGCCCCGCAGCCCCGCCTCGGCCATGCGCGCTACCATATCCTCGTGCTTGACGATGATGTCCGCCCGGCTCTGGCAGAAGAAAGGCTGATCAAAGCCGCGGGCTCTGTACTGATCGGTGAACTCAATCACCCATTCGCGATCCTCGGTCAGACAGTCGTCGTGGAACATGAAGGAGGCAAAGTGATATCGTTCGCGCAGCATTTCCAGTTCGGCGACCACGTTGGCGACGGAGCGGCGGCGCGTGCGCCTGCCAAACAGGTAATCCTCCCCCGGCTTACAAAAGGCACAATTGTAGATACAGCCCCGCCCCGCGATGATCGTTACGAACGGAGGAGGAAGCTCTTCGACAAATGGGACTTCGGGCGATTCCAGGTCGTATCCCCACTTCCGCCATTCGTTCAGGAATAGGTCCCGGTCGGCAAAGGGAATCGCGTCCAGATCGGGCATTTCGCCACGCAGCACGCGGTACGGGGGCGGGTCTCCACCTTCAATCAACCGCAGCAGCCTGGGGAAAGTAATCTCCCCCTCACCGGTCAACAGGTAGTCCACGTGTGGAATCCGCAGGGAATCCTCCAGCGCGATAGTCACGTGGGGCCCTCCGATGACGGTCGTGATCTCGGGCTTGAGCTCCTTGGCGATGGCCACCGCCCGGCGAGCCGGATTGTAGTCCACGCTCATCATCGTCACGCCAAGGACGTCGGGATCCCGCCCTGCGAGCACCTCTCGAAAGTGATCCCAACCCGACAGGGCGCGCAGGTCAATCAAATCCACATCGAACCCTTCAGCCTTGGCAGCGGCGCTGAGGGACGCGAGACCGTGGGAGATCCAACCGGCGTCCATACCTTGTTTCAGGGAGTTGAAACCCCGGCCAGCGATGCCGGGGCAAATAAGCGTCGTCTTGAACGGCATAAACAGGTCCTGTCAGAGATTAACCACCGGAAGGACGGATGGAATAGGTACACTGGTGGTCACCCTGGGCAGCCCACTCAACGCGCCGGGGGGATGTACCCAGAAGGTGCGTAAGCATACTCAAGTCTATTTTGCACACATCCTTATGCTGGCTGGCTACCTGTTCATAAGGACAATTGGCAATATGGAGCAAATAATCCCCTCCGTCACGCTGTTCCCAGTGCGCCATATACCCCAGCTCCTCCAGAAACTCGGTGACGGCGGCAAGCCGAGACTCAAAATCCACATCGTCGGGCAGGGACGCCTCGCTGGCGATACGCTCACCGATGCGCTCCATCATCTGGCCGATTTCGGCCGATGAGAAGCAAGTGTGCAACTCATCGATCATCAGACAGGCAAGTTGATCATACCTTCTTGGAAAAAGCTCGCTCGCCTTCTCGGTCAGTGTGTAGGCGTACTGAGGTCGACCGGGCGTTTTTCGACGACGCACGATGGGAGGCCCGACGTACCCTTCTCCGCGCAGGATGTCCAGATGATGGCGTACGGTGACCGCAGTCAGGCCGAGCTCTCGGCTGAGCTCGTCCACTGTCGCTTGATGGCGTTCTTTGAGAATATCCAGAATGCGCTCGCGGGTGTCCTGCATAACTTCATTTATCTCCGAGTGTATGTCAATGCGCGGAACATTCTAGCACGCCCCAGATAATTTGTCAAACTACTATCGTTCTAATTCGCCAGGTAGCAACACGGACAACGTTGCGTTGGCGTCCAGTTGTCTCACGCAAGCTCTGAGGGAGACTCCAATCCCCGTCTGAGGGGAAATGGGGGGCTCACTCTTTCGCGATTTCCAGTAATGCCTCCAACTGGTACCCGGATCTCTCCCCTGCCCGCTGCAATCTCCTGACGATCTGGTATAGCGCGTCGATCTCCCGCGCCACATCGACTTGTGGACGAAGCGGTTCTGTGCTGACCGCAACCACTGCCATAACCAACATCCACCACAGCAAATGTTCAAACGACTCCTTGTTAAGCCACAAGACACCGCGATAGCGATTCAATTGAAGAAAATGCTGCACGTCACTGTCTTTGAGCCAGGATTCCAGCACGCGATATGCCCGTCCCTCTTCAGCAGCATCGGTCTCAAACCAACGCTGATGGCTGATCAGGATCTTGATCGTCGCGATCGCCTGCCAGGCCGCGCCCTCGTCCTGCCCCAGCTCTTGCAACGAGACGGCGATGATCTTGCCCAGCAGCCACTCATCGCTCCAACTGCGGCTGATGCCCTCAAAATCTTCCTCGGCCACGATCTTCCCCAGCGCGTGCGTGAACAACCATCCATAGAGCGTGGACCAGGCCAGCGGATCGTCCTGCAGACCAGCCTGCACAACCTCCACGGCCCGCACGGTTTCATCCGAACCGGGCAGAGCGAAGCGTTCGCCCAGAACGGGCAAACGCAGAACTGCTTCCAACCGCCGTCGAATCTCCACGGCAACCCCGGCCGGATCCCCACTCCCCCCGGCGAACTGCCTGACCTCCCGGAGCAGACGGGTCGTCTTCTGTTCCACCTCGTCAATGAGCCCCGCATCCACCTGCCCACCCGGGTCAGTCGTGCGAGCATCCATCAGGCGGCGGAACATAGCAGCGTTGACCAATTCCCGGAACGGGTGGTGCACAGGCCGCAGGAATATCTCCCTCAGCGCATCTTCAATACTTGGTACACCGCGCCCGTCCAGATACGCCGTCAGTTGCGTATACTGACGCCATTCATTGTCCTGCACCTCGCGGAATTCGAGAAAGACGTGGTACTTGTACGCACCCAGTTCCACGTACATCCCCTTGCTGAAAAACTCTTTGTTGTTCCGGATGTACTCCAGACCGGTGACGTGGTCGCGGAAGATGGTGAACGTATCCGCATCGTCCCGCAGCGCCAGGCCCTCACCCAACGACTTTTGCACCAACACCTTCCCCTGGAGTGAGTCGGGCGAAGACGCGTCATCCTGCCCGGTCTTGACTGCATAGGCGGTAGAGGTGCGGATCCATCCCCGGACTTCGGCGTACTTGTTGTGATAGATCACCAGCGCCCGCTCCTCGCCAACCCGGTTCGAATAGGCGAACACGTCCTCGGCGACGTGGCCTTCTGCGGTAAAGAGATCGTACAACAAGAAGTCTGTCACGTCGGCAAACAGGTATCGCCGCCGCAGCAAAGGGAAGACCTCGCGCTCGTGTCGCTCGACCAGGTAGCCATCCGGCTGCTCATCCCAGTACGCGCGGCGAAACTCCATCCCATACTTCTCGGTGAAGCCCTCGACTTGACCGTGCCCAAACATGGGCAGACCCGGCATCGTCGCCAGCATCGTGCAGATGCCGAAGTATTTGTCCCCCTTGCCGAACTGATCTACCGCAGTGCGCTCATCCGGGTTGTTCATGAAATTCACGTACCGCTTCAGAATCCGCCGATCGAACTCCAGCGTGTTCTTGATGACGCTGCGGTACTTGGCGTTGTCCTCGTCCCTGAGCATGTTCATGAACGCGCTGTTGTACACGCGATGCATACCGAGCGTCCGGACGAAGTATCCCTCCATCAACCAGAAAGCCTCGGCCAACAACAACGTGTCCGGCACCTCTTGCGCCACCCGGTCCACCACCTCACGCCAGAACTCGTTGGGCATCCGGGCGTCGAATTCTGCTTTCGTCAGCCCGTTTTCCGCCCGTGAGGGTATGGCTCCCCCGGTGCCGGGCTCCGGGAACCACAATCGCTGATAGTGCCGCTTGGCCAGGGTCATCGCAGCGTCGAAACGGATGACGGGGAACCTTCGGGCCACGTGCAGAATCTTCTGGATGACCGCCTCCCGGACCTCGGGGTTGAGGTAGTTCAACTGGGCCGTGTCGTTCCACGGCATGCTTGTGCCGTCGTTGCCGTGGTAGATGTACTTCTCACTGCCGGTCCAATGGTCCACCCGCTTGAAGACCACCGCAGCGTCGCTGCGGGTGTAGTAGTGGTCTTCCAGGTGGATCCCCACTCGCTCATCCCACGACAGGTCAGGACCGTTGAAAGTGTACGAGGGAAATGGGCTGTAGTCCAGCGAGACGAACCAATCTGGATGCTCGATCACCCATCTTGCATCGATACCCACGTGATTGGGCACCATATCACTGGCCAGACGAATGCCCCGCTCCCATGCCCGGTTCCTCAGATTCTGATACGCCTCCTCGCCGCCCAAATCTGCCGCAATCTGGTAGTCAAACAGCGAGTAGGCCGACGCGACCGCGTCGGGATTCCCACACATCTGCTTGATCTTTCTCGACGCCGGACTGCGCTCCCAGAGCCCAATCAGCCATAGGCCGGTGAAGCCCCAGCGTGCCAGCGTATCTAACTCCTCGTCGGGGATGAGATCCAGCCGTGCGATGGGCCGGCCATACTCCTTGGAAAGTTGGTCCAACCAGACGTATGCGTTCTTGGCAAGCAACACCAGCCTCGGCATCCAGTCCCGGTCGGGGCTGAACCGCTCAGGAGATAGTTCCTGTCCCGTGAACTCGTACACCTGGCTGGGTCCTGGCCCGAGGAAGATCGGCTTCTCCTCCTCTTTGATCAGATCCAGGCTGCTGAGCAGACGGCACAGGTACTGGCCCAACAAGCGGGCCCATCGCTCCCGGATATATTCCAACTGTCCGGAGAGAGAATGAGGTACGGCTACAGCAGGGCTGCGGAGCATATCGACCAGGTTCTGATTATCGGGGCCAAAGAACGGCTGCGTCTCGAAGAACTCGTGCAGACCAGTCACAACTTCCAGGTACGCCGTCTCCCGGTCCAGTGCAGTGTCGTCAAATAGCTCCAAGTATGAGGCAAAGGCGGGGTTCACGTTTGCCAGCCAGAGCATCAACATTTCCTCTAGCACAACCTGGCGATGGGAGATGCCGGCGGTTTCTCCCTCCAGATACGCTTCGAGCTCCACCTCCTGCCGGTAAACAGCCAGCGGCGGGAATTCTTCCACAAACCGATACAGAGCCGTATCGACAGCCTCCTCGCCCAACCGATCGTTCAGCCATTCCAGCGCCTGCTGGAAAACCTGGGGGCTCTGCTGCTGGCGATATAGACCGATCACGTAGTGCAGGATCTCGTCAATTAACCCCATGGCGTTGATCTGCCCGGCTTTCACGGCCTGCTCCGGGAATCGAATCAGATCCCGCTTGTCGTTCATCTTCTGTGCAAACACCCGCACGGCGTGGAAATCGGCAAAAACGGCGTTTCCGCTTGAGGAAAACAACGTCTGATCAAACCGGTATAGATCCCGTGCTCTGCGCGAGATGTGGAACTCCAGCAGTACTTCTGCCTGTGTTGGATTCTCTTTGCCCATACGATCCTCTGTAGATTCGGCTGTCCGGTCCAGCCCTTGCTGCAACGGAGGCAGGGTGTGGTGTCTGGCTCCCAATGGCGCACTTTGCCCAGGGAAGGCATCACACCGGCGGGCGTTCACACTGCTCTGGCCATCCCGCTCTGCGGCGTGCCGCCACGGAGACCCATAAAAGTCGCCACCTGGTGCTCGTCGCAGGAAACGGACCCCGCGCCGACCTGAGCGTCAGCGCAGGCCCAATCGAAGACGCTGGCGAGATGGCAGTTGTACGTGGCGACAGGAATGCTCCCGGACACAAGTGACCTGGTTACGTGGGCACGACTTCGATGGTCGTTCCATCGGGGACCCACTCCTGTCCAAAAACATCCTCGCCGAGATCGGCCGCGATAGTGCAGTTGTGGCCGACACGGGTGTGGGCCGGGATCAACGTGTTCTTCCCAACGACCGTGAGGTCGACCTTCTGGTCAGTCTGCACGTCGGGCCTCTGGCCAATACAGGCCTCTGTCCCAACCCGGACGCGCTTGTCCAGAATCGCACGATGCACCACTCCGTCCTCCTCAATCACCGCGTCGGTCATCACGATCGAATCCCGCACGACGGCTCCCCGCCGCACCACGACCCCGGGGGACAACACCGAGTGCTCGACGGTGCCTTCGATCACGCAGCCGTCGGTGATGAGGGACTGGATCACGGTTGCCCCACGGTATATGTTGACCGGCGGTCGCTCCTCGCTGCGGGTGTGGATGACCCATTTTCGGTCGAGCAGGTCAAGCCGCGGCTCGCAGGCCAGGAGATCCATGTGAGCCTGCCAGTACGCCTCAATCGTGCCCACGTCCACCCAGTAGCTGCGAGAGGGAAACGCAAAGACCCGATAAGCACCCACCATCCGCGGGATAATGTCGTGACCGAAGTCGTGACCTGACCCTGCGCAGGCATGATCCGATGCCAGCACCTCATCCAACACGTCGGTGTTGAAAGCATAGATGCCCATCGAAGCGAGAGTACCTCTCGGCCGGGCAGGTTTCTCCTCGAATCCCACAACTTGATAGTCCTCGCCCACCTCCAGGATGCCGAAGCGGGAGGCTTCGTCCGGTGAGACGCGCACGGTGGCGACAGTCAGATCAGCGCTGTGCTCCAGATGAAAGGTGACCAGTACGTCGTAGTCCATCTTGTAGACGTGATCACCGGCGAGGATCAGGACGACGTCAGGAGATGAGTGATGGATGAAGTCCAAATTTTGATAGATGGCATCGGCGGTCCCCTGGTACCAATCGGACTCACGGGGTCCCACGTACGGCTGGAGCAAAGTCACGCCGCCGGTGGTTCGATCCAGGTCCCAGGGCCGGCCGGACCGGATGTGGTCGTTGAGCGAACGCGGACGGTACTGGGTGCAGATGCCCACGGTGAATATGTCCGAGTTGGTGCAGTTGGAGAGTGCGAAATCGATGATCCGGTATTTTCCAGCAAAGGGGACAGCCGGTTTGGTCCGCTTCTGCGTGAGCACGCTCAACCGGCTGCCCGCACCACCTGCCAGGATCATCGCCAGGGTGCGCATCCTACCTCCTTAGATGAACAAAATCTAGGTCCCGTGCACCTCGATCGCGCGCCGATACAGCTTGACGTACTCCTGGGCCGAGGCCGACCAGGAGAAGTCGACCGCCATCCCTCGTTGCTGCAACTTGCGCCAGGCACCCCGATCGTGGTAGACCTTCAGTGCCCGTTCCAACGCCCGCTGGCACGCCTCGGGAGTGTAGTCTGTGAAGGTGAACCCGACGCCTTGCCCTCGCTTGGCTGTGTAGTCGACGACCGTATCGACCAGTCCGCCGGTTGCGCGGACGACCGGCACGCAGCCGTAGCGCATCGCGATCATCTGCTCCGTTCCACACGGCTCCACGGCACTGGGCATCAGCAGCATGTCCGCACCGGCGTAGATGCGTCGCGCCAGCACATCGTCGAACTTGAGGAAGGCTCGCACCCTGCTGGGGAAGCGGGCCTGGACGCGCTCAACCATCTGGTGATACCGGGGCTCGCCAGCACCAAGCAGGACAAACTGGGCCTCTTGTGCCAGGAGCCATTCCAGCACCGGCTCCATCAAATCCATACCTTTGACCTGGTCTAACCGTGATACCATCCCGATCAAAGGTACCTCAGGTCGTACAGGCAGGCGCGATTGCTGCTGCAGGGCGGTCTTGTTCGCCATTCGCCGGTCAACCGTGTCGCTTTCGAAGCGGTGGGGAATGTGAACGTCTGTGGCTGGGTCCCACTGGTCGTAGTCGATGCCGTTGGGAATCCCAAAGAGACGATCCTGTCTTTCTTGGAGCAGGGGGGCCAACCCCATTCCCATGTCCGGGGTGAGGATTTCCCGCGCATACTGCTGGCTGACGACGTTGACCAGATCTGCGTGGGCGATCCCTTGGGCCATCCAGTTTACGGTCCCCGGTGTCTCGACAGACAGATGCTGGAGATATTCCATCTGTGCAAAGGTGAGAATTAGCCTGCCGGCGACACCCTGGTAGGCCATGTTGTGGATCGTGAACAGCGTTGCGATGTCGCGGTAGAAAGGATCTCTCTGACCTGCTGTGTTCAGCCAGGTTGGCACGATGCCGGTGTGCCAGTCGTTCGCGTGTATCACGTCCGGCTTCCATTCCAACAGATGCAACGCCGCAAGCGACGCCCGCCCAAAGACAGCGAAACGTTGGGCATCATCCTCGAAACCATAGACTCGATCACGAGAGGAGAAGTACCGTTCGTTCCAGATCAAATACACCGGGGTGTCCTCGTCCAGCGTACTCTGGATCAGGTGAACGTGCTCTTCTCCAGGGCCAACGGGTATGGGGAACGGGTCCCCCACCTTTTCAAGTTGGAACTGGTTGCTGCGAATGGTGCCGTACCGCGGCATCATCAGCCGGACGTCGTGGCCCAGCGCCCGAATAGCCTGGGGCAACGAGCCGGCCACGTCTGCCAATCCCCCCACCTTGGCGAAAGGCACCGCCTCGACAGCCAGGAACAGGATCTTGAGCGGTCTATTGTTCATCTCCTGACTCCTTTAAAGAGCAGACTCACCTGTTTCAACGATAGTATGTCGGCTTGGCACTCGTGCCAGAACCCGCTTTGCTATGTGATTTCGCACTGAACCTTACGTGCTGAGATATCAGTGGATCGGATGAATTCTTCGCCCAATCCCTCTGCTGGTCGCTCATCACGCAGGGACAGGCGTTGGCGTGCGGGTGGGGAAAGGTGTATAGGTCGGCACAGGAGTAGGCGTGACACGGCGCTGTGGCACGAACGCTACCGCCAGGCTCAGCACAATACTCAGGACGACCATGACACTGATCAGCCAGAGCATAAACCGGTTCCGCTGGGATGTTGATCGACGCAAGCTCCCCCCTCCGCAGGCTATTGCTTCCTGGCTTTTCATTATAGCACAGCGATGAGGAGGCACAAGCGAGTCAATCCAGACTAGCCAACTCCTGTCTTTCGTTGTACAATACGGCCCGCGATGCCCACTCCAGTTATGCACCTGGCCCTGGGTGAGGCCATCCTGGATGGGAATAGTCTCCCCCAGGCCGTCCGTCACCTGCTGGTTCAGCAGCGGGGTTCCTTCCTGCTGGGCCACACTGCGCCGGACGTTCAGGCCGTCAGCCAGCAGCCCCGCGAGCAGACCCATTTCTACTCCATCCCGCGGACGACCCGCCGCCCGGCATACGAGGCCCTGTTCGCTGCCCACCCGCGACTCTGCCGTGCGAGCGGGCTCCCGCCAGCACAGGTCGCTTTCGTCGCTGGCTACATCGCCCACCTTCTGCTGGATGAACTCTGGCTGGAATACATTTTCGAGCGTTACTTCCTGCAGGAATGGGGGCCGTTGCACGAGCGTCTGTTCTTGCACAACGTGCTGCGCACGTGGATGGATCGCCAGGATCAGCGGCGACTCAACGGCAGCCTGGTCGCCGCGCTGCGGGGTGCGCATCCGGCGGGCTGGTTGCCCTTCGTCAGTGACAAGCACCTGTACAGGTGGCGCGATTGGTTGATCGAGCAACTTATGCCCGGCCACCAGGTGCAGACGGCGGAGGTCTTCGCCCGACGGATGGGCGTTCCAGTGGCAGACGTGGAGGCGGTGCTACGGTCTCCTCAGCAGATGGAGGCCCGCCTCTTCTGCCACCTCCCCCAAACCGCGCTGCAATCCTTTCAAAACGTAGGATACGAGCGCAGCGTAGCGTTGATCCGTCGGTACGTCGACCCGTCGACACGTCGGTAGCAACCGATTCTAGCCATTATGTCACGTTTATTTGACGCTATATGGACAGACATATGCTACCATCAACCTACGAACCAACCCATCCACCAATTTACCAGTCTACCAATCTACTGATCTACCAATCGACCAATTTACCAGTCTACCAATCTACCATCCACTGAGGAGGCACATACGTGAACATCCTAGTCACCGGTGGTGCTGGCTACATCGGCAGCATCGTTACCGAAGAACTGGTCCATCAGGGCGATACCGTCGTCGTATTCGATAATCTGTACTACGGCCATCGGGCAGCCGTCCATCCCGATGCCACCTTCGTCAAGGGGGATCTGGCCGATCGGGCGGCCGTCAAGTCCCTGTTCGACACCCACGACATTGAAGCAGTGATGCACTTCGCATCCTACACACTGGTCGGCGAATCCATGGCGCAGCCCTTCTTGTACCTGGGCGACAACGTGACCAATGGCCTGAACCTCCTGCAGGAGGCCGTCGCCCACGGCGTGCGCCGCTTCATTCTGTCCTCGACGGCCAATCTCTTCGACGATCCAGAGCGGATGCCAATCGACGAGCACGAGCGCATCGTGCCCGGGAGTCCCTACGGCGAATCCAAGAATATCCTGGAGCGCATCCTGTACTGGCTGGACTGCGTGCACGGTTTTCGCTATGCGGCGCTGCGCTACTTCAACGCGGCTGGCGCCTCTCCCACCGGCGAGCGGGGCGAGGATCACGACCCCGAGACACACCTCATCCCCCTTGTCCTGCAGGTAGCGCTCGGCCAGCGCGACGAGATCACCATCTTCGGCGACGACTACCCCACCCGCGATGGCACCTGCGTGCGCGACTACATCCACGTGAGCGACCTGGCCCAGGCCCACATCCTGGCCCTGCAAGCGCTTGACGGGGGCAGCCGGACCTACAACCTGGGCAACGGCCAGGGATTCACCGTCAAGGAAGTCATCCAGACCTGCCGCCAGGTGACCGGCCACCCCATCCCCGCTCAGGTAGGCTCGCGTCGCCCCGGCGACCCGGCGACCCTGATCGCCAGCAGCGACAAGATCCGGCAGGAGCTGGGCTGGCAGCCGAAGTATCCCGACCTGCACACCATCGTCGAGCACGCATGGGAGTGGCATCGCACCCACCCGCACGGCTACGGAGAATGATGCGCGTCGCCATCAACGCCTGGTTCTGGGACAGCCCGACTACCGGCAGCGGACAGTACACCCGGCGGCTGGTGGAGCATCTGGTTGCCCTGGAACCAGGCTTGGAGGTGTTGCTGGTTGCACCGAAGCGGTGGGGGTTTCAGGTTTCAACTCTCAAGTTTCGAGCTTCAGACCGCCCCGAACTGGAGACCTGGAACCTGAAACCCGAAACAAACCCCCTCCTCAAGGTGTGGTTCGAGCAAATCACCTTCCCTCGCGCGTGCCGCCGCCTCAACGCTGCCCTGGCTCACGTGCCGTACTGGGCCCCGCCCATCCTTCCGTCGGTCCCTACGGTCGTCACGATCCACGATCTGATCCCACTGCTGCTGCCCGAGTACCGGGGGGGGCTGCTCGTGCGGCTCTATACGTCCCTTGTCAGCATTTCCGCACGTCGTGCATCCCTGGCGATCACCGACTCCGCGGCCTCCCGGCAGGACATCATCGCCCGCCTGGGGCTTTCGGCCGGACGCGTACACGTCGTTCACCTGGCCGCCGACGAGCGGTATACCCCGGCCCCTGTGCCTGGGGACAGAGAAGTCCGCGCCCGCTATAGGCTGCCGGAGCGATATGTGCTCTACCTGGGGGGCTTCGACGTGCGCAAGAACGTCGCTGCGGTGCTCGGTGCCTACCGTTGGGCTGGTCCGGCCATCGGCAAGGACTGTCCGCTCGTCATCGCTGGCCGCCTGCCACAGGAGGATAGCCCATTCGCGCCCGACCCGCGCCGGCTGGCCCGGGAACTGGAGGTAGACGAGCGAACCGTCCGCTTCACCGGCTTCGTCGAAGAGGCCGACAAACCGGCCCTCTATCGGAGTGCGGTGGCCTTCGTCTTTCCCAGCCGCTACGAGGGCTTCGGCCTGCCACCGCTGGAATCATTGGCCTGCGGCACACCCGTCGTCGGCAGCGACGTGTCATCCATCCCCGAGGTCGTCGGCGAAGCCGGCGTGCTGCTGCTGCCCAACGACGTCGAGGGGATGGCACAGGCGTTGATCCGTCTCGCGACGGACGACGGATTCCGCGCCGAACTGAGCCGCCGCGCACTGGCGCAGGCCGCCCGCTTCTCCTGGGAGCGCGCCGCGCGGGAGACGCTGGCGGTTTACCGGGACGTGGTGGGCTGAGGAAAGCCCTCCCTACCTCTGAACCCTAAGCCCGCTAACCTGAATCCCGTCTCCTCATGAGCAACATCGCTACCAGCGGAACGAGGATCGATCCAAAAAAGGCAAACAGGAACGAATTGACCGTCGCTGAGAACGCACCCACGGCGGCGTAGACTGCAGAGACACCCAGATTGGATAGCGTGGCCAACAACACGAACTGGGGCACTGGCATCTCGCTGATCCCCGCAAACAGCACGGAAGCCTCTGCCAGCACGGGAACGGGGCGTGCCACCACGATTACCCATTCGCCGAAGCGTTGGCGCAGCTTCTCCAATCGGGTCAATTCGTGATCGCCCACCAGTCGATTGGCCACCGGCCGGCCAAATCGCACACCCAGCCAGTACCCGCCTACACAACTGATCGTCATGCCGGCCAGCGAAGTCACCAGACCCCCCGCCAGCCCCAGAAAGAAGCCGGCTGCCGTGCTGACCAGGCTGGAAGGTACAGGCACGAGAATATCGACAGCGAGCAGTGTACCCAGAACCACGGCGACCAAGACGGAATGGTGGGAAGCGGACTCAAGGAACTCTTCCGTCCAGGTCTCGATTTGTTCCCCGAATAGGAAGAATGGTACCAGGATGATGGCAAAAATCCCAGCACACAACAGTATCCAGCGGTACGTGCTTTGGTTTCGCATAATGGACTCCTCCTCCCTGCAGTAGACTGATCCAATGTTGCTGATCTCAACGGACACGCGAGGATCCCCGCCCGAGCAGTCCTATGGTTGGCCAGATCGCCATGGCCCGCGAGATGGTCACCACCCTCAATCAGACGCAACAAAGCGGACCACGCTCACGGGCAGCGGTCCGCTTTGGGAGATGCCATTTGGATGCAATTCGAGCTGCAACGAGACATCCGAAAACCTACCTAACGTATTGGTAAATCGCACGGCTGGCCGGATGGAGCACAGATCTCAGTCCCTAACCCATCGCCCGGGACGCAATGGCCAGCCAATTTCGCCGGTATGCTCACCGACTGACAGTGGTTATTCTATGGCAGGATCAAGAATTTGTCAAATCCGCGTGCGGACAGATCAAATCTCAGCATCCCAGTTCCTCCAACAGTGCCGCAATATACTGTGTGCCGGCGACGAAATCGGCGATGCGGATGTGCTCGTTGGGGGCGTGGATGCAGGAGCCCGCATAGCCTACCCCAGCCGTGATGACCGGCACGCCAAACTGACCGCACAAGATGTGGACCGGCCCGGTGCCGATCATCATCGGTGTGACACCGGGGCGATGACCGTAGACCTGCTCGGCCGTGCGCACGGCGGTCTGGACAAACGGATGCGCCGGATCGCCGGCCGAGGGGTGTTCGCCGTCGCTGGAGACAATCTCCACGTCGTCGAACCCTTGCTCGTCGAGATGAGCACGTAGCAACGCCAGGATGTGCATCGGGTCCTGATCGGGCACGAGCCGGAAGTCCAGCTTGGCCAACGCCTCACACGGCAGGACCGTCTTCGAGCCGGGACCGCCGTAACCGGCGTGAAAGCCGTCGATGTTGCAGGTCGAGCCAAAGATGAGGCGCTCCTTGAGCCGGTCGCCCCTCAGGCCACCCAGAAACTCGTCCACGCCGTACAGCACACGGGCATCCTCCTCCGGATAATCCCATTCGGCCAGGGCCTGTCGTTGGCCATCAGAGATAGCGCGCACATCGTCGTAGAAGCCAGGGATGCGCACACGCTCGTCAGGGGTCTTGAGCGTGTTCAACGCCCACAGCAGCCGCCAGACGGGGCTGACGACGACGGCGGCGGAGGCCGAATGGAGGTCGCGGGTCGCACCGCGCGCACGCAGAACGACGTACAGCAGACCCTTGCAGCCCAGCGCGATCTCGTACCGGTCGCGGGCGTTCTTTCCACCGGCCTCCCACACGCAGCCATACGCTCCCCGCAGTAGGTCCGCGTACCGTTCGACGAACGGCCCCAGGTGCGGGCTGCCGACCTCCTCCTCTCCCTCGATCACCCAGAGAAGATTGACAGGCAGTGTGTCCCGGTGTGCCAGGTATGCCTCCAGCGCACACACCCGCGAGACGATTGCCCCCTTGTTGTCGGCAGCGCCTCGCGCGTAGAACAGACCATCGCGCACATCCGGCTCGAAGGGAGGCGTCGTCCACTCGTCGAGCGGCTCCACAGGCTGGACGTCGTAATGGTTGTACAAGAGCAGCGTGCGGTCACTGCCGACATCCATACGTCCCAAGACGACCGGCGCACGGTCGGTGGGGACGAGTTCCACGCTGAGACCAACGTCGCGCAACATCCCTGCCGCCAGTTCGGCCATCTCATCGAGGCCCTGGCCTTGGGCAGAGATGCTGGGCTGCGCACAGGCGCGATGCAGGCGGGCCAGATACGCTTCGGCGTGGGACTCGATGTGGACAAAGATCTTATCCATATTGAACTCCTTGTGGTTTTGGTCAAGGCCGCGAATCAGCGAGTCAGCGAATCAACGAGTCGGCGGGCTTCTACGCAGTAAACAGGTGTTTCCGTCAGGGTCGTAAATCTAGTTGCTCGATGTTCCACAGTTCGGAGTGCTGGGTCGGATCAGGAGCCAGGCCAATGACCGATCTGCTGGCAAGCACGACCTTCGGACGTTGGAACAGCGGCAAGACCGGCAATCGCTCGGAGAAGATACGCTGGGCCTCCGCGTGTCCGGCAGCGTACTCCTGGCTGCCGGGCGGAGAACTCAGCGCCGATCGGCAAGCGGTGTCGTACCCATCGTCCAGGAAGCCCGCGACGTTGGGCCGGCCCCAGTCGCCCGGATCGGGTATCTGGTTGCTCAGGAACAGCTCGCACAGCGGGTCAGACTGGGCACGCCAGGAGAACTGACCCAGATCGAACCGGCGGCCAAAGAGCACCCCCTCCGGTCCCGGGGTGAAAAACGTCTCAGGGGGCAAGGTCTCGACGTCGACCTGGATACCGCACCCGACCAGATAGGCCTGGATGCGGTCGGCCACCTGCATACGCACCGGGTCATCGGTCGTGTGATAGATGACGTGGAACGGCGTGCCATCAACGATGCCGGGGATACCGCGCGCCTCGCGCACGCCGTCTCCGTCGTCGTCGATCCAGCCAGCCGCTGCCAGGAGTATCTCCGCCGTCGCCGGGGCGTACTCCCACGCGTTCAGCACCTCTCCGGCGTAGAGAGGATGCTCGGGAGGAAGCGGGCCGTCGAGCACCCGCCCCGATGGATCGAGCACCTGCTCAGCCAATGCCTGCCGGTCTATGCACAGCGCGACCGCTTGCCGCACTCGTACGTCCTCGAAGAAATCAGGCCTCTCGTACCCGACGGCCGGACTGATACCGAAGGCCAGGAGCTCCCAGCGGGAGTCGTAGCTCGAGAATAGCTCGACCGCGGACGGATCGGCCAACTCGGCGCGCACAGCGTCTGCCGCATCGTGCGTGACCACGTCGCAGCCCCCGCTCTCGAGCTCTGCCGCCAGCCTGGCCGGGTCAGAAACAAAGCGGAAGATAACCTCGTCCAGGCGCGGAAGCCCCTCTGGGGCACGGAAGTAAATCGGGTTGCGGACGACCGTGATATGGTCGCCGGCTACCCATTCATCGAGGACGAAGGGGCCCCAGCCCAACGGCCGCCGCGTGGACACCGTGGCAGTCAGCAACTCGGTGGCAGGTAGATGGCCCCATGCGTGGCGGGGCAGGGGATGCCAAAAATTGAGAAAGTAGGTCTGATCCAGGTACCCGGGCACGCCGCTCCAGACGACGGTCCGCACGTCGACCGCCCGGTAGCCGGCGGTCCGCTCTGCCAGGTGTGCGTCGGTTGAGGCAGACGCCAGCTCGAACGAAAAGACCGAATCATCGGCGGTGAGCACCGCGCCGTCGGACCAGTATAGATCGGCTTGGAGCGTGAAGGTGACGACCATCCGCTGCATAGGCACAGGCGTGCCGTCGAAGGGCACACGCTCCCCGTCGAAGCCGTTGACCGTGATGCCAGGTGCCAGCTCGACCACCTCTCCGCTGGCAGCGAGCACGCGGTCACCGGCCTGGACGATCACGGTCTGGACAGCAGCACTGCCGTCCGCCAGGTTGGGGATACCGGTCAAGATGACGGGCTGGTATCCATAGTTGCGGCTGTCCAGCGGCCCATCATAGATCGCCTGCCAGATATGTCCGGCGGCTGCGCTATCGGTCCCGTACAGGTAGAGTCCCTCAGGCTCGTCGGGCAGGCAGACGGTCAATGTCTTGGGCTCCGGTGTGGGAGAAGGAACGGGAGAGGGCGTCGACGTCGGCGAGGGTGCGGTCGGTTGCGTGCACGCCGCGCACAACACCAGCATCACCGGCACAACGAGCGAAACAACAGCGATCCAGATCGCGGACTGGAGCCGGCAACCAACGCGCATACCCTGTCGATCAATCAGCCGATTTCGTGGCACCATGCGAGTATCCAGCAGTGTCCTTCTCAAGCGCCCAAAGCTTTGAAAGCGAACCTTAGAAGCCGTTCTTGAACCAATTCTATGGCGTGAACATTTCCTGCACCAAGGGATGGATCACCTCCCAACAGGGGAGCAGCACAGCTCCGCCCGTGGGGGTTGTCCACGGCTCGGTCATCTCACGGTCAATCACGCGGTGCTCGATGCCCTCCGCCCCGACGCGCTGGAGGGTGGGCGCGAGCTGCAACAACTCCCGGGCCGTCAGGTCGGTGTCCAGGTTGTCTCGCACAACGTGGATCACGGCGGGCAGTTGAGGCCACACGTCCGGCTCGAGCAGTCGATGGGCCAGCGCAATGAGGATCTGCTGCTGTCGCCGGGCCCGGTCAAAGTCGGATGAGCCGTGGCGGGAGCGAGCGTACCGCAGCGCCGTCTCACCGTCCATATGTTGCGGCCCAGCCGGGATCTCAATCCGCACGGTACCGTAGTCGTCGGTCGGATACGCATTGTCCACGATCGGCTTCTCGACGACGACGTCTACTCCACCGACAGCATCGACGACGGCCCGAAAGCCATCCAGATCCAACCGCACGTAGTAGTGTACCGGCACACCCAGGCTCTGCGCCACCGTCTGCACGGCCAGCGCAGGCCCCCCGCCCTCCATCTCACTTTCACCCCAGAAGTGGGCCGTGTTGATGCGGTTGGTGCCGTAGCCGGGGATTTCGACGTACAGGTCGCGGGGAATGGAGAGCAGTGCGATGCGCGGACCTGCGGGGTAGACGGTCATCAGGATCATCGTGTCGGACCGGACGACGGTCCCCTGGTCTGGCCGGCGGTCCAGCCCGAGGATGAGCACATTGGTCCGCGGAAAGGTGTCAGTACGCCGCCACAGCGCATATGCCCCTGCACCCAGCCCACCGAAGACTGATACCAACAGGATGAGCAACACAACCAGGAGAAAACGGCGGGCGCCTCTGCGACGATCACCGATCGACGAGGGCGTGCGAACCGCCCGCGGGCCGACGCGCGGTGTGGGTTGCGTCTCTTCAACGCGCCCGTAGCGGCGCATTGGAGCAGTCTCTTCGACGGACGATGGCAGAGGGACCTGTTTCTCTTCGACCATATCACTCCCAAATAACGAGGTTGGATTGTAGCACCGGCGTGGGAGGCTGTCAACCGAAACAACCGGCACGTGGCCATCTCGAAAACCGCTCACAGGCGTCGGGGGACACCGGTGAGCAGCCCCTCTGACGCCCCGCCTGTGTGCGAAGCTTGGGAAAAGGTTGACTCCCAGGACGCCCACATCTATAATGGTCGCACTATGCCTGAGCTACCCGAAGTCGAGACAGTCGCCCGCGGGCTGCGGGCGTCGTTGACCGGACGGACTGTCGTCAGGACCGAGGTGCGCTGGGCGCGCAGCGTCGTCCCGCCCAATCCCGCCGCCTTTGCCCAACGTCTCACCGGCCAGACGGTCTTGGATGTAGAACGACGTGGGAAATGGGTGGTGATCACGTTGAGCGGAGGTGACACGTTGCTGGTTCACCTGCGCATGAGCGGGCGGCTCGTGTTGGAATCGGAGGCGTGCCTCGACGACCGGCACCTGCGCGTGCTGCTGTTGCTCGACGATGGCAGCCGGCTACACTTCTCCGACCAGCGCAAGTTTGGACGGATGGTGTTGACGGCCAAGCCCGAGCAGGTCGTGGGCAACCTGGGACCGGAGCCGTTGGGGGATGGGTTCACGCCCGAGCGGTTCGGAGAGATGCTGTCCCGTCGGCGCGGACGCATCAAACCGCTGCTCTTAAACCAGCGGTTTGTCGCCGGGCTGGGCAACATCTACACCGACGAGGCACTCTGGCGATCCGGCATCCACCCCCTGCGCCACGCCGACACGCTCTCCGCTGCCGAGGTACAGCGGCTCCACCGGGCGATCCAGTCTGTGCTGCAAGCAGCGATTGCCAGCGGTGGCACGACGCTCCCAGATCGAACCTACCAACAGGCCGACGGGCGGGCGGGGGAGTTCGCGGGTCGTCTGGCGGTGTACGGACGAGGAGGACAGCCGTGCCCACGCTGCGGCGTGACCATCGAGCGCACCCGCGTGAGCCAGCGGGGCACACACTTCTGCCCGCGGTGCCAGCCTTTGCCTGAGAAATAATTTTAAGGTTTGACCTATTGACAGCGCGGGAGATTTAGATTAGAATAATATGGGATACTGGGTCAGCCGCCCTGGCGCTTCCCGGCGGCGCCTCACAACAGAGCGCATCTCGACAACTGTTGATTGAGAGCGAGGGTAAGACGGAGCAACCGTCAAGGGGGGCGGGTGCGCCGGGCAGAGGGCGCGGGGCGATTGAGAGCAGCGGCCTGCCAATAAACCGGCCGCTGCTCTATTTATACCTGGCCCAAGCAAATACTTCCTATTCTGTTCCCAGAATCCACCGATCATAGAGCCCACGGTACTCGTCGCCGGCGACCGCTTCGACGGTCGCCAGCCATTCTTCCGGCGTGGCCACGCCATACCGGTTGTGGGCGAAGTACGCCTGCAGGATCGCCTGGAAGTTCTCATCGCCTACCTCCTGGCGCAGCGCGTGGAAGTAGAGCGGCCCTTTCTGGTAGACCAGCGGCCCGTAATCCTCCCCGCTGTAGGCGGCGACCGGCAGCCCGGCGGGTGCGTCGCGGCCTGTCTCCACCAATTCCTCATACGGCCGCCGGAAAACCTGATCCACCAGTCGCGCTGCCACGTTCGCCCCGTACCGATCCTCGAAGTAAAGCAAGGTGCTGTACTGGACCAGCGCTTCGTCGAGCCAGGGCTCGTCGACCTGGTCATTACCCACCAGGCTGTACCACCACTGATGACCCACCTCGTGCACGACGACCCACTCCATCCGGTCGCTCAGCGTCTCGTAATACGTGCTGTTGATCACCACAAGCCCGGGATACTCGATCCCGCCGGCGAGCGTCGGCGTCTCGACGACGTCCAGCTCGGCGAAGGGGTAGGCACCGAACCAGGCGCTGAACAAACGCACCGCCTCGGCCGCGTAGTCGAGCACCCGCTCGCCCCCTTCCCGATGCTGGGAGTAGAAGATACTGTTTACCGTCACCCCATCCACGCGCCTGCTTTCCACCTTGTAATCCCCCCCCACGATGGCGTTAAAATCCCGCATCGGCCCGGTGACGCAAGTCCAGGTCGCGCTGCCACCGGGATCGACGGAGGGCAGGGTGCAGGTGCCGGAAGCGGCGACCAACACGTCCTCCGGGGTGGTGATGCGCACGGTGTAGAACGCCGTTTCCGAGTAAACAGCGTCGCCGTAGGTAGGCGCCACCTCGACGTTCCAGCCCTCGTCGTCGTAGACCGGAATGAGGGGATAGGCATTGGCCAGTGCGAGGACGTCGTCGAAGTAGCCCAACTGGCGGTATCCACCATCGGTGCCAGTGGGAACGTCGAGCGTGAAGTCCAGCGCCAGTTCGCACCTCGCCCCCGGTTCCAGCGGCGGATCGAGCGCCAGGCGCAGTGCGGAGTTCTCCAGCTCAACGGCGGATTGCACCGGGCGTCCCTCCAACGAGACGTTCGCCACCTCCATGGGCCACGTCAGTGGTCCCTGCATGATGCCGCTGTAGCCAGGCGTGTTAGGGAACAGGCGCAGGTAGAGAGCGTCGAGGGGCACGTCCTCGGTGTTCGTGTAGGTGATCCGCTCATAACCGGTGACCGTGGCCGTATCGAGATCGACCATCAATTCGATCTCGTAGCGCGTGGCATCCGGGAACCGGTCCAGGTCGGTGGCAAACTCGGGCCGCATAGCGCGCCCCTGATCTGGCAGGGCAGGGGTATGGACAGGCTCGGCCGTGGGAGGAAGGGGAGACGCGGTAGAGAAGACTTCGGTGGGTTGGGGACGGGGTGTGGCGCTGGAGACCGGAGTGGGAAGCAAGGTAGGCGTGGAAGACGCGCAGGCGGAAAGAATCAAGAGACAGAATGCGAAACCCAGGTACTT
>Ga0180437_10003173_pt1 | contig 24819 bp, 42 predicted proteins | sample SS_ome_4_FD_132410 | JGI IMG/M metagenome (GOLD analysis project Ga0180437, IMG submission 132410) | Hypersaline lake sediment archaeal communities from the Salton Sea, California, USA - SS_3_D_1 metaG | ecosystem: Environmental > Aquatic > Non-marine Saline and Alkaline > Hypersaline >... | reverse complement strand
TGTATTTCTGTTGAGTTTAGCCATATCATTTTTTATCCGTAATAGTTTTGGATGTTTTTTCTTTTTCTTTTTTTCTTTTTTCCTTCTTTTATTATAAAAATATATCTTATTTTGTTATCTTGAATTGCTAAAATATCTTGCTCATCTTTCATGTGAAATATAGGTTTGTTGAGTTTAGTTGATATAATATATAAATCATTTTGATTTTTTAGAATAATATCATATAAATCTAATTCGCAACTGTAATAAGTATCAATAACTTCTATTACTTTGTTTGATATTATTCTTCCCATTTTTTATTCCTTTTTTATTGTTTTTAATCCTATCCTCAAAGTATCAATAACAAAAAAATAAGTGAATATTGCAGATGTCCAACCGAAAACTGCTGTGATATTTTTGGTTAGAATGTTTCCAATAATGTTAAATCCACAAATGCTTAATATTATTATTGTTATTGTTCTTGTTTTCATTTTGTTATTTTCCTTTTGCGTTTTTTTGAATATTTTGGGACACACTCATAGCAATATTTTCTGTCTTTTCTTACTGTTTGAAATTCTTTTAAGCAATTTTGGCATCTTTTTGTTATTGATAATTTTAAGTTTGATGTATTCTTTACGATTGTTTTTATTAGAGTCCTGCAACTTCCACAAACTGGATAATATTTATTATCAACTTTGATTAAATTATCTGGGCTTATTTTTTCACTATTACAAAGAAAGCAATTTTGATGCCTTTCTTTAAAACATTGGATACAATAGACTTTTCCATTTAATGTTTGCTGATACTCCTTAGCCATATTGCCACACTTAAAACATTTCTTTTTTTCTATTCCAAATATTGGTGTTATCTTAGCCATTTTTATTTTTTATTTTATTTTTTTTATTTTTTGTATGTTTGTCGCAATAGATTCTTCTTGGATTGTAAGTTGTAAATTCTTTTTTACATTTAAAACATTTCACTTTTAATTTTTTCTTTGTTGTTAATTTAGTAGGTTTCTGGAATTTTAGTTTTTTCAAGTTCTTCTTTTTGCATTTTATACTGCAATATTTTATATTATGTTCCCAAAGCCAATCATTCCATTCAGGTTTTCTTGTGATTATTGTCTTGCAAATGATACATCTTTTTTGTTTGTCTTTATTGAGTTTTCGTTTCATCTTCATTTTTGTTTGATATGTCATAACATCTTTTGCAAACTGGCTTTATTTCTTTTGTTATTTGTTTTATTTTTTCGTCTTTGAAAATGAGTGAATAAGATGTTTCTTTTGGTTTACCAATTTTTTTGCATATTTTGCATTTGAACATTTTTAATCCTCTTTAATCCTTTGTCCGCAATTCTTACAAGTTTTAGGAAGTGAATTCTCTATTTTTTCTATGGCTTCTTTTATTAAACTTGTTATTTTTGAGCATAATTTGTTAGGGGATAATGGGCAACTCATACAATTTTTGTAATTTGTGCAAATATAACTATTGGTATTTATCCATATATTTTTCATTGATTTTAATTGATTTAACAATTTTACTTTTTCTTTGAGTTCCATTTTTTTGTTTTTGTTTTTTATTTTATTTTTTATTCTGTTTTTACCCAATAAACTTTTCTTGAAGATAATCTGCTAAATAAGAGAAGAATTAAAATAGAAGATGAAAATATTAAATGAACAATACCATAAATATTTGAATGTTTATTGTCTATGATTATACTTATTGAAAATATAAATGCAATACCAAAAAGTAATACGAGAAGATTTATCGATTGTTCCTTTTCTATTTCCCCGTATTCTACAACTTTCTTGAATTTATGTTTTTTTGACATTTTTTTCATTTTGATACCCTCGTTTTGTTTTTTGTTTTTCCTTTTAGTTTAAAAAAAGAAAAAAAGAAAATTGGTTGCTCTTATTCTGTATTGAATGAGAGAAAACCTTTTTTTTCTAATACTAAAACTTCTTTGCCAATAAGTTTTTCTGGGTGCGTTACTTTCATCTTTTTCATGAAGATGTTAAGCTTTGCCTTTTCGTTTGTTGAAAAGCCCCAATTATCTTCATCATCTTGAACAAGATTAAAAAGTTCACTTGCCCTTAGTTCTTTTTTCTCACCTTTTACTTCAATCTCGCTAAGCTTTTCTGTTGATACTTTTAGGCATTTTGTATCAACTGCTTTTTCTTTTGGGACTTGCTTTCCATCAACCCAAACGCTTTTCACTTCCACCACTTCAACTTTTTCTATCTTGGCTTTCTTTCCCTCGTATGGTGTCAGGTCAATGCTCACCTTCTCAATTGGCTTCATGTCTTTTATATCCATTTTTCTATCAACTCCTTGTGTTTTTTATATTATTTCGTGGAAGATAACGATAAAAAACCTTGATTGTGTCATTTGAGTGTTACCGCTTTTCTTCCAGATACAGGGGGTAAAGGTTAGGTTCTTTATAAAGATTTAGGTCTTGGAGTATATAGGTAGGGCTTGATTTTCGGAAAAAAATCTCCACAGGAAACGTTAACGTTTCCTATGGAACAGGGGTTTTTAGCCCTAAAAAAAGCCCAAAAAAAGCCCATTTTTCATGAAAAAAGCCTGTTTTTTGGCAAAAAAAGCCTGTTTTTTGGGCTTTTTTTGGGGTGTTTTTTGATAAAAATTTATCATTATACGCAGGTTTTTGGGTTTTTGGCTAAGGAAAAAAGGATGTGTATATAATAACTTGTAATTTTTGGACTATAAAAAAATATTAACCCTTTTATATTAATAAATAGGATTAAATTTTTTTTATAGGGTGGAATTTACAAGTTATTATATATACAAACAATCTCCTTTTTACTGATTTTCTTGCTATGGCTAATGGGCAAAGAGCAAGGGTTAAAGGGAAAAGATGGTGGTAAAAAATAAGGCTATGTGTGGTCTTAATGATTTTAGTGACTTATTAATATTTCTTGATGAAAATGATAATAGAAAAAAAATATACTGTAAAATTATTAAAATAAGCTTTCTTGTTAAATATAAAACTGATAGTGGCAATATTATTTCTATTCCTTATAATAAAGTAATAAAGATTAAGCAAAGAATTAAAGAAGGTGATGAATTGAATGGTTGATTTATTTAGTGAGAAAAGTTTGGAATTTAGGAAAGATAATTTTAAAATAATGAAATATGCAAGGAATATTGAAAGATACTTGAAAAGTTATCTTTTGATTTCAGTTCCCATAATTGTGAATTGTGCAACTATCGGATTAAAGACTGGTGAACAATATTTATTGAATAGCAATCTTTTGATTGATGAGCAAGGTTATGGAAAGACAACAATACTTAAATATATTCTTGCGAATAATAATCCTAAAATATTTAGAATGTTGCCTGAAAAGATGTATGCTTATGAATTATTAAAACTTGGCAATGAATTTTTTAATAATAAGATATTAATTCATGAAGACTTGTTAAAATCATTTAAGGGCTTGACACAAAAATCTTTAGAGCAGTTATCAACATTTTGGGTTTCTGTGCTTTCTGAGCATGGATGGAAACAACTTAATTCTGAATTAAAAAATGTCAGGTGTAATGTCATGTTTGGAATGGCAGAAGTTGGCTATTTTGCAAATAAACTAAGATTATTTGGTGAAACTTTCTTTGAAAGGATAGTTCCAATATTCCAATATAAAAGAGATTTAGGGGAAAAAATGAATATATTGGAACATAAAGATGATATTGATGATAAAGATGAAAAATTACCGAAATTAAAGTTAAGCATTAATCCAAACTCACCTAAAAAAATAATATTAAAGGATGAATCAATAAAAAAAAGAACGAGAGAATTAGCTTTGGAATTAGAGATAAATATTCAATTGGCAGGAACAAGGGCTTTATCTTATATAAGACAATTCATGAAAGCCAATGCCTTATTGAATGAGAGAAATAGGGTTACTAAAAGTGACTTGGAATTATATGAGATGATACATGACTTGCATACTTCTGCAAGGCATAAGAGGATAACTTATATCGTGAAAGAAACAATTGAAAAAAATAAAGGATTGAGTTTTGAGAAGATGGCAAGAAAAATAAATATATCTTTGCCAACGTTCTTAAAGTATAAAAATATAGTGAAAGGAATGCTGGGAAAAAGCAAAGGTCAGAAAGAACTATGAGATATAAAATAGATATTAAGATATATATTTTTGAGTATATAAGTCTTTATAAGTATGCTCATCTTGCTATATAATAAGAGAGAGGTCAAGGGAAAAGAGAGTTATGGATGCTAAGGACTATTCAGGAAGCGAGGAAAATCAAAAGGAATATGCCTTGTATTATAGTTATCAAAAAGTGAGAGATTTTATTTCAAGTTTTTTACGTGATAGGGAAATAAGGTTTGCATCATCAAAGTGGTGGTTTGTTGGTTTGAAGGTGAATAATGGTCTTGATTTGCTGAATAATTTTAAAAGATACCAATTCTTTGAATATCCAACTTTAATTTATCATTCACTTGCAAGGTTAAATATGCCATTGCTTTCTTTTGAAAACAGTGAAAAGAGAAAACAACTTGCTAAGTTCAATTCAAAGTTTAATAGGTTGGTTTATGATTTTGATTTTTGTCTTGATTTTGATGCGAAAAAGGAAGGACTGAATATTGAAGATGAAAAATTTTCTTTGGAGTTATGCAAAAGGGAATTAAAAGAAGTTGCTGATTTTTTTGAAAAAGAAACAGATATGCCATACAGGCAAAAATGTTCAGGTTCAGGACTTCACTTTGAAATACTCCATCCAATAAGTTCATTGAGAAGAATTGGATTAGCAAAAAAACTTGAATTTTTCAATGATTTTGCATTGGCATTAAAAGATATGCTTTCACTTGAAACTCTTGACCTTACTATATATGATAATAGGAGAATTTGGAAAACCCCTTTTAGCATTGATACTAAGACTTTTAGGGTTGCAGTTCCAATAAATAAAAACGACATAAAAAGTTTTGATTATTCTAAATGTAAAATAAAAAAAGTCTTGGAAATCCTAAACATTGGAAGATTTGATGAATGGAATGAGTATATTACCCTTGAAGATAGTTTTAATGTTTTTAAAAATAATTCTTATGATTTTGTTGATAAAAAGGAACATCTTAAATTTAAACAAGATTTATTTGATGTTTGGAAATGCCTTTTTAATGTTGATTATAATAAAAGTAAAAGAATAATGAAAAAAAGAGGTTTTTAAAATTGATATGTAAAATTTGTTTTGATAAAGATTCTGAAAACATGAGAGATTATGAAAAACAAGTTAAAAAGGTAAAAAAGCTGAATAAATTTAGAAATGATGAAAATAAGCTTGATTATCCAAAAATGCCAAGAAGAATTAAATATAGGAAAATAAAAGTTAGGTTAAATTATCCTTTTGGGATAAATTCAAGAAAAAGGAAAAATTATATTAGATGCAGAAATTGTGGAAGCCATAATCTTGTGAATAGAAGGTATGCTGATGAAAAAAGAGGATTGTAGGTGGTTTGATAAAGTGAGTAATGTTTGTGACATAACTGGTGGGAATTGTTTATTGGATAATAATTATATTCGTGATTGTGAAAATTTTGATTTAAATGGCGGTAAAAAGAAAGGAAGATTTTATTAATAAAAATGGCAAGAATTGATTGGAAAAAGACTTATGGTGAGAGAGGATATTTGGCTTATTATGAAAAAAATAAAAGTAAAGAATTAAGCAGGTTCATGAAAGCGATTGATAGAAGTGACATGGATTTTTTAAAGGAATTATATGTATGCAAGAAAGTTGAAGATGTTGGTAGTTGTCGTGAATTAATCTTGAAGAATCAACATAGTGCCTATGACTTGACACCTGTTTTAAGCGTTGATAGATATGAAAGAATCATTGTTGACTTAACTGTTGAGATTTTAAGAGGAATTGAAATTGGTGAAATAGATGGAGTTGTTGAGATAAAGGAAGTTCCAAAAATAAAAGAAGTTGAAAAAATAAGTGAAAAGCAAGTAATTAAAAATATTTCAAAGGAAAGGAGAATTTGGAGTAGTTTCGAGGAAAATTATATTAAAACTTGGATTAAAGAAGATAAAACTCCACGTCAAAAATTTGATGGAATTGATACTTACACAAAAATGCTTTTTATTGAATACAAAAAAGGATTGAAAGGTAGGACATTTAATTCATTTAGGGGAAAGTGGTATAGGCTAAGAAGCAAAATGAAAAAAAGAGGTGAAATTTAGATGGTTGTGTTTAGGGGATTTTCACTTGATTTTGCTGAGAATCATAGTTCTTCAGAAGAAGGAGATATTGGGAGAAGCCAAAAAAGTAAAGGAAAGGGATTTAGTAAAATTCCACCTCGGAATTTGTTAATAGTGTTCTTTTTGCTCTTTTTGGCTTCTCTCCTCGTAATCCATTTTATCACTAAAGAAAAATTTGGAGATGATGATAGGATTGAAAATACTTTTGAAAATAGGGAGATGGATTATTATATGACTTATTCAAGCGGAGATGTAACTGGAGAGCCTGACAAGTTTGTTTCACCATTATTTAACATAACACTCTTATATAATACTAATATTTGTTTTATTGATTGTTATGCTGATGTTGAGGTTGATTGGAACGCTGATTTAACCTTTGATGTTTCTAATGTTGAACAATTTAATAATTATTATATAAAATCAAAAGATGCTTTGGATTTAAGGGAATTTGGAATCAAAGAAAAAATAAACACTTCTTATATTAAGGAAGAATGGGTTAGTGATATTATCTGTAATCCTTATGAAGAAAGCGGAAAGAATGGAACTTATATTGTTGAGAATTGCAGTGATTATGGAGAGTATATAAATAAACAGATAGGAAATTATGATTACACAAATTTTGATGGAATAAAACAAGTTAAGAAAGGTGACAAGACTTATTTGAAAATTTATGGGAAAAAAGAGCCTAAACTTGGAAAAAATAATGTTGATTGGCAACTTTGCATGAATAATTATTGCGTTCCTTTTGCTTGGTGGAATACAAATTGGGGTGCAAGAAAATCTATTACTGTAGAGAGCAATACTTCTTTTACTGACGACCCGATTGTTGTTAATATTACAGGCTTGAACCTTACGCAGAACAATTGCAGTAAGGAACTTGTTATTTTGGATAATAGTAGCAACCAAGTTGAGAGAGTAATACTTGACGATACGAGTCAAGCAGTAGGTGATGGTTCTGAAAGTTGCCTTGTGCAGTTCCCGATGGCAAAGAATGCAAATGAAAATCAAACTTATTATGCCTATTATAACAGTAGCACGGCTGACGAAACAGCCAACCAAAAACCAATGATATGGGGAAGCAATTTTGACAATATGTATGAGAACAATTGGGATAGTTATAGCGGAACAAGCACAAAAAGCTTGTATAGTCCTAATAAGTTAGATTGGTCATGCTCTGCAAATGCCTATTCGTTTGATTATAATGTTAATTCATCTGCAATAGATAAAGCTACAGTAGAAATAAGGGTAAAATTTAATTCTGGAACGGCGGCAGGATTGGAATATTTTAGAAATACTTATGGTGGAATTTATTGTTTTGATGCAAATAAGTTTGCTGGAGATAGTGATGGTGACATTGAATGTGCTGATGAAACTGGGTTGGCAATAGACATGACTAAATGGCAGATAATAAGATTAGTGACACATAACCTTTCTGGTGCAGGAGGACAAGATTATGATAGTTCCGAGATATGGGCAAACCATTATTTTTATGATAATCCAACAAATAATGTTACCGATACAGGTTATGGCAATCCTTGGGAAACACTACCATTTAAAAATGATATTATGATACGTTCATTTACAGGTGCATTGAATGTATCATTTGATTATGCTTATGTCAGTTCAGGATATAAATATCCGCCTTCAAAGATAATTCTTGGCACTGTTGAATTACCTAATGTAGTTCCCACAACTCCTGATGTTATTTTTGATGTTTCAATAGCTTATAATAATACTGATTTAAACCTTTCAGTTGGAACTTATATTAATGATGCTGATGGTGATAATATGACTGTTAATTTTACTGTTAATGTTAATGGAGTTTATAGGCTAAATTTAAGCTTGTCAGAACAATTAAATGGAAGCCAACCTTCATTCGTAATACATCATGAAAATTATAGTAAAAATGATAACGTTACAGGTTATATAACATTATTTGATGGGATTGGTTATTCAGCAACAAATTCAACAAGCATAATAATAAGCAATTCTGCACCAAATGCTCCAAATATAACTTTTCCATTTAATGATACATATCAAAATAATTTAACTGTTGTGATTGGAAATTCAAGCGATATTGATAATGACAACTTAAATTTTACATTGCAGGTTAGCAATTTAAGTAATTTTTCGTCAAGCAATATTGTATATTATAATTCAACAATTCTTGATAATTACAGGCAAGTCCATTTGGATTTAGCTGATGGAACTTATTATTTAAGGGCATTGGCTTTTGATGGAACTTCAAATAGTTCTTGGAGTGAAAATGTTACTGTAAAATATGATACAACTTCACCAAGCTTAATATTCAAGTCACAAGAGCCATCTGACATAAATTCTTTTAATGTTTTTGGGCAAGAGGGGTTGAATATTACTTATAATATAAGCGATTTAGGAATCGGAGTTGATACTTCAACAATAAAATTATATTTTAAGACTAATTCTTCAGTATCTGATACTTTCTTTTATCTGAATGGAACTAAATTTGATGGTTATTTAGATAGCGGTTATAACCTTACTAATATAAGTTCAAATTGGACATTTAACTTGCTTGATAATCTTGTTTATCCTGCAACTTATAATGTAAATGAAACTATAATGGAAGATACAAACCACTTGGCTTATGATTTAGATACGAGTGGAGAATATGCTTACAATGAATTTTTCAATGTTTCAAACAAAAAAGATTATACATTCTTGGAAGTTATGGTTGATAATCAAACAGCAGATTCACCACCATTAAGATTTTATTATTGTAATGAAAGTTATATTTCTGGAACAATAATAACAAATACAAATTGCGTTAATTTTTATAATCTTGATGCTTCAACTTCATTTAATCATACCCACAGGGGTGGAAAAGCTAACCATACTATAATAACAATGGCAATTAATGCAACAACTGGAATGGTTGGAAATGTTCATGTTACAAATACAAGCAAGATTCTTGTAAGAGGCGGTGGTGGTGTTAATGGTTGGAATTATTATTATATTTCAAATATTTCAAGAATAGATGCTTATAAGATTTCAGCAAATGGTGGAGTTAGCTATACTAATTTCTCAGGCAGTTTTGATATTCACATACATCAATATGATGGAAGCGAAAAATATCATTATTATTCTTGTGCTAATGATTCACTTGGCTATTCAAACTGTTCAATATGGAGATATGACTTAATTGACCTTCTTGGAATACCACCAAATGCTCCAGATGTGTATAACCCTACATCTGATTATTATAATGGGTTCATTACTATTAATTATACTGAGTCAATATCACCTAATAGCTATCCGATAGTATTATATAATATTTCTCTTGTTGATGTTAATTTTAATTATGTCCAGTCAATCCAGTCAAACAACTCAATAAATTTATCTTATATATGGAATAGTTCATTAGCAAATGATGGACAATATTATATAAGGGTTGAAGCTTGTGATAATTATACACAATGTTCATTTGGCTATTCAGAAAATATCACGATTGATAATACTGCTCCTGATATTATAATCATTAATCCTTTAAACATCACTTATAATAGGATTTTAAATAATTATTCATTAAATTTAAACATTAGCGTAAGTAATGATACTATCGCTTGTAATTATAGCTTGAATGGTGCATCAAATGTTTCAATGAATCAGGAAAATTTAAAAAATTGGAGCAATGTTTTTGATTCTGCTGTTTCTGGAAATAGGATTGTTGTGACTTGTAATGATAATTTAAATTATAATTCAACTTCAATAAGTTGGTATTTAAATGTTATACCTAATATAACAAGTGTCATAATAAATACTACATTTGGATTGAATACAACTATTGAGAACATAACAGCTTATTTGGAATATGTTGATAGCAATAATGATTCTGTTTATTTTTCTTATGATTGGAGAATAAATGGAAAATCTGATAATGTCTTGAATCTTCCATTTAATATAAATGGCAGTAATGATAATACAAGCTTGGTTAATGATTATACTACTTATAATAATGATGGAAGCTTGGGGAATGGCTCAACAACAAGCAAACCTCATTGGAACAATTCTTGTAGCAACAATCTTGGCAGTTGTTATGAGTTTGATGGATTGGATGATAGCATTGATTTTGGCAACCCTTCTTCTTTACAGCTTGATGTTCCATTTGCAATTTCTGTTTGGGTTAATTCAAAAGACACGAGTGATAGAGGATATATAGTTGCAAAGATAAACACTACTTCATTACAAAGCGGTTATTCTATATTTTGGGTTGGTGATGAAAATAGAGTTTATTTTTATTATAATGGAAGTGGTTATGTTGAAAGTGATGCTGTATTTACTGACTTAAACCAGTGGGTTCATATTGTATATAATGTAAGGAATGACAGTAATTTAACATTTTACAGGAATGCACAAGAGGCAGGTTCACATATAATATCTTATACTAAAGAAACAGGGAAAAATTTAATTGTTGGGAGTAGAGCAGATGGAACTTTATCAGCAGTCCATTATTTTAATGGTTCAATAGATAACATTCAAATTTGGAATCGTTCACTTTCGGAAGATGAAATAAGAATGATTTATAATAATGGAAATGGTTTATATAATGTTACCCATAGTGATGCAACTGGACTTTATGATTCTTGGGGAGTTGCTGTTACTCCGAGTGATGGAATTTATGAAGGAGATATATTTTATAGCATAAATTTGACAATAAGAAATGAACCACCTTACACTCCTTCTCCAATTCACGTTCCATTGCAAGTTTATGAGGGGTATGATGTTAATGTTTCAGCTATATACAATGATTTTGAAAATAATTTAGGAATGTGTCATATAAACGTTAGCAAAGATGATGTAGTTAATTTTAGTATAATTATAACTGGTTTATATAATGATGATGTTTGTAATTATACTGTTGATGGAAATAATTTTACTGGCGGTCAGGATTGGAGTGCAAAATTTGTATTCTTTGACTATTATAATTTAAGTGATGCTAATACAACTAACTGGACTATCTTAACTGAAAATTTATATTGTTTTTATACTAAATACCCAAGCGTTCAGAAAGACTATATTGATATTTTCTGTTATCATAATATTAAATCAAATTATACTTGCCTTACAACGATAAAAACTATTGATGGAAAAGTTATAAATGCAATGCCTTATGAAAAAATTGATGAAGTTGGTTACGAAACTAATTTCCAGTCAGAAGGTCATGCTGTTCATTTAAGAGTTTCAAATGAGAACCTTGCTCCAGATGTTGAATTTAATTTAGGAGTTAAATGCTTTGATTGTGCAGGTTCAGATTTTGAATACAACGAAAGTGTTACTTATGAAATTCCAGATGCAAATATTGTTGTTGAGAGAGGAGTTTGGTTTAAGAATAATATACATTATATATGGATTTCATTTTTATTGATAGTATTGACATTAATATTCGTATATTTATTGAGAAAACGTTAATGATGGAACGAAATAATAAGAAATGGAAAAAGAATTTGATAATTTTAAGCTTGATAGTTTTTACTTTATTGATTTCTGGAGATTCGATTTTTGCTTTTACTATTGATTCATGTGATTATGATGATGAGCCATTATTAAAAAAGATTCCATTCACAGAAGATAGGTTTTTTTGGAGTTGTGAGGTTAGTGGATATACTGACTTGAATTGTTGGACACAAATAGAACAAAATAATGAGATTTTACAAGTAAATCCAAGATATGAAAAAGAAACTGGTGTTGGTTGGATAAATGAATGGTTTGAACCTAATAATAATATAATGCTTGTTTATTTTACTGATGAAAATATATTTTTAGATACAAGATATAATGCAAGTCTATGGTGTGCTGATAATGATGGAAGTATTGTTACTTATTCACAGGATATAATTCCTAAGCTAAAGAACCTTGATAATATTTCAAATTATGCCATTTGGATGAAAGATAATGCAACAATATTTTGGGCTATATTCTTTTTTATTGTAATTATCATTTTTATAATATGGATTATTTATAGGTGGCAAAGATGATTGAAAAAATAAAAAATGGAATATTTGAATGGAAGAATAATTTAGGATTAAACATAAAATTAACAAAATATTTTGTCACAGTTTTCATAATTTTTAATATTATTGATGGAATACTTACATTTGAAAATGTTTTTAGCGGTATTGCTAAAGAAACTAATCCAATTATGAATTTTATGTTTGGAATATTTGGAATAAAATTAACAATTGCAATGAAAATAGTTTTATTATCATCATTCGTTTGGTTTTCAACGAAAGGAATGATAAATAGGAAAGGTGCAAGTGACAAACAAAAAATAATTGCATTATTATCACTCCAAATATTGATGTTTATTATGATTTTACTTTACGCTTATGTAGTTGCTAAAAATATACTAATAATGGGGGTTTAAAATGCAAAACAAAAAATCAGGAAAAATTAAGAGTTTATTTAAGAAATTGAAGATTAAACATTTAGTCTTTGGAATTGTTATTTTAATATTTGTAGTTATTGCTACAATGTCAGCGTTATCAACTTGGTATAAGCCACTTGACACTTATATGGGTGTAAGTTATCTAAGTTCATATTGGGATTTTGATGATACTATAACAAAAGATGAAACATCAACATCTTTTAATGGAAGCTTTTACCAACCTTTAGTATTGTCTTATGGAGATGTTGAAGCATTAATTGATTTTGATTTAAACTCAAATACATTAAAAGCATTTGATAGTGATATGGACTTAATTGATGAATTAACCTTTAATGATAATCTTTTAGGTCAATATGTTACAACAACTACTGGATATATAGCAGTTTTGACAGGAAAGCAAAATGGCAATAATGTGACATTTAACCTTGTTAAATTTAATTCAACTGATGGAGAATTAATTTTGACTGGCTCAGAAGATTTATCACCAAATTTAACAGGACATCTTTTTAATGGTAATGATGTAATATGCGATAATAAAAATATACCTGCCTGTTATTTTGTCACAAGCAATTATAGCTTAGTAAGTGTTGATATAAGCACTGCAACAAACCCATATTTCTTTGCAAAGAAGCATTTATTGCTAAATTCAAGCTATCAATGCAGTAATGATTACCATCAACCATTATATCATTCCTATGATTTAATTGGTGATGGAGTTAATAATGTAGTTGCCATACCAATAAATTATAATTGTTCAACTCCAAGTGGTGATGTAATAAGCGGTGATATAGTGTTATATAAGCTAAGCAATACTGATGCTAATATTTCAACACAATTATCATTGGGAGAAGATATTTATTTGTTATCAACAAAAAATACTACACGATATTTAGTTAAGCCAATAATGTGGGATTATGATAATGCAGGATATGGTGAGGTTTATGTTACTTCTGTTAGGGATGCAGGTGCAATTCTTGAGATATTTAATACTAATATGGTTAGCCTTGGTAGTGCTATTGTATATGATTACTCCCCTTATGTTTCAATCGGAAGCGGAAGAAATACAAGTTTTACATCAGCAGTTCCTATTGATATAGATGAGGATAATGAATATGAATTTTGTATGGGATATGGAACAAGGCAAACAGGAACTAATAATTATCGTTCAATTGTTAGATGTTATAACTATGATTTGACTGTGATAAATAATTTATTCGGTGAAAATCCAGATTTAAATGATGGATATATTATTACTTTTAGTGGTTTAATTTATAATGTTCCAATTTCAGAAAATCTTTTAATAGCTGATTTGAATAATGATAACTATTATGATTTTATTTGGGGAAGATATATTTGTTATGATTATAATCTTACTTTTTATGGTTTTTGTCAGATTACAACAAGTGATGCTTATGTTATACTTGGTAGTGATAGCATGAGTAGTAATGCAGATAGCGGATGGATTATAAGTGACATGAATAAAGATGGCAATCCTGAAATATATGGCAATCTTTATAATGGAAAACCCACACAATATAGCCAAGCTTATAATAATTCAAAACCTACATTTAATTCAGTTTGTTATGATACTGGAACCCCAATCTGCATAAATAAAAATAGGACTTATTATAGCCCGTCTTATACTGATTTAGAAAATGATTACATAAAAATGAAAGTTATTTGTGATGGAAATGAAAGCTTAGAAACAAGTTGGAGTGGTTATTCAAGTTCACCACAAAGAACTTGTGTTTATACTAATTATTCTATCGGTGTTCATACTGATATAATAATAATCACTGATATTTCGCATTCAACTGATGAAGATGAATATATTAATTATACTTATGAAGTTGCTGTTGGTAATTGTTATAATACTGGTTATGGTGGAGAATGCTTTGAAGCACCTGTCATAACAACTGTAAACTTTACTGATTATGGGATTAACACGAGTTGGGCTAATGAAAGTTTAACAGGTGGAAATTACACATCTGAAAAAGTTGATTTTGATAGATGTAGTGAATATAAAGTGTTTTATTCATTTTGTCCTGTTATTGTTTTCTTTGAAACATTCATTGAAAACTTTTGGGATTGGTTTTGGGACTTTTTAAAATACTTGTTAGTGATACTTGCTATTGCATTATTGGTATATGCGTTATGGAAAAAGAGAACTGGGAAAGGAAAGTGATAAAATAAAAATTAGAGGTATAAAAAAATGGTAGGATTTTGGGCTTGGATTATAATCGGATTATCATCATTACTTAATACTGTTTGGGATGGTGTTAAATATGTTGCTTCAACTGCAATTGATTTAATCAAAGAAGGTCTTGACTGGATGAAAAAATCAATTGATTGGCTTTTGAGTTCAGCACCAACTTGGTTCAAGAGATATTTATTTTTATTTTTAATATTATCAGTTGGTTCATTTGTTATTAGTGCATTATTAAGTTTAAACTATGCCTGTCTTGAAAATAATAATCTAAGAATTTACCCAAGTGTATATGCGGCAGGTTACGCTTTGATTAGTGCCTCTTTTGAAGATTTTGAGAATAGCACAACAAATTATGATGAATTTATAATAACACATACATATCTATATAAACAACCAACTGAATCAGAAAAAGATATTATAAAAGTTCAATGTATTGATGCAAGTCCAAGACTAACTTTATTTGAGCAGGATATACTTAATTATAAATTATGGGTTGTATTATTTTTAATCACAATAATGATAAAATTTATAGGAATATTTAAACATATCTGAAATTAGTGAGGTAACAATATGAAACAGAAAAATGAAAACATTTTATCTTTAAGCTTGATTTTGTTATTCATAATACTTTTTGTTGGAATAACAATAAATGAACAAGTTATAAGGGAAGAAGTAAAGAAAGAATTAAATTTACAAAGGGAGCAACTTATAATAGAAGGAACTGCAAAACTCAATGAGATGAAAGCTTATGGAAATGATTTAATGATATTCTTTTTAAAATCATTAAGAAATTATACTGTTGTATTAGTTAGCGTTTTAATACTCCTTAATACTGCAATAATGTCATTACTATTTAGATGGAGATTAAAGAAAGAAAGAGGAATATTGTTAAAATTAGAAGAAAAAATTGATTTAAATAAAAAAGATATGTTGGATATTCAAGAAAAAATATTAAAAAAGCTGAAAAACAAAAATGGCGAGTAAAAATAAAAGTAAAGATATTAGTGGATTCCAAAAAATTTACAGATGTGATATATTTGAACTATCAGAATTTGAAATAACACAAATTAGAGGATTATTATTACAAAGAATAAGGGCTTTAAAAATGTTGATTGAAAATAAAGGACTGCAAACATGTGAGGAAGCGAGAGGATTAGCTATTAGGAATAAATTAAGACTTGAAAAAATAAAAGATAAAGTTACATTACTATTACAAATGAAAACAAAGGGAAAAAATAGATACATAAAAGTATTGGAATAATATAATAAAATATTAAGGAGATGATACAATGGTAAAAAAAGTATTTTGCAAAAAGTGTAAAATACCTATGATAAAAAGGCAATGTGTTAAGATTGGTGAAAAAAGATATATTTGCCCAAAGTGTGGTGATAAAAAATGAAAAGGTTTCGTGGATTAGACATTGTTGAAAAATTTAGAGGATTAACAAAAAGAGAAAGAAGATTTTTATTTATAAAATCATTTGGGATTTTTATGTTAAACATAGTTGGAATTGATATGTTTAATGGAAATATTTTTTGCAAGTTTGTTAGCATATTAATTTCATCATATACGTTTTATATTATATTGAATTACTTTATGACGAAAAAATATGAAATTAGAAATCAAAAGGAAGAGTATAATACTTTATGCGGTGTTGAGGGAGAAAAATGGAACAAAAAATAAAAAAAAGGGTTTATCTATTGTTATCTGGAATATTTACATTTGCAGTTGCGACAATCGGATACACGCCAACATACAATAGGGGCGACCAAATAGAAGTTGGATGGGATTTTTTCCTTGAAGTAATAAGAAGCTTGATTGACAAAACCCCATATTTCCTTGCTGTCTTATTGCTTATGCTTGGCTTTTTGTGGGTAGTTGATAGATAAACAATTAATAAAAGTATTGGAAAATAATAAAGATGGATGAGAATAAGAATCAAAAATTAATAGTATTAGGCGGTATTTTATTTATATTTGTCATTATGATAGTGATGAATTGTATAAGATACGGTTTTAAAGCTGGATTAATTATATTTATCAATAATTTAGGTAAATATATACTTTATATTGTCATAATATTACTTGCTGTTGGATTATTTTATTTTCTTTTTAAATATGAGAAAAAAATAAATCCAACAAATGAAACTATGAGAAATATTATTGATGAATGTAAAATAAATAGACCAAACAAAAAACTATTGAAAAATCTTTATTGTGGTGGAGATATTAATCATCATTCAATAAAAATTGGAAAAATATTAGGTTATAGTAGAAGACAAAATTTTAAGCTTGTTAATTTGAATGTTGAAGAACAGGAAAAAGGTAATGATGATGAAAAAAAGAAAATGATTGAAATAAAGGCAAAAGAAATTGCTGAAAGATTAGGTTTGGATGAATATCAAATTGAGAAGTATCTTGAAAAAGAATCAAACAAAGATGATATTGAGCATTATAGATTATTGTATAAGCAAGAAGAAGATATTTTTTATATTAGAAAAATTTTAAAGAAAATAATAGTAAGGTGTCCACCATCTTTGCATACAAAATTACTTGGTAATGTTTATCTTGATGCAATCGGACTTGTAAAACATAGTGTTTATTATTATCCAAATTCAAAGCATCTTGACTTTGATTTTATTGATAATACAATCTACCATGAAGGAGAGAGATATACTCAGCTTTGGTTTGTTGATTGTATTGTGACATTATTAAGAAAAGCATCAGGTATGTCAAAAGACGAGCAAAGAGAAGCTACAACTGGAAAAACTGGTATGCAGATGGTAAAAGAAGCAAAGAGAGGATAAACGTGAAAAAATGGCATTGATTGGTCTATTAACTTTCGCATTTAAGGCAGGAGTTGTATTCTTCCTAATCGCAACTTTTATCGGATTAATAATAAAAAAGCGGAATGATTCAATATTAAGAAACATCAAGAACGTGATGAAAGATGCTAAGTTAAATGCAAAAAAATATAAATTAAAAAATCTTTATGTAATGACTGAGGACATGGGGAATGCTGTTAGAATAGGAAGGATAAAAGGATTTGTTCAAGTTGAAATAAAACAAAGCAAACAATCTGATGATAAAAAAGATAAAAAAGAACAAGTTAAAAGAAAAGAATCATATAGTTTATTTTTGGTTAAAATAAATATTTTTGGTGATAAAGTAATTTATAGGATTGAAACAAGAAAACATACTGACATTAAGAATGGTGGTGATGTTACCTTGAACGAATGGAATTTTATTAATAGGGATAATTTCTATGTTCCAAATGTTAATCCGATTGTTGAATCCGATAAAGTTGATGAGTATTCATTAAGAGGAGTAAACAGTATCGATAGAATCAAGCCATTATTACAATCTGCTATTCTTCTGGACAGTAATTACAAGAAGCAAGATAGAATGTTTCGTCTTATAAAAGAACCTGATGAAGTTTGAGTGGTGATATTATGATAAAACAAGACTTTAAAGTTGAAGAAATAAAAATAGTCAGCAAAATCAACCTGATTGATTATATTGAAGATTGTGAAAAGACCTATTCAAAGATAATTGTATTTTGCCTAATTGGATTTGTTATTTTGCTAATATTATTTGGTGGTTATTTAATATGATAGAGCCTGATAAAAGGGAAATGTTATGGTATGACGTAATAAGCATATTTAACCTTGATAGTGATATGAAACCACATTATTTTACAATGTTATTTGATAAATTTAAGCTTTTATTTGGAAAAGAAGAAACAAAACCTTATTGTATTCAATGTTTAAGTAGTTCATGCGTAAAAAAAGAAAAAGATGGAAAAGAAGATGAGTTTTATATTTGCAATAATGAATTAAAAGAAGATAATGATATTGAACATGAGATTATTATAATGACACCAAACGATTTACTTAATTCATTGATAAAAGAAGTTGAGGAACTTTGCACAGAACCAAATTCAAGACCAATGGAATTATATGACATTGAAAGGCATATATTTTTAAAAAGAATGGACAGTTATTTTGAAACAAAGACTGGTGAGGTTAGGAAAGTTGATATTTTAAAGAAGATGTATATCATAAAAAGATTTATTATGAATGAATTAATAGAAATAAGGGAAAAAATAAAATTTACAAGTTATCAAATTCCATCATTAAAATTTGCAGGAGATACAATTTAATCCAAAAAATGCAAAACATAACAATAGATTTGAACGAGCAGGGACAAAGAATCTATTTCCTGATAAATTCAGTTGTAATACAGGAAAGAATTGACAAAAAGATACTTATGTTTATTACGTTATCAAAATTAATTCCAGATGAATTAAGAAAGAAATATAATATTGATGAAAGTATAAATAAGTATGAATTATTATTAAGTGATAATAACAAAAGAATAAAAATTGAATTATTTTATTCAATATTATCAAATCAAGAAGAAAGGAAATTATTATTTGATGAAGATGTTACAAACCAAAATATATATAACATTAAATTTTATCCTTATGGAGAATTACTTGAAATAGAAAAAGACATACATGAATTATGCGGTTATATATTGAATGATTCAAATGATACAAAAAGCCTTGATGTTGGTAAAGTCTTAAAAGGTATATAACAATGAAAAGCGAATTTTATAAAAATAAAGGATATTTAGAAATTGAATCAACAAAGACAGAATTATATGATGTGAAAGAACTCGCAAGTAAAAATAAATCCTTTTTAGAAATATTGAATAATAAAGTTGATTATACAGAAACATTAATGGAAGAATTATATAATACTTGGAATAGTGAGATACCAAGAGCATTTATTTTAGGAATAAGAGGATATATTGGTAGATTATCTGGAATTTTCAAAACAGCGATAGGTATGCAAATTGCCTGTTCCCTTGATGATAATTTTAGTGTTTCAGAAAGAATTGGATTTACCCCTGATGAATTGATTGGAAAAGTAAATAAATTTGGAAAAAGGAAACAGATATTTATGCTTGATGAACAAGTAAATGACACTAAGATTTCATCTTGGCTAAGACTAAAAAATATAATGGAAAATTGCAGGGAACAAAGATTATCATTCATCTGTGCAGGAATCCCACAAACAAGCGTAACATATATGGATTACCTTCTTGAAAGAATTGGTGAGAGCAGTGATTTATCATTGCCAAGAAAAACAGTTTTATATGTAGTAAGAAAGCAGTTTGGATGGTCAAGCGTATATAGGGGATTTTTCAAATGGAATGTAATTCCACTTTCAAATAGAAAGTGGAGTGAAATATGGAAAGAATATTCTGAATTAAAAACAAAACATCAGGAAAAAATAAAGAAATCAAAAGTTACAGGAATTGATTACGAGGAAAAAGCATTGAAACTTGTTGAGGAACATAAAGATGATATTATCTACTTGAGAAAAAACGCAAAATTATTAATTAAAAAAGAATTTTCAGATTATACAAGGGAAGATAGGGATATGATTTATATGGAATTAATAAATATGATTTCAAAATATATTAAAGAATTGAAAAATAAAAAAGATGGTGATAAAGATGAGAGTGTTGGGATTCAAAGTTGAAAATTGGTTGCACGAATTTGTGAATAAGTATCTAAACGAAAAACTAATAGAAATAAATAATGAGTTTAATTTTAAAAATTTTAATAATAAGGTTTCCTTTAAGAATAAAAGTGATATTTGTAGATTCATATTTTTAAAAGGCATTGAAAATAATGAAACCATAAGTAAATTCTTCCAAGAGTTTAAAGAAATAAAATTAAGTAAATTAAAAAGTGATATGAAGAAAAAAGCAAAAAGAATTGGTGATTATGATTTACTTAAAGATGAATTAAATGGAAAGAAAAAGAATGAAATAGAAAGCTTAATGAATCAAGGTGTCAATAAAGATAATGTCAAAGCAAAAAAAAGTAAAAAGAAGTAGAGTAAATATAAAAACAATTAATACTATAATGATAAAAAGATTCATATTTTATTTTATTTTTATTTTAATTTTATTTGTCTTATTGATTTTAGTAATTTCAATACTTAATAGAATTATTCCATATATATTTATATTGAAAAGACTAATAATTTTAATAATTATGTTGATTGTTTTGATTTATTGGACAGTTATCACGAAAAAATATGAGAAAAAATATTTGAAAGGTTAAACCCAAAAGGTTAAACCCAAAAGGTTAAACCCAAAAGGTTAAACCCAAAAGGTTAAACCCAAAAGGTTAAACCCAAAAGGTTAAACCCAAAAGGTTAAACCTTTGCGAAACATTTATAAACTTTATTAAACTATAATCTATATAAAGGTCTTAAAGACCAAAAAAAGGAGATGATACACATGAAGATATTGAGCAGGATTAAGAAGAGGATGTTGGCGATTGCATCAGCAGGAGCAATTGCACTTGGAGCATACACTCCAAACTACACCACACAGGACTTAGCTGACATAACTGGTGACGTGATAGGCACTGGTATGGTGGCAGTGAAAGACTATGCTGAACTTGGTGTCTTGATACTGATGCTGATTGCAGGAACAGCAGGTTGGGTTAAGATTAGGGATTCATTTTAATTAATGAGTTCCAACAACTGCTAAAAAGACGTGGTGGTTCAAGCAACCACTTTTTTAACTCTTTTTAAGCAACTAAAGAGGAAAGTATGACTAAACAAAAAACCAAAAAAAGGAATGTAGTTCTGCTTTTGGCACTTCTTTCTCTATTTAGTGCAGTTTTTGCAGGTGCTTGTGACTTTATTATACCAAATACAAATGACGAGCAGTGGCGACCAGTTGAAGGCATAATAACAGTCAATACAAGCGTTGCTGGTGGTGGAGCAAATTGCACTTTTAGGGCAGATGGAACAGCACTTTCAACTGTTGCTAATACATCAGCAAGTCAGGTTCAGTTTACATATACTTGGACAGAAGCACCAAGTTTTGATTCGTCTTTGACATTTAATGCAACTTGCACAAATTTCTCAAATGTTGGAGAAACTTGTCAGGTTACAGGCATAGAAGTAAAGGACTTCAAAATTGGTGATTTAGCTGACGTTACTGGTGATGTAATAGGGACAGCAGGAGTTGGTGCAAGAGATAATATGACATTACTTGTCACTCTTTTTGCATTGATGGCTCTTGGTGCAGTCTATCTATTTTTCAAAAGCGGGTAACTATTTTTTCTTTTATTATTTAATTTGAGTAATTTGGATGAGAATGCCTAAAAAAACACCAAAATTAAAACGTGGAAGATTAGTAAAATTAGATAAAGAGATTGAGTATATTCCAGAAGCAGAAATTGAACATGAAAAAGAACCTTTCTTTGAAACTCCTAAAAGAGCAGTTGGTGAAGTTGTAAAAGGTGCTAAAGCAATTGGCGAATTTCTTGAAAGAAGGCGGCAAAAGCAATTTGAAAAAGCACAAAGACAAATTGCAAAAACAGAAAGGAAAATTAGACTTCTTGAATTAAAAGAAATCCAAAGACGTGCCAAAGAAGAATTAACGAGAAAAAGAAAACCAAGAATTTTTCATGATGAACTTGAAATAAAAGAAAGAAAAGTCAGCAGGGCAGAAAAAAGATTAATGTTGAAAAAACGATTAAAAGATTTAAGAGAGATGAAAAAACATCTTGGAAAAGTTAGAAAAGGATATGATGTTGCAACTTTGGAATCAAGAAGAAGAAAAGAAGAAATAAGGAAGATAGAAAGAGAACAGAAACTTGCATTAAGAAAAGCACAAAGGCATTTCAAAAGAGCATTACGCCTAAGAAAGACAAAGGCAAGAAGAAAGAAAAAACAAAAAGAAAGAAAGGCGAAAAGGGCAATGCTAAAATTAAAAAGAACAAGAGAATCATATCCAAGAAAACCAAAAAGAAAATCACCAAGAAGAAGACCGAGAAAACCAAAAAGCTTAAAAAGAACAAGAAGAACAAAAAGAATGAGGAAAAGATAAAAATGGCATTAAATTTATCAAAATTTACGGGTGTTCCAACTAAGATTAGTGTTGCAAGAAAACAATTTTATAAATTATTAAAAGATGAACGCAAATATAAAACAAGAAAACCAAAATGGTTAATATTAAAAAAAGCTAATTATTATGGTTCAAAATTGCCTATGAATTATATATATTTTTCAAAACCATCTAAAAAAGTAATGAGAAAAGCGTTAGCAATAGCAATAATTCCAAAAAGAACAAGAAGAACAAAAAGAAGGAGAAGATAAAAATGCCAAAAGAATTATCACCAAGTCAAATAAGAAATATGGTATTTAAAGCACATCTCAAGAAAGTTCAAGGAAAAAAATTAAATAAAAAGGATAGAGATATTTTAATTGCTTGGATATTAACAAGCAAAATAGTTAAAAATAAATTAATAGCTAGTTCAAGAAAAAAGAAAAGAAAAAGAAGAAGGAGAAAATAATGGCAAGACGCACAAGAGTATCTTTCAGAACAAAACATGGAAGAGTTAGTTTCATAGTAAGAAAAAAGAAAAGAAAAAGGAGAAGATAAAAATGGCAAGAAAAAGAAGAAAAGTCAAAAATGGAAAGTTTGTATCAATGACTATTGATTTATCAAAAATAAAATCACCTGACAAGTTAGCTTATGCTTATGGCTTTTTTCATGGAATTTCTGGAAAAAAGCTAAGAGGTAAAAAGTTAGCGATAGCAACAGAATATAAAAGAGGTTTTAAAGAAGGAAGAACAAAAAGGGGGAGATGAAAATGGCAGGATTCACATTAAGCGATATGAAAAAATTGCAAAGAAGCAAAAAAAGAGTGAGAAAGCAAGGATTGAGAGATGTATTGACTAAGACGAAAAAAGGCGTAAGATATGATGTGTGGGGCAATACTATCGCTATTTATAAACCTAAAACTAAGAAATTGACTGTTTCAGATGCAGGTTGGGCAACTAAATTAACCAAAGATAGATTAAATAAATTACTTCCACCTAAACATACAATAAGACAAAGGAAGTTTAGATGGTATAGTGGTAAACGAATATGGAAAGGTAAAAAAACAATAAAAGTATGAAAATACCTAAATCATAATGGCAAAAAGAAAAAAGAAAAAAATTAGAGTAACATTTGTGAAGCTTCAATATAAGAAAAACAAGAAAGGTGAGAGAATAAGAATAAAAAGGCATAAAAGGATATTAAAACCAGTAAATAGAATCAAGCCAAAGAAATTACCAAAATTAAAAAAAGGAGAAAAATATATCATATTATCAAACAGCAATATGCCTTTGTCAAGTGGTTTTAAATCAAAAAGTAGAATATTGGAAGAAGCAAAAAAACTTAGAAAAAGGATTGGACTTCCATATTACTATATTTTAAAACCAAAAATTGCAAAAGTAAAATAATGAAAAATGCCAAAAAAAAGAGTATTAACAGAAAAAGAAAAAAAGAAAAGAAAAAAATATGCAAAAGAATATTACCAAAGAAAAAAAAGATTTGAGGCATATTTCTATCCACAAAGAGAATGGAAAAAAGGATTTAAAAAGTTCTTAAAGAAAACAAGGAAAGAAAAAGTAAAATCTGTTGTTGTTCTTCCAAAAAAATTCATAAAGACAAAAGATATTGGCTATGCAATTGGAATCACAGCAGGAGCATTAGCAGGAGCAACAATTGGAAAACCAATATTAATTGGTGGTATTGGTGGATTTACTGGCTTAGGAATTGAGAAAGCAATAAGAAAATTAAGAAAACATAAACCAAAAAAACACAAAAGAAAATTAACGAGGTGATATACAATGCCATACAAAAAAGCAAGATATATGCACATTGTTGTGAGAAAGAAAAAGGGATTAAAGAACTTTAGAACTCATGACATTGGAAGGAAAGGACATTCAAAGAGAGTTGCAGGAAAAACAAGGACTGGAAAATGGGTAACTCAAAAATATCTAATTAAAAAATCCGATTTAAAAAAACTTGACAAGAAAACCTTAAACCTGTTGAAACAAATAAAATCAAGGCATAAAGTTTTAAAAGTTGAAGGATAAAATAACAAT
>Ga0180437_10003172_pt1 | contig 24823 bp, 21 predicted proteins | sample SS_ome_4_FD_132410 | JGI IMG/M metagenome (GOLD analysis project Ga0180437, IMG submission 132410) | Hypersaline lake sediment archaeal communities from the Salton Sea, California, USA - SS_3_D_1 metaG | ecosystem: Environmental > Aquatic > Non-marine Saline and Alkaline > Hypersaline >... | reverse complement strand
CGTACATTGACGTCATCATGATCGCCGACGACATGGGAATTCAGAACGGGCCGCTCATCAAGCCAGCCTTGTATCGGAAGATGGTCAAGCCGTTCCATAAGCGTTATGTTCAGCTCATCAAAGGGCGTACCGATGCACAGGTCGTCGTGCACGCCTGTGGCAGTATCGTGGATTTGATCGAGGATTACATCGAGATTGGCGTGGATGCACTGCATCCGATGCAAGTTTTGGCGGCTGGTATGTCGCCACAGAACCTCAAGCAGCAGTTTGGCGGGCGCATGGCCTTCTGGGGGGGCGTTGACACGCAGCACCTGTTGCCCAGAGGAAAGCCGGAGGATGTGCGCCAGGCGGTTCGCGATACGATTCGGGCCATGGGATTGGACGGTGGCTACATCTTGGGTGCCGTCCATAACGTGCAGGACGACGTATCACCAGAGAACGTCTGGGCGATGCTCGATGAAGCGGCAAATCTTAGATCGGCCTGAACAGGAGCTTCCTTAGGGCAACCGGGCGGTAGTTTCGGCGATGGGGATCGCATAAAGAGTTCGATTTAAACACCGCCTACTTGATTTTAACCTGCAAAAGAGTCGGAGAATACCGTTCGAGGCGTGGAGAAACGTCCGACTCGAATTTCACTCAAGGCCATGGAGCAAGTAAAGCCTTGCGGTTCCCTGCATACTTGCCTCAAGATAGAGTAATCCGAGATTAGCGAACCTGGAATTCCAAAATGAAATGGCGGGAGAAGTGATGATTCGGCCTAACTTTGCCAACGATATGGAAAAGTACCGGTTTCTTGAAGAGAAGCTCTACTCGCCTGTTCTCAGCGATGTCATGGATGAGCTAGGAATCAAGGACAGAGTGATGCGAGCCGATATCCGCCCCATTCACCCGGATAACAAGGTGGCAGGCAGGGTCAAGACCATGTTGTGGATGGATGTCTATGAGGTGTATGAGTACCCTTACAAGGTCGAGATAGAGGCGATGGATTCCCTCAAGTCGGGCGACGTGGCCGTCCACAGCACCGGAGACTCCCAACGCAACGCGCCGTGGGGGGCGCTGATGACCACGGCTGCTATTGCAAGAGGGGCTCGGGGTGCGGTGTTGGATGCCTTTGTGCGGGATACAAAAAAAATAATAGAGCTCGGTTTTCCTGTCTTTGCCGCAGGTATCCGCCCTCTGGATTCCAAAGGTAGGGGATATATGGTTGCATACGATTGCCCTATAGAGTGTGGAGGAGTGGCGATGAGGTCGGGAGATTTGATCTTTGCAGATTACGACGGGGTGGTGGTGGTGCCCCGGGAGGCAGAGGAGGAGGCACTGGTCTTGGCGATCGAGAAGGTCAGAAAGGAGAACCTTTCGTTCAAGGAGCTTAGAGAAGGACATTTGTTGGGGGACGTGTACGCCAAGTACAAAGTCCTATAGCTGATAGTGAAGTGACTGGGCGGGCTTTACATTTTGGACAGAGATTCTGCTGTGCTTTGGTACCGCTCTACAGCACCATACAATCAGAACCTGGCAGGCTATTCTCTTCTATGGGCCAAGCTCTGGTAATTCTGAACGGGTGAAAGGATATCGAAATGGCTCGCTTTTCCAGGCTTGAAGTACTAAATACTATGGTTGACATTGGGTTGGTGCCCGTGTTCTACCACAAGGATGTGGAGGTTGCCAAGAAAATTGTTGAGGCTTGCGCGGCTGGTGGCGCCACGGTTGTCGAGTTTACTAATCGCGGTGATCTGGCCTACCTGGTTTTCGCGGAACTCGTGAAACATTTTGCCGAGAAAGATCCAAGCATCATCCTTGGCGTTGGCTCGGTGATTGATCCTGCCACGGCAGCGCTGTACATTTCATCGGGCGCCAACTTTGTCGTTGGCCCGGTGCTCAATCCCGATGTCGCCAAAGTGTGCAACCGGCGCAAGGTGGCCTATAGTCCTGGCTGTGGCAGCGCGTCAGAGATCTCTGCCGCCGAGGAGCTTGGGGTCGAAATATGCAAGGTCTTTCCCGGTTCTCAGGTGGGTGGCCCGGCTTTTGTCAAGGCTGTACTGGGGCCATGCCCGTGGACGCGCATTATGCCGACCGGTGGGGTGAATGCTTCCGAGGAGAGCATGAGGGATTGGTTTGAGGCTGGCGTATCGTGTGTTGGTATGGGTTCCAAACTGATTCGCAAAGACTGGGTCGCAACTGGCAGTTGGGAAGAAATCAAGCGCAAAGTGTGCCAGGTGTTGGATTGGATCCGGGAAGCGCGGGGAGAGCCTGTTTCCCTGGGGGTGGAGCACGTGGGCCTCTATCCAACGGAAGGAGCCAGCGCGCAGGCTATCGCTGAGTGGTATAAAGAACGGTTTGGGTTTGAGTTGACGGAAGGAAGCTCATCTTTCTTTGTCAGTGGTCCGCGAAGCGGCCGGATCGAGATAATGAAAGAGGCGATCACCGACAGATGCCACGTAGCAGTGCGGGTGTCCCACTTTGAAAAGGCCGTGGCAGCCCTGAAAGCTCAGGGGGTGGAACTCGAGGAGCCGAGAATCAAGTCGAATGCCAAGGCGGTCTATCTGAAGGAAAGAGATCCTGCAGGGAATCTCGTTCATTTGCTTTGGACCGCTTAGGGACGAACGGCAAGTCTTTCCTATTTGCTGCTAGTGTTCCGTGTAGTGAAAAGTGTCGGACGTCCGTAGAGCTCACCGACCCCCAAATCAGTGGACATTGCCCAAGCATGTAATGGATTATTCAATAGCACCAACGCATTGCAGTGCTTGGACCGCAGCTATACGGGGACAGCCTGTGCTTGAAGTTCGGTGAAAGGAGGTGCGAGAGGAACAGAAACATCATAATCCTTGTGACCAGAACACCCATGCCATTTTGACCGGATTGCTATCGCCTTCCCCGACCTGAAGGTGGTCTTGGCCCACATGTCGCATCCCTGGCAAACCACGGCCATTGCGGTCATTCGGAAGCATCCCAACCTCTACGCCGACGTCTCTGCTCTCTTTTACCGGCCCTGGTCTTTCTACAACTGCATGTTGCTGGCAGAGGAATGGGGTGACGGATTAACGCACGAACTGAGACATGCCTCCATCATAGGATGTGATGGCCTCAGCATTGCAGCGGGTATCGAGTGAGATGTGGTGCTACTGTAAGTAGCCCGTCACACTGGTTTTGATATGCCAGGTCGGGTTCTCTTGAAGGCGAAAGTTCATCTGTCGGTGTCGCAGCGATGGACTTTCGCACCAGAAAATAGGAGGGATGGCAATACCGAAGCGAGAATGCGTCATTAGCATAGGAGTTCCACTAAATCGTCAGGCTGTAGGCGTCCTGGCAGCCGGGTTGGATTTGGAATCGTGGGTAGGCTGCAGAGTCAGGTGATCCCCGAGTTCTCTTTCTTGCGCAGTAGGGTGGATGTCGCGCCGAACCTACGGCCCATCTAGGATATTGCCTGTGTGGAACTCCATAACATCACTGGGAGCTGTGCTTCCAGGCTATAATGTTAGGATTCCTCGAGTATTTTCCATCTAGTTATGGGATTGGGCAAGACCGTGTTCAAGGCCAGCAGGAAATGGGCCCTATTGGTGGGGACAGTCGTGCCGAATTGCTCCAAGACACGTGTGCCTTGGAAATTCAACTCAAAACAGATGGAAAACACTCGATTTCTCTTTTTCCGAGGGATGGCGGCAGGAGGCCTTTCATTCACCTTGCATACTGGAAAGGTATGAAATAACCGATGGCAATCAATGCGAGAAGCCTGATACCTAGAAAGCCATGGCAGCGCAACCTGGCTGTCATCTGGTTTGCCGAGTTGGTGGCAATCTCTGGTTTTTCTGTTTTCTCACCCTTCATGCCCTATTATGTGCAAGAGTTAGGCGTCACCCGGCTGGAAGAAGTCGAGTTCTGGTCGGGTATGCTCATCACGGTACAGGCCGTGGCTATGGCGACCTTCGCGCCGCTGTGGGGTTCGCTGGCCGACCGCTACGGCCGCAAGGTGATGGTCGTGCGCGCCATGCTCGGCGGATCGGTGGTCATTGCTTTGATGGGTTTCACGCAGAGCGTGGGCCAGTTGGCTGCCTTGCGGGCGATTCAGGGCACACTGACGGGCACGGTAGCGGCTGCGACAACATTGGTGGCCAGTAGTGCGCCACCCGAGCGCCGAGGATACGCCTTGGGACTATTGCAAATGGCCATTTATCTGGGTAACTCGGTGGGGCCGATGTTAGGCGGTCTGGTATCCGACCATGTGGGCTATCGGGCCACGTTCTGGGTCACCGCTGGCCTTCTGTTCAGCGCTGGGGTGCTGGTAGCAACGCTGGTCCACGAGGAGTTCACCTCCCCGGAAAAGACCAGCAGCCAGGAGAACACACATCTGTGGGACGGTCTGGTGATGGTACTGCGCACGCGTACGCTGTTGATCGTCTTTGGCATCCGTATGTTGATGCGAATGGGCATACGCACCGTCGGACCCATGCTGCCGCTCTTTGTCCAAGAAATCGCCGCCCCAGGGACAAAGATAGCCTCTCTTACCGGCAACATCGAGGGATTTGCAGCGGCAGCGAGCGCTGTGTCGGCCGTCTTGCTGGGGCGAGTCAGCGATAGAGTTGGCTACCGTCGTATTCTGCTGGTCTGTGGCATAGTGGCCTGTGTGCTATCCGGGTTCACGGCGGGCGTGAAAAACCCTATGCAACTTCTGATACTGAGAGCACTGACCGGTGCAGCCATGGGCGGAATCCTGGCCTCTATCAGTGCACTTTTGGCTGCACTGGCACCCAAGGATCGCTTTGGTGCTGTCTATGGGATGGACACCAGCCTGGTCTCAGTCTCCAATGCCGCCGCGCCGATGATCGGGGCTCTTATGGCCGCCAGTTGGGGACTGTCTAGTGTGTTCCTGGGCGCAGCAGCCCTGTACGGCGTGGCGACGGCGGTGGTCGCAGTCGGAGTGCTGGCAAAGGAATAAGAATGTCTTATCCCCAGTTGCTACCAGCTACCGTACAGGCCCAGGCGAAAAGCTGTTGACAGGGCTCTCTTTTCGTTATATAATCTCTTTGCATTTGCCCGTCTTTGGTCACGGGGCCAAAGCCAGAGCAATCGAATGTGGCTAGAATCCTCGGGTCGTGGCGACTTTGGCTATGCCCGCTGACTGACGCTGCTATTGCGTCCCACAGGCTCAGAACAATTCTGGAGGCACAAGAGTGTACAAAATACTGGTCAAAGAGGACCTGGGACCGGCCAACAAGCTGCTGATCATCGAAGCGCCAGAGGTGGCGCGCAAGGCCCAGGCCGGTCAGTTCGTCATTGTTCGCATCCACGAAGAAGGCGAACGGATTCCCCTTACCATTGCCGACTCTGATCCCAAAGCTGGGACCATCACCCTCATCTTCCAGGAGGTGGGCAAGACCACCATGCACCTGGGTATGCTGGACGCGGGGGATGAGTTACTCAGTTTTGTCGGACCCCTCGGATTGCCCAGCGAGATCGAGAATTTTGGTACCGTCATCTGTGCAGCTGGCGGTGTAGGCATTGCCCCCATGTTCCCCATCGCCCGTGCCTTGCGAGAGGCCGGGAATTATGTCATCTCTATCATTGGCGCTCGCAACAAGGAACTTGTCTTCTGGGAAGACAAAATGCGCTCTGTGTCCGATGAACTCGTCGTCTGCACGGACGATGGTTCCTACGGGCGCAAGGCATTTGTCATGGAACCCCTCAAAGAGGTTCTGGAGGCCCGCGACGACGTCGCCCACGTGTGGATTATCGGTCCGGCCATCATGATGAAGTTCACGGCGCTCGCCACGAAGCCATTCAACGTACCCACCATTGTTAGCCTCAACTCTATCATGGTGGATGGTACGGGCATGTGCGGGGCCTGTCGTGTTGAAGTGGGGGGCAAGACGCGCTTTGTCTGTGTGGATGGCCCCGAGTTTGACGGTCACCAGGTAGACTGGGATCTGCTCTTGGCGCGTCAACGGCTCTACATCGAAGAGGAACAGCTAGCGCGAAAAGAATTCGAACACGAGTGTCGGGCACTGGCTGGGAGAGAAGAGAAAGCATAAAGCGTGACGGATGGCAGGCAACAGGATTGCGCGGGGGAACCTACCTGGCGCGTTATCCGGCACCCGTTACTTGACCCAGAGAGGAGAGAGCAAAGATGGCTCAACAGCCAAAGAAGGCTGCACAGCCGAAAAAAGTCCGTCCGCCCCGGCAAGCAATGCCTGCGCAGGAGCCTCAAGTCCGGAGACGGAATTTCGACGAAGTGGCGCTAGGCTATGACCTGGAGACAGCCATGCTGGAGGCCAGCCGTTGCCTGCGGTGCAAGAAGCCCCAGTGCGTGCTAGGCTGTCCGGTTAACGTCAAAATCCCCAAGTTTGTGAGCGCTCTGGCTGAGGGGGATCTGCCAGCGGCGGCTGCCGCACTCAAGGAAGATAACAACCTGCCAGCCATTTGCGGCCGGGTGTGTCCTCAGGAGACACAATGCGAAGTCAAGTGTGTGCTGGCCAGGAAAGGCGAACCTGTCGCCATCGGCCGGTTGGAGCGATTTGTGGCCGATTGGGAACGCGACCAGGGCAAGCTGGAGAAGCCGGAACTCCCGTTGCCCAGCGGCAAGCGCGTGGCCGTGATCGGTGCCGGACCGGCGGGACTGACCTGCGCTGGCGACCTGGCACGCTACGGTCACCAGGTCACGATTTTCGAAGCCCTGCATGCCCCCGGCGGCGTGCTCATCTATGGCATCCCCGAGTTTCGTCTGCCCAAGGACGTGGTTCATGCTGAGGTGGATTACGTCAGAAGCCTGGGCGTGGGGCTTGAACTGAACACCGTCGTTGGCAAGCTGTACACCATTGACGAATTGCTGAACGAAGAAGGCTTTGACGCCATCTTTCTGGGCACCGGTGCCGGTCTGCCACGCTTTATGGGCATCCCTGGTGAGAACTATAACGGTGTCTACTCGGCCAATGAGTTCCTGACGCGCGTCAACCTGATGAAAGGCTATCTCTTTCCCAGGTATGACACGCCTGTACGGGTAGGCAACAAGGTGGCCGTTGTGGGCGCGGGCAACGTAGCGATGGACTCTTCTCGTTCTGCACTCCGCCTGGGTGCCAAAGAGGTACACATCGTCTACCGCCGCTCGCAGCAAGAGGTCCCTGCCCGTGCCGAAGAGTTCCACCACGCGGAAGAGGAAGGCATCATCTTTGATTTCCTGACCAACCCGGTGGAGATCTATGGCAACGACAAGGGCTGGGTGCGAGGCATGAGAGTCATTCGCATGGAACTGGGCGAGCCCGATGCCAGCGGGCGCCGACGTCCCATACCGATTCCAGGATCCGAGTATGACATCGAAGTGGACACCGTCGTCATGGCTCTGGGCACCAGTCCCAACCCGCTGGTCTTTTACGACGCCGGTGGGTTAGAGCGCACCCGCTGGGGCACTGTCGTCGCGGAGGAGCAGACCGGGCACACGACTAAAGAAAGCGTCTGGGCTGGCGGTGACGTCGTGACTGGCGCGGCCACGGTCATCAGCGCCATGGGCGCTGGCAAGCGGGCCGCCGTCGATATTCACCACTATCTCACCGGAGAAGCGGTACCGGTTGAAGAGAAGGAAGAGGTGGCTGTGGCCCAGGCCTGAAGCAGATCGCGGGCAAACAGATCTACGAAGGTACAGAAACTCGTTCACTTTATTGGGTGTACGAGTTTCTGCTATTCAAAAAAAGTTGAGAAAGTACTTGACGTGGACTATTAAAATGTGTTATAATGAGCGAGACTTTTGCGATAGATGGGAGGTGCGACGAAGCGAGCCCGCTGGGCACAGAGCGAGAGCGAAGCTGGTCGCATTTTTTTTGAGCTAGGTGAAATGAAATATAATCTTTCCCACTTGGTGACCGCGTCATTGGGCACGCGTACGACCGTCGACATACAAGAAGCGGCCAGGGCACTGGATGAAGGCCTGGAGATAGACTTTCTCCGGGGAAAAGTCCAGTTCACCCGTGTCAACGGTGGCATCTATGCCCAAGGTTGCCTACAATCACAGATCCAACTGACCTGCGTTCGGTGTCTGGAATCCTTTTCCTATCCGCTGGATTTTGAGATCGCAGAACAGTATTTCTTCTCCCCCCAAGGGGGTGTAGAGGAGCCAGTTTATTTGCTGACTCCGGATGGTACGGCAGACATTACGGAGCCCACACGGCAGCAGCTGTGGGTCAGTCTACCCCTTCAACCGCTCTGCCGCTCCGAGTGCCAGGGGCTGTGCGCCCAGTGTGGAGCTAATCTCAACCATGAGTCGTGCACTTGTGAACAAGAGATTATCGATCCCCGTCTGGCAGTTCTTAAGGAATTACTATAGTTTGTTTGATGGAGACAGTAGGAATGTTGGTTTTTGAAAAAGAGATTGCAGAAATTGACCCGGTGACTCTGTTGCTGCAGAAAGCTGATGAGCAAGGATACCTGACCAACGAAGACATCCTGGAAGCCTTCCCGGAAGCTGAAGAGAACATTGATCAGCTTGAGGAAGTTTTCATCTTTCTGCAAGGTGCAGGCATCGAGATTGAAGAAGAGCCCTTAGAATCGGAGGATGGGATGCTCAAAGAGGACTTGGAGTTGTTGGAAGAGCAAGAAGGTGACAGGGAGGACGACCTCTTTGACCTGAGCGGTATCTCGAGTGATGACACTGTGGGTCTATACCTCAAAGAAATGGCCCGTGTGCCGTTGCTCTCCACAGAGGAGGAAGTGCATCTGGCAAAGCTCCTGGAGTCTGGGCAGAAAGCAGAACGTCAACTTGAGCGAGATGGTCAAAATCCAGCCGAACGGGAGCGACTGGAACAAGTCATGGAAGCAGGAAAGACCGCCCGGGATCACCTCATCGAAGCTAATACCCGACTGGTCGTAAGCATTGCCAAAAAGTACATGGGGCGGGGTGTGCCGTTCCTGGATCTGATCCAGGAAGGAAACCTTGGTCTGATGAAAGCCGTCGAAAAGTTTGATTACCGACGAGGTTACCGCTTCAGCACCTATGCCACCTGGTGGATCCGCCAGACGATCACGCGGGCTATTGCCGACCAGGGACGCACCATTCGCGTGCCCGTTCACATGAGTGACCGCATCCGGAGGTTGTACAAGGCAGCCCGTCACCTGGAGCAAGAACACGGCCGCAAGCCGACGCCGGAAGAGATTGCGGCCGAGATGGAGATGGAGCCTCGCAAAGTGCAGTGGATGCTCAAAGTCTCCTGGCGACCGCTCTCTCTGGAGCAGCCGGTAGGCGAAGAGGAAGATAGCGAATTGGGTAGCTTTATCGAGGACGAGGGCTCGCCTACGCCCACGCAGAGCGCCTACGATCATCTCCTCAGGGACAAGGTGGAGGAGGTTCTGTCGACTCTCACCCCGCGTGAGGCGCGCATTCTGAGACTGCGCTTTGGTCTACAAAATGGGCGTAGCTATACCCTGGAAGAGGTCGGGCAAAAGTTCGGTCTGACCCGTGAGCGTATTCGTCAGATCGAAGGCAAGGCCCTTCGACGCCTGCGCCATCCGCGTCGCAGCCGCCAACTGCGCGATTATCTCGCCTGATCGGGTTGCGATGGCACTGCACCCAACCAAGCAATGTCACAAGCAGCCGCTTCTTGACCAAAGGAGCGGCTGCTTCTTATGTTCAATTCTTTCTTCCAGGAGATGCCAATGACCAGCTTTGGTGGACACACGATGACCGGTCGGTTGCGGCGCGTGTTGGTGAAACGCCCTGCCGAGGCCTTTACCAGCGCTGACCAGATCGCGGCTCAGTGGCGAGACCTTGGTTACCTGGGCATGCCCGATCTGGAGCAGGCCAGCGCCGAGCACGCTCGCTTCGTTGCGCGGCTGGAGCAGGCTGGCGCAGAAGTGGTCTACTTACCGGCCGATCCGCGCACGGGTCTCGATTCGCTCTACTGCCATGACCCGGCCCTGATCACCGATGCCGGCGCGATCACGTTCCACATGGGCAAACCGGCCCGCCGTGGCGAAGGGCCGGCCATGACCGACGCGCTATCGGCGCTGGACGTCCCGCTGCTGGGCCGCGTCGAAGCGCCGGGCACAGCCGAGGGAGGCGACATGCTGTGGCTGGACTCGCACACCTTGGCCGTTGGGTACACTTATCGCACCAACGCCGAGGGCATGGCTCAGTTGCGTGCGCTGCTGGCTCCCCTGGGCGTGGATCTGATTGAGGTGCCATTGGTGCACTGGACCGGACCGGGTGACGTCCTGCATCTCATGTCGCTCATCAGCCTGATAGCCGACGACCTGGCGGTGGTCTATTCGCGGCTGCTGCCTATCCCCTTTCGCGAAATGTTGCTCAAGCGGGGCATTCAACTGGTGGACATACCGGATGAGGAATTTGCGACGCAAGGCTGCAATGTGTTGGCCCTGGCCCCGCGTCAGTGCCTCATGCTGGAGGGAAATCCGGTCACAAAGCGCCGTCTGGAAGCCGCCGGCTGCCAAGTGTGGATCTATCAAGGCGACGAAATCTCGACCAAGGGCAGTGGTGGCCCCACTTGCCTCACCCGTCCGCTTTGGCGGGAGTGAATGATCCTCGCTCGCTTGCTTCAGTCGCTCTGAGCGACACGCGCGATCTGGGCGGTCCCTGAAGATTAACCGTCGTGGCCAAGTGATGCCACGAGAGCAGAAATTCGGACCCCGGTAGAACGCAGAATGCCGCCATCTTGTGCCGCGTTGCCGCCGGTGGAGAAATGTGGTAGAATGACGCGCTGCATATCATCCATTGCATAGAACAGATGGTGGAGGGAGACAAGGCCCGTGAAACCAGGCCGCACCTACCTGCTGCTGACCGTCTTTGTCAGCGGCATGGCCACACTGGCGGTAGAGCTAGCCGCGTCCCGCCTGCTAGATCCCTACTTTGGCAACTCGAACCTCATCTGGGCCAACCTCATTGGTCTGATCCTGATTGCCCTCACCGCCGGCTATTACCTGGGCGGGCGGCTGGCCGATCGATTCCCTCACCCGGCGGCGCTCTATCAGATCGTCGCCTGGGCAGCTTTTCTCATCGGAATCGTGCCCTTTGCCGCACGGCCGCTCCTCAGCGGCATCAGCGGCGAATTGACGGTGGCCCAACTGGACGTGCTGCTCGGCTCGTTCGTCGGCGTGCTGGCACTCTTTGCCCTGCCGGTGACGTTGCTGGGCTGCGTGTCGCCCTTTGCCATCCGGCTCGCCGTGCGAGACGTGAACCGTGCAGGCAACGTCGCCGGCGGCATCTATGCCCTCTCGACACTGGGCAGCATCCTGGGCACCTTCTTGCCGGTGCTGGTGTTCGTGCCGGCTGTTGGCACGCGGGCCACGTTTCTCATCTTTTCCAGCATCCTACTGCTGGTGGCACTGGGGGGATTGTTTCGTGCTGCGCCGCACCTGGCCTGGGCTTACCTGCTTCTGCCCCTGGCGTTGATCGTCCTGGCGCTGTTGTTACCGGGGGGCGTCGTCAAGGCCGCCGAGGGACTGGTCTACGAAACCGAGTCGTCTTACAACTACATCCAGGTGGTGGACCGGGATCGCCGCTATCTGCTGCTCAACGAGGGCCAGGGGGTACACTCGGTCTATGACCCAGACGACGTGGCAACCTACGGCACGTGGGATTACTTTTCGGTCGCGCCGTTCTTCAACCCGCCGCCCCATACACCCGATCGAGTGGGCAGCCTGTGTCTCATTGGTCTGGCAGGAGGGACGATCAGCAAGCAATATACCGCCGTGTTTGGCGAGATCCCCATTGACGGGGTCGAGATTGACCCCGAGATCGTCCGCGTGGGCCGCGAATACTTTGCCATGACAGAACCGAATCTCAACGTCGTCGTTGCCGACGGGCGGACGTATCTGAGCCACACCAGCGGCCGGTACGACGTGGTGGGTATAGACGCCTATCGCCTGCCCTACATCCCGTGGCACCTGACCACCGTAGAGTTCTTTCGCCAGGTGCGCGCTCATCTGACCGACGAGGGCGTCGTCGCAGTCAACGTCGGCCACACTGACTCCGACTGGCGGCTGGTCGAGGCAATGGCCGCCACATTGGGTCAGGTGTTCCCCAGCGTCCACGTCATCAACGTGTACGACACGTTCAATGCGGTCGTCGTGGCCACCGTTCAACCCACCGAGGCTGCTAATCTGGCGGCCAACTTGCCGGGCATGGACCATCCGCTGCTGGTTGACGCCGCTCGACGCGCCATTGCCAACCTGCGTCCCATCGCTCCTGGCCCCACCGTCCTAACCGACGACCGGGCCCCGGTGGAATATCTGACCAACCTGGTACTGCTGAATTACTTTTTGTTCGGAGAGTAGGCCTGGCAGCCGAAAGATGGGCCGGCCTGTCGCTAGCCCTTATTAGGAGGAAGGCATTTTGAGACGTTTGGCACAACTGGTTATCATCCTCGCCTTGCCCATATTCCTTGTGCTGACCAACGTGCGGCTGTTGATGAGCGATGCCTATTTGCGCTACGAATATGGCAAGCCCAGCTTCTCCAAACCACAGAGGTTCACCGTTGAGGAGCGGATGGCGTTCGCCCGCGCCTCGGTGAATTACCTCCTCGCCGACGCTGGCATCGAGACCCTGCGTGACCTGGCCGACGATTCGGGGCCGATCTACAACGAGCGGGAGTTGCGCCACATGGAGGATGTCAAGGTCCTGACAAAGAAGGCGTTTCCGCTACAGCTGCTTTTGGGTGTCTTTTTGCTGGTCCTAGTTGGAGGAATGATCTACCTGGGCGACGAGTTTCGGCGTGCGGCGCTGCGCGGTCTGGTTGGCGGCGCGGTCCTGGCCTGGGTCATCCTGGTGGGGCTCACCCTGTTGGTGGTGCTCAACTTTAACTGGTTCTTTACCCAGTTCCACCTGATCTTCTTCGAGGGCGACACCTGGCTGTTCCTGGCGACCGATAGTCTCATTCGCCTCTTCCCGCCGCAGTTCTGGTTCGACGCATCGCTCATTATTGGCCTTTTGACACTGGCCCAGACGGCTGTCCTGGGCGGGGTGGCGTGGTTCTTGGGGTACAGGATGGCACAGGGATCATGATGCGCTGACGCACGCAGACCTCCGAGGTGTCTGGAACCTCGGAGGTCTTTTTGATACGCCATACCTGTCGCTACAGCTTGAGAGTCTGCAACCGATCCATCGCCTCGCGCAGCACCTCTGTGGGCACCGTGAGGGAGGCTCGCACATAGCCCTCACCTTCCTGGCCGAAAAAGATGCCCGACGAGATCCAGACCCCTACCTCGTTTAGCACCATGGTGGAGAATTCCCGCGAATCCCGGTGGCCCTCCGGCAGCCTGGCCCAGACGTAGAGCGTCGCTTTGGGGTACGCTGCCTGCAAGCCGAGGGCGCGCAAGCCCTCCACCACAATATTGCGGCGCTCTTCATAGATCCTGTTTCGCTCGGCCAGCCAGCCCTGGTCACCGGTCAGCACCGCAATGGCCGCCACCTGCGCCGGGCCGAACAGGCCCATGCTGGTGTTAAAGCCCACCTGTGCCAGCGCCGCCACTGCCTCGGCGTTACCCACCGCCATGCCGACCCGCCAGCCGGCCATGTTGAACGCCTTGCTCAAGGTGTTCAGCTCGATGCCAACCTCTTTGGCGCCCTCAACCGCCAGAAAGCTGGGTGCGACATAGCCCTCGTAGGTGACGTCGGAATAGGCGTTGTCGTGGCAAACCAGAATGTGGTTCTCGTGAGCAAAGGCGACGACCTGTTCAAAGAAGGAGAGCGGCGCGACGGCACCGGTAGGGTTGTGGGGATAATTCAGCCACATCAGTCGCGTCCGGGCCAACACCTCGGCGGGGATGGCAGATAGGTCGGGCAGGTACCCGTTCTCTTCCCTCAAAGGCAGGCCATACACCTCACCGCCGGCAAACTCGGTGGCGCGGGAATAGCTGCCGTACGCAGGGTCGGTCGTCAGCGCCATAGCTCCTGGTTCCATGACCGTCAGGCCAAGGTTGCCAATTCCCTCCTGTGACCCGGCGAGGAGGTGGACCTCGGTCTCGGGATCCAAGTCTACGCCGAAGCGGCGGCGATACCAGGTTGCGATTGCTTCGCGCAGCTCAGTGTGAAAGCTGAACGGGTAGCGGTGATAGACCGTATCGAGGGCTGCCTGGCGCAGCGCCTCTACCACCTGTGGCGGCGTCGGCAGGTCCGGGTTGCCCGATGCCAGGCGAATGACTTTCTCGCCCTTGGCTTCCTTGGCCTGGATCAGCTTGCCAATGGTGACCCAGTGGATGCTTTTCTGTGCCTGCAATCTCTGTGCGAACTTCATTCGTCTGACGCTCCCTTTTCCAGGCCCAACGCCACGATGGATTCCCGGTCGGGCCAGCGGTACTCGTAGTCGCAAACGGCGTCGAGGATCACCGGTGTCTGGGCGTTGAGAGCCAGCGATTGTGCCACAGCATCCGGTAATGCCTCCGGCGACTCGACGCGAATCCCAGTCGCGCCAAAACTTTGGGCAAAACGAGCGAAATCAATCCATCCGATCTGATCGCCAAAAGAACGCCCGAATCGCCGTCGCTGCATGGCCGTGATCATGCCGTAGCGGCTGTCGTTGAGCACGACCACCAGGATGTTGGCTCCCGCTTCCACCGCCGTCACAAAGTCAGAAGCTCCCATTAGCAGCGATCCATCGCCCGTAATGACCACCACCTGGCGCTGAGGATAGACCAATTTAGCGGCGATGCCGCCTGCCAGTTCACCGCCCATCGTCCCCCAGGGACCCTCCTGAATATAGCTCTCGCGGTTGCGGATGGGGAGCATGGTCCGCCCCCAGACGTTGTGATTGCCTACGCCAGAGATGACGATCGCGTCTTTGTCCAGGCGTGCGGCCAGTTCTCGTGCCACTCGACCAAAGTGCAAGGGCTGTGCGTTTTCAAAAGGGGCCATGTACGCTGCAGACCCTCTTTGGAAAGCCTGCCTGTGCTGGGCGATGCGCGCCTTAGAAGACGGGTCGTCGGGACGCCCGAACTCGCCAGCGTAGGTCAAGAGTTGCGAGAGGAAAAGGCGACTGTCGCACGCGACGGTGGCGGTCGCGCCTTCCACGTTGCGCAGAGTATGCGGCTCGTCCAACGTCACAAAGATGTTTTTCTCCGGCGCGTGTTGGGCGAGCAAGCGAGTCATCAGCGTGTCCGACCGCATGCCTACGACCAGCAAAAAGTCGGATTGCGCCAGCATTTCCCAGACGAACGCATTCTCCAACCATTCGCTAAAGGTGCCTACAGCCAGCGGATGGTTTTCAGGCATGGTGCCAAGGCCATAGGAAGAGCAGAATACCGGCGCGGAAACGGCCTCAGCCAGAGTAACCAGTTCTGCCTCCGCGCGATGGACCAACACCCCCCGACCGGCACAGATCATCGGTCGCCGGGCCGCGACCAATGCCTGCCGCACCTGGTGCACCAGTTCTTCCGGCGGTGCCTGCCTCTCCACCGGTGATGGCTGGTAGCGTGGCATGTCGACGCCTGTCGCCCGAACGATGTCTACCGGGATATCCACGTGAACCGGTCCAGGCCGCCCGCTGACGGCCAGAGCAAAAGCACGAGACAGCGTGCGAGGAATATCCTCTGCCCGCTCAACGCGGACCGACCATTTGGTGACGTCAGTGAACATTTTGTGGAGGAAATCGGCCCGGTCTACACCGTGAAAGGACTCGTTACCGGCGGCGAGCGGTACATCGCCCGAGATGTGCACCATCGGCAGGGACGAGGCGTACGCCTGTGCCACGCCGGAGAGAGAGTTGGTCGCTCCCGGCCCTGCTGTGGTCAACGCCACCCCCGGTCGGCCAGTCAGATAGCCAACCATACCCGCCATGAACGCCGCATTGTTCTCGTGTTTGACCACCACATGACGGATGTGAGGCACATCGGCCAGCGCGTCGAAAATCTGTAGGACGTGGGAGCCAGCCAGACCGAACACGAATTCGGCTTTTTCTGCTTTCAGTGCTTCCACAACGGCCTGGGCCGCCGTGGATGTATGGACACTTTTCATTTTTCGTTCCTCTTTCTTTCCTAATATGCGGGATGAGCGGTCATGGCCAGAGCATCTGAGATGATCACGTTCCATTCTCTACAGGATCTTTATCAACCTCCGCCCCCAGGGTGTTCGGTAGAGAGCTGAATTGGCCAGTTTTTCCAGCAAGACCTGATCTACACCCCAGTTCAGACCGGCATTGGTGGTGATGAACAACGTGTGGAACAGAGCCATCATGATGTAAGTCACGATCGTTTCACGGGGGTGCGCTGCCAGTCCGATCAGTAGATTGAGAGACATGAGCAGACCCACCACCGAGCAGATGCGGGTGAACAAGCCTATCAGAAGAAAGAGACCTACTGAAAACTCGAGCAGAAACACCAGCCAGCCAAAGACGGAAAAGTGGGACACGACCATGTTTTCCAGAAAGCTGCGATACCAGGCGAAGGTTGGGTACTGGATCTGCTGCTGAATCCAATACCACAGGCCGGTGTTCGCACCCTGGCCAAAGGAAGGCGGTATCTTCCAGCCTGCGCCATAGAGCCACATCAGGCCAAAGGCGAGCCGGCAGAGGCCAATGAACCAACCGGGTGCTGGGCGGCGGAGTCCTTCTCGGAAGAATTCTGCGATTCGGTTGGGCATGATACCTCTCCTGGGCAAGATTCGCCAGAGCGTATCGCGATACACTCCCTACGGTGGCGGAATACTCGTCATGAGAAGACGGTTGTCGGAAAGAAAATAGAGTCGGTCGTGCAGCTCGTCCACGAAAATGTCTCGCACCTGGCCCAGGGCATCGTTGCCTTCGAGGACGAACTGTTGAACGAGATGTCCCTCCTTGTCGCAGCGGATCACGCGCTGGTTGGACGGGTCGGCGATGTATAGAAACTGAGCTTCCTCATCCGGCGCGGCATATATGGCCACAGGCCGCTGCAATGGCCGGTCTGGCAAGCTGAACGCCATCGGCATTGCCTTGCCGGCAAAGTACCTTTCCAGGCGACCGTCGTCGAAGAGGAGATAGATAAAGCCGTCGATGGCCATGTCTATGGCGCTAGCTATGTCCACTTTTTCTTCGAAATATGGCTCTGGCGGTGAGGCATCGCCACCGCTGCTGGCGCGATAACGAAGCACCTGCCCCAGCCCTGGGTCGAGAACGTAAAGCCTGCCCAGATAGGTGGACACAGCCACCGGATACTGCCATGTCTCGTTGGCTGGCAGCATCGTACCTGTCAGCCGTTCCCAGGTGGGGTCATAGGTCAGCAACAGACCATTCCGTCCCAGGATGAGCAAGCGTCCTATGCCATCCGAGATCCAGGACATGCCGACCAAGTCCCCTACGGCGGTAGCAGCGTCAGATTGATCCCCCTTGCGGACTAGCAATCGCTCTTCCTCTAATTCCAGCGCCGTGCGGGTTTCGTTGAGGCGATGATGGTATATACGGTCGGTCAGCCGATCCAGCACATAGATGCCGGTCCCGTGGACTACGATCTCGTCTACTTCTCCAGCGGACGGGTAGGTATGCAGATGCTCAACCTGGTGAAGGCGAGAGACTTTGTTCAAGGTGTCTAGTCGCTGCTGGACGTCAGCTCCCAGGCCAGGGATTTCTTCGTCTGGGGGCGCACTCTGGGCAGCTTCTTCAAGGGTCGTCAAGACCGTCTCCAGCGCCTGGCGAGCGGTTCCTTCGTCAGCAGTCGCGGCTACCTCGAGCTGTCTCTCCACCTCACCCATCAGTTCGGCGTATCGATCCTGGCGATCCTTATCACGTTTCCAACAAGTCCCGACCACCACCAGCAGCACAATCAGCGGCAGGATCAGGGCAATCGTTCGCCACATCGGATTGTCGGCGGAAACCGCTCGGCGACGGGGCTGCCGGTTGGAGGGACGACGCTCGCCGCGATCGGGGCCTCCATCGGGCATGAGACGGAGAAGCCAATCGCCGACGACGGGCCTTGTGGCTGCCCACCGTCTGCTGACGACCTGTCGAGCGGATGCCAGACGTTCGGTCAGAGCGGGACCGGCCGGTGGAGTCTCGACACGTTCGGCCTCTTTTTCTGATGGCTCTACAGGACGGGGCATCGGCTCCGGCGCAGCCCGCAGGCGTTCGCGAGGAACGCGCTCCACGGGCGCCGCTGACAGCTCAGGGGCTGCCGTGTCACGTCGTCGCACGGCCAAGACCAGGATAGCCCCTTCGCCGGTGGACAGAGCTGCCGCCAGGTTGTCCAGCGACAGGCCTGCGTCAGCAACGCTGAGGGCCTCGACCAAGGTCTCCTCGTTGGCTTGCTTGATCAAACCCGTGTCGGCCAGAAGCACTGTGTCGCCCGGTCTGATGGCGTGACAGGCCAACCGGACGTGTGGGTCATGTCGGCGGCCAAACGCCGTCTCGCCGGCCTCAGTGAGCCCCTCAGTGCTGGGGTGGTAGGTCAGCGATCCGCGCTGGCAGACACAGGCCACCGCGGTGCCAGCCCGGGCCAGGTAGAGGCTGTCGTCGCGCAACACTGCACAGGCTACGCCACCATCGTGTGGCGACCCAGAGGTAAGGGCCAGGTTCTCCTGGAACAGCGCGCTACTGCCAGCCTGTACCGCGCGGCGCAGACGGGCCGTCAAACTTCCGCTGGTTGTCTGAAAAGCCTTGTTCACCGCTTGAAGGACGATACGGGCAACGGTTTCGTCAGGATCGTTCTCGGTGGCTGCCAGTGCGCAAAGCACGTCCACCCTCCGGCCTCGTCCCAGTTGCCTCGGCGCGGTAAAGCGGCCCGCCGCCGTGGTAGTGGACCGGTACCCCGCTGACAGGCGCATTCGCCCCATATCTGTGTCCAGCTGAGCAGACACGGGATCCCCCTTTCATCTTTGCCAAGACCCACAATGGGTCGTGCAGGCTCCAGAGCCCGTTAAACGCGACCGATCACCCTCACGTCTTACGTTTGCTCTTGATTGACCTCGGCTAGCAACGACCTGGCACGATCTAACAATACCTGAGCTCGCTCGGGAGACATTTGCTTGACCTCAAAGTAACGTGCCAGGAGCTCCAACGGCGTCAGTTCGGCGACAAGGGCTTCCTGGCCTAGACGTAGTCTGGCTGGCCTGTCCACATCTCTGACGATCGCCGCGACGTAAGCGGCTGGCGCCAGCGCGCGGCGGATCTCACTCTCCTGCAGAAGCGTTTCTTTGTCGGCGGTGGTATGGACGATCACCCGCACCACGGCGTCGGCCACCCTGTGGTCGGCGACGGCGGCCAGCACCTGGCCCGTCGGGTCGTCGCCATCTGCCTTGACGCGCACCGTGACGAGAGGGCGGGCGTCCACAGGGTGAAATTCGTAGCGCGCGTTACCCCGTGCAATCTCGGCGACGACAAAGCCTTTGCTCTCTTTCTCCTCGCCAAAGTCAATGCGCTCCAGCGATCCGGCGTAAACGACGGGCGGCGACTCGTGCAACACCTGATGTCGATGAATGTGTCCCAAGGCGACGTAATCCCACGCCGGGTGCCGCATCAGCGATGGTGGCAAGAGCACGTCGTTGCCCAGCATGACGCTCCGCTCGGAGCTATAGACCGCACCCTGCACAGTGCCGTGGGCAACCAGAACCGTGGGCACGGCTCTGTCCAATTGGCTGATCAGCCCGTTTTCCCCTTCGACGATCTGGACCAGGCGTTCCACGATCAACTCGTTGATCTCTTCCAGCGTGCGGTTCTTGTACTCGTCACGGGCCAGCAGCGCGCTGCGGGTTACCCAGGGCAGAGTGACGATCTGCACCGGCCCGCTCTTGGTTTCAATGCGGAGCCATTCTGGCGTGCTGGAGACGTGGATGAGGGGCACGCTCAACGTGTCAAAGATCTCCACGGCGTGGGCGCGGTTGGCGGCATGGGGCAGATCGTGGTTGCCGGCAATCAACACCACGGGCAATCCGGCCTGCGAGAGCCGACGTACTCGTCGGGCAAAAGCTCGCTGGTGCGTGGGACTGGGGTCGCGAGTCTTGAAAGCGTCGCCGGCAAAGACGATCAGGTCAACGCCGTTAGCCTCGTCCAGCGCATAATCCACGACCTGGTCGAAGGAACGAAGAAAGTCCGTCAGCCGACTGCTGAGGCCGGTGGTCGGGTCGGTCCGACCATAGTTTGCCACGCCGAGGTGCAAATCGGCAAAGTGCACCAGTTTAATCATGGCTGTCACAACCACTCAATCGTCGCCGGCGGCTTGGTGGACAGGTCATAAACGACGCGGGTGACGTCGGGTACCTCGTTGAGAATGCGGGCACTGACCGAGGCCAGCAGTTCGTAGGGCAACTGCGCAGGCGAGGCGGTCATGAAATCGTCCGTCACCACCGCCCGCAGGACGATCGTCTGTCCAAAACTCCCCGCGTCTCCGGCCACGCCCGTCGAGCGCACGCCCGGCAGCAACACAGCAAACGCCTGTGCCACCTGGTCGTACCAGCCAGCCGCTTCTAACGCTTGCATAAAGACCGCGTCGGCCCGGCGGAGCGTCTCCAGCCGCTCCCAGGTGACCTCGTCCAGGATGCGCACCGCCAGCCCTGGCCCGGGGAAAGGATGGCGCCAGATCACGTGGCGGGGCAAGCCCAACGCCTCGCCCACCCGCCGTACCTCGTCTTTGAACAGGTTACGCAACGGTTCGACCAGCTCAAACGCCATGTCGGGCGGCAGGCCACCGACGTTGTGATGGTGTTTGATGACCGCTGCGTCGCCCCGCCCCGTGCCTGCGCTCTCGATGACGTCGGGATAGATCGTGCCCTGGCCGAGAAAATCGACCTGCCCTGAGCCCCTCGACCCTACTCGGGATAGACTCTGTCGAAGGGCTTCCCTCTCGAAAATCCGCACAAACTTTTCACCGATGATGTGCCGCTTCTGTGCCGGATCGGTGACGCCTGCCAGCGCCTCGAGGAACTCTTCTACGGCGTTGACGGCCACCAGGCGCATGCCCTGCTCCCGCTGAAACGTCTCCACCACCTGGGCTGGCTCGCCCTGGCGCAACATGCCGGTGTCCACAAAGATGCAGGTCAGTTGATCGCTCACCGCGCGGTGGATGAGCGCCGCCGTCACCGCCGAGTCTACGCCGCCGCTGAGGCCCAGCACCACCTGACCGTCGCCCACCTGCGCCTGAATGCGGGCCACGCTCTCCTCGACGAACGCGCCAGGCGTCCAGTCGGCCTGGCAGCCGCAGATGCGGTGGACAAAATTGCCCAGTATCTCCCGGCCCAGCGGGGTGTGCGTCACCTCGGGGTGGAATTGAACGCCGTACAGTCTGCGCTCCCGGTGGCCCATGGCTGCCACGGGCGAGTTGTCCGTCGTTGCAATGATCGAAAAACCGGACGGCAATGCCTCGATGCGGTCGCCGTGGCTCATCCACACGCGGGTCGAAGCGTGCAACCCGGCAAAGAGCGGCGACGAAGAGCCGGTGACGATCAATTCGGCCGGGCCATACTCCCGCTCGCTGGCCGGGGCCACCCGGCCGCCCAGGGCGTGGGCCAGGAGTTGCATCCCGTAGCAGATGCCGAGCACCGGCCGGTTACTCTCCAGTACGTAGCCCGGCAACGACGGCGCGTCCGACTCGTAGACGCTGGCCGGCCCGCCGGAGAGGATGAAGCCTTGGGGACGCAAGGAGAGTACTTTGTCTGGCGGGGCGTCCCAGGGAAACAGTTCGCAATAGACGTTCGCCTCACGCACGCGGCGCGTGATGAGTTGACTATATTGTGCACCAAAGTCAAGGACGACGATTGTGCCGTGTTGTGTGAAAGAGTGGGAAGGTCCACAAGGTGATCGGTTCAACGATTTCGCCCGAGTCGTCATAAAGAATGGTTGCCTATCGCCGGTCTGCGTCTAATCTGTGCCCGAGCCACCCTCGAAAACGATTTGACCGTCGGACATGTCGATGATGACGGCCAGCGCTTCTACGGGGATCTCTAGGTATCCCAGTGCCTCCCGGCCGCCCTCGAAGCGTTTCTCGATGACGGCCCCGATACCCACCAGTGTCGAGCCAGCGTCGGCCACCAGGCGGACGAGGGCCTGGATGGTGCGCCCACTGGCCAGGAAATCGTCCACGATGAGCACGCGGTCGTCAGGCGAGAGAAACTCCGGGGAGGCCATCAACTCGACTTCCTTGCCTTTGGTGTGTGACGGTGCGCTTCGGCGAAAGACCTCTTCCGGCATGGTAATTGGCTTGGTCTTGCGCGCGTAGACGACTGGAATGTGCAGCGCGAGGGCCGTAGTGAGCGCTGGCGCGATGCCCGAGATTTCGGCGGTGAGCACCTTCGTCGCACCCACCCTCGCGAACCGGCTCGCCAATTCACGGCCGACTTCCAGCATTAGTTGTGGGTCGACTTGGTGATTGATGAAACTGTCCACTTTTAGGATGCCTCGACCCAGGTTTTGTCCTTCGAGACGGATCCTGTCCAGCAGTGCTTTCACGGTGGTCTCCTTTGGTGCATCAAGATGTGTGCCAGCTTGGCAAGCTATTCTACTACAACCCCGCAGATGTCGCAAACAGGATCATGATCCCCATTTGACAAAGAGTCAAAGCATGGTATAGTTGAGGTCGTGCTCGAGAGCCGCCGACACGCCGCAGGTGAACGGCGATCCGGCCAAGACCAAGACCAGGAAAGACGTATGACTCGCAAGCAATGGCTGTTCTTACTGGTGCTGCTGCTGGGAAATGTGGCTATCTGTGTCCTATTGGTTTATCTCATCCAGGGCAGCCGTCCGCTGAGCACGGCCGAACTGGCGGCGACGCTGGCTGCCCAGCCGACCCATACTCCTACGCTGGCGGCTACCTCTACGCCGTGGCCCACCCCGATTCTATCCACGGAGCAGAGTCTCGTTTGCCAGCGGGAAGCCGGAGATGCCCTCTACCGCCTCGGATTGGCAGGGTCGGTTCACCTCGCGCCCAGTGGTCGCCTGGATATCACCCTGCACAGCCGCGCCCCGGCCGTAGAAAGATTCGCCGATGCCAAAGAAGACGTGTGGACGGCTTTTGAGATAGCTCTCGCCTTGCACAAAGGAGGCTGTGCACTCTTTGACCAACTGCAGGTCAAGGTGCTGGATACCCGTTGGAGTCCGCCTCGCTCGCAGGTGAGGGTGCTGGCTCAATTGGACGATCTTGCAGCCTGGCAGCAGGAACGTATCATTGACGCCGAACTCATCGCTCGCCTGCAAGTGGAGAGTCCTGGCGATTAAACTCGCCCCAAAAATCGTTCAAGGTGGACCACAGTCCGCTGCTGGACTATGGTCCAGCGGGAGCACTGGAACGTTTCGGGCGAGCGATTAGAATTCGTAGACCGTGGCCTGGCCGGTGTCCGTGTCATAGAGCGCATAGGTGGGGGCGCCAAAGCGACCCATCATCTCGCCGGGGTTGAGCAGAAGCGTGTCTTTGACCCAGGCCAGGTGCCGTTCGTGACTGTGGCCGAAAAAGACTGCGTCGTAGTGTCCGGAAGCGGCCAGTCCCCGAGCGATGGCAGGGTAGTGGTTGACGGCGATGCGACGTTCGCCCAACGTCAGTTCGGCCAGTTCGCCATGTAACGTGACGTGGTCTGCACCAGCAGCGATGCGCGACAGAAACCATTTGTCGCCATCGTTGTTGCCAAAGACACAATGCGCCGGGCCGGAGAATCCGTCGGCGATCTGTTTCAGGGTGAACGGCGCGCAAAAGTCGCCGCAAAAGGCGAGCGCCTCTGCTCCCGCATCGCCGATGCGCTCCAGGGCAGCTTTGAGCCACCAGATGTTATCGTGAATATCCGACATTACAGCGACTTGCATGCTCTCTTGCCTCCTTTTTGGTGCCCATTTTACCACAGCCTGAGCCTGGCACAAGCCTCGGAGTCGAGCCCATGGCCTATCGCTACATCAACGTTCGTCTGGTAGATTTCGACGATCTCACGTATCGTGAGTTCATCGCCCCCTATCTACTGGCCCGCGCAACGCACAAAGGCGGGCCGGTGCGGGCGAGGGTCAAGTTCGGCCAGCAGGTAGAGGCGGTGTTGCGTGGCTGGTTGGAGGCGCGTACGACCCTGTTTCCCCGGCGGCTGCTGGGCTATACCGAGGTGGGTGGGGGTAGCGCTCGCCCCGCTTACCGGGAATTGGACGCCGTGGAACTCGTCGGGGAGCGGGGCGCGGTGGCCTACGAGTTCAAGGCCAGCCGCAGCCCAATGAGCCTGCGCCGTGGCCTGGCCCAGCTCAACAAGAGCCGACGGATCCTGTCGGTCATCTTTCGCCGGGTTACGGGCGTCCTGGTCTTTGTCTACACCGACCCCAAGACGCTGCCCGAGCTCCATCAAGTCGTCGCCGAGGCTGACTATGCCTCAGCCATGACCGACTGGGACGCCCGGCACCGGTTACAGACGCCCATCGGCGTTCTGCTCTGGCCGGTGGCACGTGTGGTAGAGCTCGCCGGCCAGGAGGATCTGACCCTGGAGTGGGAAGATGAAGAAGGAGAGGACATTCTGATCGAGCGCGAGGAGGAATCGTGGCGCGAGGACTGGCGGGCTTACCAGGAAGAAGAGGAGGCAGAGGAGGCGCTGGGCGCGTTGAGGGCCGCCCTCCTGGCGGCTCTCGGCGAAGCTGATGACGAAGAAGAGGTGGAGAGAGTGGAGCCATAAATGACGATAAAAACGCGACTGCGCTTCTGGATGAATTTGCTGGTCATCTTTGTCTTGCTCTTCTTCGCCCTGCTGGGGCAGTGGGATTGGGTGCTGGCCGGCGTGATTGGTCTGATCGTAGGCAACGGCTTGTCCTGGTGGCGGGAGAGTTGACAACCTGTTGCCAAAGACAGGATTATGTAGTATAATATCAGTAGCTCCGCGCCATGCACAGGGGGGGAAGAGGGGAGTGAAGTGAAGAAAAAGATTATTGCCTGGAGCGTGACGCTCTTCCTCAACTGTATCATCCTTCTCGCCGTCGTCCCG
>Ga0180437_10003170_pt1 | contig 24850 bp, 20 predicted proteins | sample SS_ome_4_FD_132410 | JGI IMG/M metagenome (GOLD analysis project Ga0180437, IMG submission 132410) | Hypersaline lake sediment archaeal communities from the Salton Sea, California, USA - SS_3_D_1 metaG | ecosystem: Environmental > Aquatic > Non-marine Saline and Alkaline > Hypersaline >... | reverse complement strand
CGTGAAGCCGTTCATCGCCGGACCATCATGCGAAAAGCCCGCTCGACGAAAAAACGCCGCCTCCTGCTAACCGAACTCGAAGCCAGATACCTCGACTCGTCCTAGCTTTCTATCGGATCGTTGCAAACAAACGGTTCTCGATTCGACTCACGCCACTTACCGCCTCCGCCGCCGGCCGTGGCAGGCCAGCCCGAGCAGGCCGAGGGCCCAGATCAGGAGCGCGGAGGGCTCGGGGATGACGTCGGGGCCGGCCGGGACGGCGGCCAGTGTGACGTTGTCGTATTGGGGATTGCTTTGCCAGTTCCCTCCGTCCCCCTTTCTAAGCCGGATGGCCAGCGTTTCCCCCAGGTTCGCATGGCTGTCGCCCGTTGAGAAGACAATGCTGTACCATTCGGACATGTCGGTCGAGGTCACCTCGCCGGTGATCGTGCCCAGCACGGCGGTGCCCGCCAACAGGTCCACGGCGTACCGGGTGTCGTATCCCGCGTTGTCACTCCGCTCGGCGACGTTGAAGCCGAGTGTGTACACCATATTCGGCTCCAGCACGGCGCTGAGAATCGAGGCCGTCGTCGTGAAGGAGGCCGTACTATAGATTCTTGCCGCTTGCGAGCAGTAGGGCGTTGTCAACACGCCCGAATCCTCGTCATTGAGGCCCGTGTACCCGGGGTGGCCGGCGGACTGCCAGCCGGTGGGGTCGTCGCTCGTCAGCCCTGTGATATCCGGGCTCTCGAAGCTCTCCTTGAAGATAAGCCCCGGAATGGGCGGCAGCGTGGTTGCGCCCAGCGTGGCCGACGCAGCCGTTTCATTTTGGTTCGCGGACAGGTCCCGCGCCTTGACCTCGTACGTATAGGGGGTATTCGGGTTGAGCCCGGTCTCGCACCATTCGGTGCCGTACTGCCAGCCGCTGCTGTTGCTGGTGGTCGTGTTGGTGAAGAGGTACTCCACGCCGCCGGAAGTCGTTGGGTCGGCGGCCTCGGTCGCCGTCATGGTGATGGTCTCGAAATCCACGGCCGTCGGCGCGACCGCCCACGTCATCGGGTCCGGCGTCGGCGGATCGTTGTCGACGACGGTAGAAGGGCTGGCGTCGAGTCGGACGTTGTCGAACAGAATCGCGTGATCCCAGGGCGTGACTGCGCTGCCCCTCCCGATCCGGATGGCGAGCGTCTGTCCCATGTTTGCGTGAGAGGCGCCCGTCGTGTATGTCAGGCTGCCGCCCTCCGACATGTCGCTTGCAGAAATCAGACCGAACGTGCTGTCCAGCACCGTGCCCCCCGCCAGCAGGTCGACCAAGTAGTCCGTCTGCCCTTTGTCGTTGCGCGCCGCCGCGTTGAACGTGAGCGTGTAGTCCGTATTCGGTGCGAGCGTCGTGCTGAGAATCGAAGCCGTGGTCGAGAGTTTGCCGGTGTCTTTCCCGATGTACGCGGCTTGAGTACCGTAAGTGGTTGTAAACACGCCGGAATCCACGTCGGCGTGCTTCGTGTAACTCGGGTGACCACTTCCTGACCAGCCGGTGGGATCGGTATTGACAATCCCCGTAATGTCCGGGCTCTCAAAGCTCTCGGTGAAGATCTCGGCCGCCGACGCCGAGACGGCCAGGCCGAGCACGGTGGCATCCGCGATGGCCAATAACGCTGAAAAGCTGTTGCGTCTCATCGCTTCACTCCTCGAAAAGAGGCTCTCCCGAAATCAGCCTGCGAAGTTACTACGCTCCTAATTGACCGCTCATGCCCCGTTCCTGACACTCGGCCCGGAAATTTTCCAAAAACTCGGCCAATCCACTCTGAAGAGGGGATGCTGCGGCCGGTTTTCCCGACCCAATGAGCCCGCCGCGATAACCCAAGAGTCGGGGCGCCGTAGACCGCAGCCCCCCCGGGAGGGGTGACGGGGCTACTCCCGTAACTGCTGAAGACGGGTCGGGAGTTTGCTCTTGCGCAGCAGGGCGCCGAGCGCAGGTTGGTCGCGGGCCGTTCCGGAAGAAGACTCCCGATGTTGGGAGCTATTTCTACAGTTCCCGCCTGTGCAGGAACCGCCATCCCCACGTGCCGTCCCACTGGCGCCGCTCGGTCCCATCGGGTCCTCGAACGACCCGGCCGTTCGTTTTCGCCCGGTACGCCAGGCGGATGCGGTCGGCGGTGATCTGCACGACGAAGAAGCCGTTTTCCGTTTGGCCGGTGTTGATTACGTCCAAAGCCTCCCGCCGCTCGTCCTCGGGCTTCCACTGATAGACGCCGGTGCCCGTGTGACCGTGGAATACGGCGACGACGTTGTACGGCCGAACGGTGTCGTAGTAGGCTTTGCGCTGCTCGTCGTGCCACCAGTCGGTGCCCTGCAAATCGTAATGGTGGGCGACGACAACCGGCTGATTCGCACTCTTCAAGCCGGCGGCCAGGTCGGCCTCTAGAAACGCCAGGCTGTGCTGAGGATCGTGGTACTGGGGCGAGTAACGCACTTTGGGGTGCGGCCGATCGGCCGGGAAGAGGTTTAGTTGAACGAAGTGGACCCCGCCCCAATTCCAGGAATAGTGCAAACCGTTCTCCGAGACATGGTCGACCAGGCCTTTCCGTAATCGCGAGGCGTTCCGCCGCTTGAGCCGTGCCTGAAAGCTGAACCCGAATCGCTCTTTGCCTTCCGGCGGGCCGTCGTGATTTCCCCAGCCCTCGAACACGGGGTACTTCAGACGGCCGTCCGTGCCATCCAACCCGAAGTCGGCCAGGAAGTAGCCATACTGCCGTTCGCTTTGGTTCTTGCCGTCCTTCATCCGATCGCCGTCGTCGATCACGTCACCCAACAGCAAGACGCCTTGCGGCTTCTCGATCAGGTCGCCGCCCAGCTCTTCCGGCCACCGGACCGTCGTGATGGCGTTCATCTGCTCGACCGAGGCCCGATTCCGCTCGTTGCGGTCCTCATTCTCGAAGGCATCGTAGTGCGAATCCGACGTGACCAGGAACGTCACGCCGGTCTCGGCGGCCAGTAGCGAGGTCGGAATCAGCAGGGCGATGCAGACGGAGACTCGGCGGAGCCATCGGGTCAAGCGGAAAGTGGTGTTGGTTGTCATCGTTGCTCGCTTTCGGGGTTCGTAGGTTCACGGCCTGACGTCTTCACGCTGCTGCATCATAACCCGCAAGCCGAATACCCCGCCGGCCCCGTTGTCGGACTGCGTTTCATGGGCAGCTAACCGCTTCGTCGGCTGAAGACGGAACGGGCCGCTCGATCGGCCTGCTGGTGATCAGCCCGATCCCGCGGCCCTTGTTGCCGCAGGCGCAGTAGTGCATGTAGAAGGTGTCGTTTTTCGGGTTGTAGACGAGCGAAATCTTGTGGGCGTATTGTCTGTCCAGGCCGCTGGGATTTCCGCCCGCCTTGTAGAGCGGTTCGGGATGGGCGGTCCAGTGCAGCAAGTCGCGCGAGAAAGCGACCATGATGTGGGCCCCGCCGCGCCCTACGCCGAAGTAGAACATCGTCCAGTGGTCGCCGTCGCGGAACACCTTGCCATCGGAGCAGAACCTTTCGTCATAGCCGCCCGGCCGGTTGCGCACGACGGGGTTCCCCGGGTAGCGTTTCCAGTTCAGCAGGTCTTCGGAGAAGGCCGCGCCCATCTGTTCCGTGCCGCCCCGGGCCGCGTTGTAGAAGTCGAAGAACCGGCCCTGGTGCTCGACCAGCCACGGCTGGTAGATGCAGCTCTTCTCCCAGGTTTTGCAGTCGGCGTCATGGACCGAGAGGATCGGGGAGTTCTTCGCCCGCCGCCAGGTCAGGCCGTCGTCGCTGACCGCCACGCCCTCGTAGCCCGGCCGCAGTTCATAGCCGCCCTGGCGCGGGTAGCAGCCGTAGAGCGTCCGGTACTTGCCTTCGCGCTTTTTGAGCAACCGCGGTGCCTTGACGTCGTACGACTCGTAAAGGAACGCGCCGATGACACAGCCGCCGTGGTCGAACTCGCCCTCGGGCCCGAAGCCCATCGCCAGCCGGGGCTTCGTCCAGTGGATCAGGTCCGTGCTCTCGACGACGAAGGAATTGTAGCCCCGGCCGTTGAAAGCGATAAAGCTCATCAGCCACTTGTCCGGATCGCCCGGCAGTTGATAGACGCACGGCACGTCCGTGTTGTGGAACTCCTCATGGCCGGGGATATTGGGCCGGGCGGGGATGACGTGCTCGGGCCAGTAATGCCAGGCGCGATAGGGCGCGGACCACTTGTCGATCGTCTCGCGAGCAATCTCGGGAGCCGCAGTCGTCTCGGCAGCTTGCAGGGTGCCCGGCGTAATCAGCAGCAACAGGGGCAGCAGCCGGTCTACGTTGAGCCGTCTTTGGTTGTCCATTGCGTTCCCTTCTTCCGGTATTAGGTTGTTATCACTACCTCCAGGGTGAACCGCCGCTCCGCCGCGCGGCGGCGCGCACCTCGTCCCTTGCCATGGGAGTGTCCTCCTGACAAAACCCCGCAAACAAGGGACTAGCCAGCCCCTACGGCCATGGCCGCCTTAACCCAGCGACATCCTCCAATTGCCGAAAACAGGAAATAGCAAGAAGTCTTGCTGTAGAATTAGGCAATCCGTCCTACGATTGTGTACGACGCTGGGGTAGAGAGTCCGATCCCCACCCGGCCATTCTCCCGACTTCCGACAAACAACACTGGCACGAAGATACAAAGCTGCCAAGCGGCGACGGGTAGCTCAGCTCTCGTCCGCCTTGGACTCTGCGGCCCACTTTGCATGGGCCGCCTCGCGCTCTTTGTCGTCAATGAAACCGAAGGTGTACACGTAGTACAACGTCTCGGGATTCTCCTGGAGCAGCTTGAAGCCGAACTTCCCGGGATCCTTGCCGGTCATGCGCAGCAACACGGCGAGCGCCGCGTCGCGCACTTGGACCTGGATCGTACCGTTCTTTTTCAGCGCCGGGTTGCTCCAAGTATGGCAGACCGTCTTGTTCTTAAGCAGCGGCTTGAGCCGTTCCACGTCCTTCTCGCCACCGAAGCGGCCGACGGTGATAATGGCGTATTGCAGCGTCGAGGGCGACGTGGTTCCCCGTTCGATCAACTCCTTGGCCTGCTGCAATCCCACCTCCTTCAGATCGTACTTCAAGGCCAGCATCATGCCGTAGTACGATCCGCTCGAAGCAGCGGAAGTCGCCCACTTCCCCAGCAGGGTGCGCAGCACGGACGGATGGGCCGCTGGCGCGATCGACGGCACTGCCGCCGGGTTGCTCAACAGCGGATAGAGCCGGCTCAAACTCTGCGAGTGATCCTTGCGGGTTTGGTCAGAGCCGATCAACAGCAACGTGGCCACGGTCTGCGGCGGGACGGCGCGCGCGTTCGAGCTTCCGCTGGCGATACACGACTGCCACCAGGCAACGCGAGCAGCAAACAGCTCCGACGTTTCGGGCGACTGCGTCTCGTAGGCAGACAGCAACTCCCTTTCGGTGCGCACCATCTGAGCGAACATCTTTCGGGCTTCGCGACGGTCCCCGACCAGGTCCCGGAAACGTTTCCATCCCGGCAGACCGTGCTCTTCTCTTCCGCCGACGTCGGCGACGAAGGCCGCCAACCGGCCTTCGAACTCGGCTTGAACGACGCGGTTGAGAATACGGCGGGCCCGCCAACGAATCTCGAAATCCGGATCCCTCAGCGCCTCGATCAGCGCGGCCTTGCCCGCCCCTCCCTGACGCGCAAGCTCCTCGGCGGCTTGCTCGCGTATGAAGAACGAGGGGTCACCCAGCCGTTGAACCAGTTCACGCTGGGCCGCCGTCGGGCCCGGTGAGGTGATTCGATCGCCGGGATCTTCGGCCCCGACCGCCTCCGGCACGCGACTGAGGATCCAACGGGCCCGCGAACGAATCTCGGGATCCGGATCGCTGAGGGCCTCCGTCAGGACGTCTCTTGCGGCCGGTCCCAGGCGGGTGAGTTCCTTGGCCGCCTCGTCGCGCACGGCGTACGACGCGTCACCAAGCCGCTGCACCAGCTCGCGCGGGGCCGCCGCGGGCCCCGGTCCGCCCGGCCGATCGGTGGCGTCCTGGGCCGCCGCCGCTGCCGGGCAGCCGAGCGCGGCCAGCCAGATCACTACAGGGACAGGGTAGCGGTGCATCTCGGCGGTCCCCCCCAAGGTGTTGCGGCGTTGTTTCGGTCCTGTCGTGCCCGCTTCCTACAGGCGTTCATAGCAGATTTAGACGTTCCGATCCACCCGGAGCGTTTATTGGCTGGGGAGGGCAGGTCCCCCGGGGCCCCGCCACGCGAGACAGTGGCAGAGACTGAATCCGCCCAAGCGGAGCCGGCGAGGTGGCTCGACCAACCCCTCTTGAATCGTGTAGGCTAATTGGCGGTATCCTCCAACGCAATTACCGTGCTTTGTTCCAAGCGGCGGTGCTTCACGGTCGGTCCGCCCGAGTTTGCCCTTGCATTGAGGCAACCAGCATGTCCCGAATTGAGGTGGGCGACGCTGCCCCCGAGCTGACGCTCTCAACGCACAGCGGCGAACGGATCGCGCTCGCCGATTACCGCGGCAAGAGGGCGGTGGTCGTGTTCTTCTACCCCAGGGACGGTACGGCAGTCTGTACGAAGGAAGCCTGCGCCTTCCGCGACGCGTACGAGGACTTCGTCGAGGCCGGAGCCGTGGTGATCGGCGTCAGTGCCGATTCCGCGGCCCGGCATCAGGCGTTTGCGTCGAATCACCGGCTTCCGTTTGTGCTGGTTTCAGACGAGAATGGGAAGGCGCGACGGGCGTTCGGGGTGCCGAAAACCATGGGGTTTCTCCCGGGGAGGGTCACCTACGTCATCGACCGCGAAGGGATCGTCCGGCACGTGTTCAACTCGCAGTTCGCCGCCGACCGCCACGTCCGCGAGGCGTTGAAAGTCGTCCGGGAGCTAAACGCATGAGACACGCCGCCAGTCTTTCTGCCTGCCGCCGGCATTCTCACCCTCTGGTAAGGAGCATTGTCGGATGAAAACGTGCCGATACGGCGTAATCTCGTGGCCGCTCGCCCGTGGCTTGGGGGTCGTAGTGGCGATGTTGGCTGCCGCAGGGGCAGCGGCGGCGGAACGGAGCCGGCCGAACGTGCTGCTGATTTGCGTCGACGACTTGCGGCCCGAGTTGGGGTGTTATGGGTGCGAGCACATCAAGAGCCCGAACATCGACCGGCTCGCTCGGGAGGGGCGGCGGTTTACGCGCCACTACGTCGAGGTGGCCGTGTGCGGGCCGTCGCGGTGCAGCTTGTTGACGGGCAGGCGGATCCACGACTCCTGGGACGTGTGGGGCCCGGCGCGCAAGCTCGCCCGGGAGCCGGAGCGGCCGGTGTCGTTCGCCCACCAGTTTCGCCGGGCCGGCTACCGGACCGTGTCGATCGGCAAGGTGAGCCACGAGCCGGGCGGGACCATGCCGCCCGAGTACGAAACGCACCAGGTCCCGTTTAGCTGGGACGTGGCCACCGGCCCGACGGGCCCGTGGAAGACGCCCTGGGCCGCATTTTTCGGCTATGCGGGCGGGTCGGCCTACAACGCGGTGATCCGCTGGGTCAAGGACCAGCCGCCGCGGTTGCCCTTCGAGGGCGCCGACGTGCCCGACGAGGGCTATCCCGATGCCCTGAACGCCAAGCTTGCCATCGAACAGTTGCGGGATCTCGCCAAGCGAGACGGGCCGTTCCTCCTGGCCGTGGGCTTCTTCAAGCCGCACCTGCCGCACAACGCACCGAAAAAGTATTGGGATCTCTACGATTCGGAAGAGGTCGGCATGGCCGAGTTCGGCCGGGCACCGGAGAACGTCGACCCGGCCATCTCGCTCCACAACAGCTTCGAGCCCACGACGCACTACCACTGGCCCTCCGGCCCGGGCGTGTTCAGTCGCGAGGAGGCCGTGCGCCAGCGCCGGGCGTACTTCGCCTGTGTGAGCTACACCGACGCCCAGATCGGCCGGGTGCTCGACGAGTACCGCCGCCTGGGCTTGGACGAGAGCACGATCGTGGTGCTCTGGTCCGACCACGGCTGGCACCTGGGCGACTACGGGATCTTCGGCAAGGCCACAAACTTCGAGGTGGCCACACGCAGCCCGCTCATCGTCAAGGTGCCCGATATGCCCCAGCCGGGCGAGCCGGCCGAGGGCTTGGCCGAGACGGTTGACGTCTACCCGACGCTGGCAGACCTGTGCGGGCTCACGCCGCCCGAGGGGCTGGCCGGCACGAGCCTCCGGCCGATGGTCGAGGACCCCTCGCACCCGGGCAAGGACGCCGCGCGGAGCTTTTTCCGCCGGGGGCAGTATGATGGCAACGCGCTGAGGACCGACCGCTACCGGCTGGTCGAGTGGCGCCATCGCCGGACGGGCAACGTCGCCCAAGTCGAGCTCTACGACCATCAGGCCGACCCGGGCGAGACCCGCAACGTCGCCGTCGAGAAGCCCGAGGTCGTTGAGAAGCTGCTCGGTATGCTCTGATCCCGCTTCACCCCGTCCTTCTGTCTCTCCATCTTTCTGCTTCCCGTCTCCCCGTTCCCCCACTACCTTAGGCCCTTCCGTTTCTGGCTGCGAAACGCGGCGTTTCTTGTACAACGGCCTTCCGAGGCCGTCGAAATGCCCGCTCTGCGACGGCCTTGGAAGGCCGTCGTACACCTAGAACCGGAAGAGCCCTACTTTATTGGATCGCTGGCTTTCTGGGCTGTTTCGGCAAGATGGGCAAGATTGCAGCGTAACCCCTTGTAACCCTTCCACTTGCGAGAAGCCATATCCTCCGAAGAGTTGCGGCCAAGACTATCCCGGTGGGCTCTTGTCTCTGCGCCGCGGAGGCCCTGTGAAATCGAGACCCCTGTGCGTTCCGCTACAACGCAGTGCTTCGACCGTCCCTTGCGCGTGCAGGGTCGAGGCAAGGCGGCCGGGGCCTGTCAGTGCCACTCCGCAGAGGGGGCTGTTGACGCGGCCCAGCTTGAGCGTATAAAGGATATGCGCCAATTGCCCTTGAATGGGGGCCTTGCGAGCCTATAATTTGCGGACTCTTCCGGGAAAGGGATAGGCGGGTGTAGCTCAGTTGGCAGAGCACGACGTTGCCAACGTCGTTGTCGTGGGTTCGAATCCCATCACCCGCTCTTACGCACGCCGGCGCGCAACCACCCCCCCCGAGGGGTAAGGGAAGGGGCACCGTCTGCCCCGATGGCCCGAACGGTCCTTCACCTGAGGCGCGCCGGTTCCTGCTCCCACCCTGCGTACGCTCCGATCTACCCGGCGAGGACGATGGCTGACAACGAACACCCCGATCCCGACGACGCCCTAGAGAGCCTCGGCGGCGAGTTGGTCGACGTGGAGTTGGTCGACGACGAGGCACCTGAGGAGCCGGAGCCCGAGGAAAAGGAGCCCGAGCGCCTCGACCTCGACGTGAACATCGACGAGCGGAGCACCTGCGAGCGTCACATCACGGTCACGATCCCGCGGCACGACATCGACCGGTTCTTCGACAAGGAGTTCAGCGAGCTGGTGCCGAAGGCGCAGGTGCCGGGTTTTCGTCCCGGCCATGCCCCGCGCAAGCTGATCGAGAAGCGGTTCCGCCGGGACGTGGGAGAGCAGGTCAAGAGCGAGCTGTTGGTGGCGAGCCTGGAGCAGATCAACGAGGAGCACGGGCTGTCGGCGATCAGCGAGCCGGAAATCGACCTGGACGCGATCGAGGTGCCCGACGACGGGCCGCTCACCTTCGAGTTCGATCTGGAGGTCCGGCCGCAGTTCGACGTGCCGCAGTGGAAGGGGCTTACGATCGAGAAGCCGGTCCGCGAGATCACCCAAGAGGACGTGGACCGCGCCTTGGAGAACATGCTGGCCGAGCGCGGGCGTCTGGTGCCGCACGAGGGTCCGGCCGAGCCGGGTGACTACATCACCACGAACCTGACGTTCAAGCACGGCGATCAGGTCCTCTCCAGCGCCGAAGAGGAGGTGATCCGCCTGCGTCCGGTGCTGAGCTTCCGTGACGGGAAGATCGAGGGGTTCGATCGTCTGATGGCGGGGGTCAAGGCGGGCGAGACCCGTACCGGCGAGGCCAAGCTGAGCCTCGACGCCCCCAACGCGGTCCTGCGCGGGCAGACGGTCACGGCCGAGTTCGAGGTGCTGGAGGTCAAGAAGCTGAAGCTGCCGGATCTCGACGAAGACCTGCTGGACGAGCTGGGCGGCTTCGAGCTGGAGGCGGACCTGCGCGACGGGATCAAGGACCAGCTCCGGCGCCAGCTCGTCTACGAGCAGCACCAGCGTGCCCGGGAGCAGATCACCAGGGCGCTGACCGTATCGGCCGACTGGGAGTTGCCGCCCGAGATGCTGCGGCGTCAGGCCCGGCGCGAGCTGCAACGGGCGGTGCTCGAGCTGAGCCGGGCCGGGTTCAGCGACGACGAGATCCGCGCCCACGAGAACGAGATCCGGCAGAACAGCGCGGCGGCCACGGCCCGGGCCCTGAAGGAGCACTTCATCCTCGAGCGGATCGCGGACGAGGAAGAGATCGAGGTCACGGAGTCGGACTTCACGCAGGAAATCGCGCTCTTGGCCAGGCAGAGCGGCGAGTCGCCGCGCCGGGTGCGTGCGAAGCTGGAGAAGTCCGAGTCGATGGACGTGCTGCACAACCAGATCGTCGAGCGCAAGGTGATCGAGCTGATCCTCGACCACGCCGAGTTCAGGGAGGTTCCTTTCGAGTTCGAGCGGCCGGAGGCCGAGGCGTTGGACCAGGCGGCCGGGGGTCACGGCGCGGAGATTCCCCAGGCCAAGCCCGAGGCCGGCGCCCCCGCCGAAGGGGGCCGCCCGGCGGAGCGCCCGTCGCACGAATGACCCGCTCGGACCGGCACCGTCACGTCGATAGTTTCCGCGTGTTGCCCGCCGATACCTACCTCTGTTTGTAAGCGGCTCGAAGAAGGATCGCCGATGAGCAAGTTCCCATCGCTCGGACCGACCGAGGTGGTTGCCGCCTATCGCGACTACCAGCGCCAGCGGCAACTCACGCTCGACGACCTGTTGCTGGAAAACCGCATCATCTTCCTGCCCGGCGAGATCAGCGACGCCCGGGCGAACGTGCTGGTGATGCAGCTTCTGTATCTGCAGAGCGAGAACCGGCGCAAGGACATCCACTTCTACATCAACTCACCCGGCGGCAGCGTGACCGCCACCATGGCCGTCTACGACACGATGCAGATCCTAAGCTGCCCGGTGGCCACGTACTGCGTGGGGCTGGCGGCCAGCGGAGGGGCGGTCCTCTTGGCCGGGGGCACCAAGGAAAAACGCTTCGCCCTGCCCCACGCCAAAATCATGATCCACCAGCCCTACGGCCACGTGGGAGGACAGGTCTCGGACATCGAAATCCAGGCCAGCGAGATCCTCAAGACCCGCGAGGAGCTGAACCGGGTCCTGGCCGAGCACACCGGCCAGCCCCTGGAGCGGATCGCCAAGGACACCGACCGCGATTTTTACATGACCGCCGAGGCGGCCAAAGAGTACGGCGTCGTGGACGACATCCTCACCAAGCACAAGGCCGGCGGGGAAGACGACGAGGACGAGGAGGACTGACGCAGTGCCACTGATTCCTTACGTAATCGAGAAGAGCGGCCGCGAAGAGCGGGCGATGGACATCTACAGCCGCCTGCTGAAGGACCGCATCATCTTCCTCGGCTCGCAGATCGGCGACGAGGTGGCCAACGCGGTGGTCGCCCAACTGCTCTTTCTCCAGTCGGAGGACGCCAAGGCCGACGTACACCTGTACGTCAACTCGCCGGGCGGGAGCATCACTGCCGGCCTGGCCATCTACGACACCATGCAGTTCATCAGTTGCGACGTGGCCACCTACTGCGTGGGCCAGTGCGCTTCGATGGGCGCGGTGCTGCTCACGGCCGGCACCAAGGGCAAGCGCCGCGCGCTGCCCAACTCCCGGATCATGATCCACCAGCCCATGGCCGGCATGGAAGGCTCGGCCGAGGACATCATGATCCACGCCAAAGAGTTCAAGAAGATCAAGGAGCGGATCAACAACATCCTGCTCAAGCACACCGGCCGGCCCCTGGAAGAAATCGAAAAAGACACCGACCGCGACCGGTTCATGACCGCCACCGAAGCCCTCGACTACGGGCTGATCGACGAGGTGATCGAGCATATACCCGAAGGATAGACGAAATGATGAAGGATGAATGATGAAGGATGAGTACCGAGTGAAGGACGGGAGATAATGGATTACATCTCGTTCCCATGCAGAGCATGGGAACCAGAGTAACCACGTTCCACGTCCTGCATCCGGCATTCATCCTTCATCATTCACCATTCGTCATTCCCCTCCCCTTCCACCTACACTTCTCTTCCAACTTTTCACCGCAGGGGGGCGACGCGGAGCTTCTCCGTCCGCACTTTTCGTGCGCGAGGTCGCCATGAAAATCCGGCTTGTCGCCCTGGGCGCGTCGCTGCTGCTGGCCGCGGCCGGCTGCCGTACCGATCCGAACACCGTGCTCTTGGAGCGGGAGCTGCGGCTCCAGGAAGACGAAATCTTCCGGCTGAGGGATTGCCTCGACGACTGCCAAGCGGCCCTGGAGTCGGCCCGGCGCAAAAACGCCGCCCTCGAGCAGGGATCCGGCAGTGGTGTGCCGGACATCGATCTGTCGTTCGACGGGGCCGTTTCCGACGAGACCTCCGAACGGGGCGAGGCCCCCGGTTTCGCCCCGCCCGCCCCGGCCCGGCCCATGCCCCCGAGCGTCGAGTTGGAAGAGCCGGCCGGCTCGGAACCGGCGCCCTCGCGGCGGACCGAGCCCAGGCAGACGCCCGGCTCCACGTCGCGGCCGAGCGACGGCTCCGAGCTCGATGAAGCCCCGCGGTGGTCGCCCCCCTCGGGCGCGGCGGGGTCCGGCTCCGTGCCGCAGCCGATCGACGGGGGTGCTGCCCGTGGCGGCGGTGATAGCACGCAGGTGGCCCGAGTGCTTGTCAACCGGGCGCTCTCCGGCGGATTCGACGCGGACGGACATTCGGGCGACGACGGGGTAATTGTGGTAATCGAGCCCCGCGATCGGCAGGACCGCTACCTGGCCGCCCCGGCCGAGGTGTCGGTGGTGCTGCTCGACCCGACGCTCGACGCCCGCATCGCCCGCTGGGACTTCTCGGCCGCCGAGACGGCCCGCCTCTTCCACGACTCGACATTCGGCCGGGGGATGCAGTTGGAGATGACCTGGCCGGGCGACCCGCCGAAGAACCGGGAGCTGCACGTGTTCGTGCGCTACATCACGGCCGACGGGCGCCAGTTCGAGGTGGACCAGCCGATCCGCGTCGAGCCGAGCGGACGCTCCGTGGCCGGATGGTCGGCGCGCGAGGCGCGGGAAACGCGGCCGGGCGAGGGTGGTACGTCACGCACCCCGGCGGCGGCATCGACCCACGCCCGCCCCACGCCCGCCGACCCCGCAACCCGTCCCCCCGACCACGCCGGCCCCTCTCCTTCACGAACCGCCACGCGCCCCGATCGTCCCGCTTGGTCGCCCGACCGGCCGTAGCGAGTTGCGCGGTTTTGCGGCCGGACGCCAGCCTGTACATCAATGCCCGCCACCGCGTGCGAGTGTCATCATGGAAGAATGCGTTCCGTTGCGTTTGCCACACAATCTGGTTACGATATGCTCCTTCCCCTCAACTGAAGGACCTTGACATGGCGCTCGATGTTGTGCCGTCGCGTCTTAAGAAGAAGTACCGCCTTGACGAACGAGAACACGCCTGCGCCATTCTTGCCGGCGATTATCCCAGCGAATGGAAGGACCTTCTGGACTGCCTCGATGACTTCTGGCTCTGTAAGAGCCACATCACAGTTGGAGGGGGCGGCCGTTCGCGGATTCCGCAGTGGATCGACGGATTCCTGCAGAAGCAGCGCGGATGGCAGAAGAAGCGATTTGACATTGAGATCATAGCGAACGGCAAACCGTTTCCGACTCCAACCCACGAAATCGACAACTTCAAGAATCGAGTAGGCGTCGAAGTTGAGTGGAACAACAAGACGGAATTCTACGACCGCGACCTGAACAACTTCCGTCTACTCCATCAGTTGCACGTTCTATCTGTGGGCGTGATGATCACCCGAACTTCCGAGTTGCAGGAGCTTTTCAACCAGCTAGGTATCGGAAAGAAATACGGTCCGTCAACCACGCACTGGGACAAACTCATTCCAAAGGTAAATGGAGGGGGAGCTGGCGGCTGTCCTTTGCTTTTGGTCGGGCTGGGGCTTGAATGCTATGATGCGAACCGTTGAGAGCGTGAAAGCCCCCAATTGTTCCATTTCCGTCGTCAGAAGTTCCCGTGTATTGAGGATAGAACGGGCGGTTCTCTAGGTATGTGTCCACCTCATCGCCCCACTGCTTCCATCCTTTCACGGATTCTCGCGCGAACAATTCGAGGTATGGCCCTGGACTGCAAGCTTCGATAATCCTGTAAACCTCTCTCGGCTTCCGAGAATGCTCCTGTTTGCGTGTGGCGATTAGGTTCACTTGTCGTCGGCCGGGCGCCAGCGTTCTCAATGTTCCCTTGATTCCAAACAGCAGAAGCTCGGTCACATTCCGGAAATAGAAGCCGACGCCCCGACCATCCGGCCCGCCATCCTTCCGAATCTTATACCACACGAGGTTTGTCTTGTACGTAAACCCCCACCGCTTCATAATCTCCAGACCTTCGGCCAAGAGAGCGTTTGGGCACCAGAGATACAGATGGCTTGGGACACGCGCGTGAGCCGCGACAGGCAGCGCGCCAATCTCCTCAAAGCTCATCGTGGCGTAGCGATGAAGCCTCCTGTGTTCTGGCGCCATCTTCCCTGTGCGGTTCTGAAAGCGCCAAGGCGGATCAATCAGGATAGTCGCATAGGTTCCCTTGAGTCCTGGGAGTCGATCCATCTTCGGGTCCTCCTGTTGCCTATCGGGTGATTCGACGCGGCTCTGCCGGTGCTTCCGCCCAATAACCGCATGATATGACTTCGGTGAACACCTGTCAACCTCTCCGTGGACTGGATGCCGGCCCCTTCGATTGGCGGGCAAAGGACAGGGAGCCATCGACGAAACGGGCACAGCGTGTTGGGCAGTTCTGTGGCCGGGTGAGACCCCCTCCATTAGAGCCTGCCGCCGCGCGGTTGCCGCGACGTAAGTGACGACCTACGCTGGATATAGGGGATAGTGCGCGCGGCCGCCTCCTGGCCTCGCAATGGCCGGCAGCCAGCAACGAATAGCTTAAGGTACCATCCCGAAGCACGGAAGCCGGGCCTCAAGATGACCACACGCCAAACCCAATCAACCAACCACGCCCTGCTCACCCTGGAGCACGTCGACAAGACGTTCCAGATGGGCGAGGTCGCGGTGCGGGCCCTGCGCGACGTGTCGCTGGTGATCCGCGACGGCGAGTTCCTGGTGATGGTCGGGCCCAGCGGCTCCGGCAAGTCGACGATCCTGAACCTGGTGGGCGGGCTCGACACGGTCACCGCCGGCCAGGTCTTCTTCCGCGACCGGCGCCTGAGCGATTACTCGGGCGCCGAGCTGACGCAGTACCGCCGCGACACGGTGGGGTTCGTCTTCCAGTTCTACAACCTGGTGCCCAACCTCACGGCGCGGGAGAACGTGATGGTGGCCACCGAACTCTCGCGCCGGCCCTTGGACGTGATCGAGACCCTCCGGCTGGTCGAGCTGGAAGACCGCAAGGACCACTTCCCGGCCCAGCTCTCCGGCGGCGAGCAGCAGCGAGTGGCCATTGCCCGGGCCCTGGCCAAGGACCCCGAGCTGCTCTTGTGCGACGAGCCGACCGGGGCGTTGGACTTCGCCACGGGCAAGCGGGTGCTCCGCACGCTGGTCGACCTGAACCGGCGCATGGGCAAGACCGTGCTGTTGATCACCCACAACAACGCCATCGCCCCGATCGCCGATCGGGTGATCCGGCTGCGCAGCGGCCAGGTGGTCGAGGAGCACCCCAATCCCGAACCGGTGCCGCCCGAGGAGGTGGTCTGGTGAAAGTGCTCGATCGCAAAGTGCTGCGCGAGCTACGGGCCTCGTGGGGGCTCTTGACGGCGATCACCAGCATCATCGCCGTGGGGGTGGCGGTGTTCGTGGCCATGGGCTCGGCCCACCGCAGCCTGACCGAGGCCCGGCGCCGCTACTACGCCCAGTGCCGCATGGCCGACTTCTCGATCGAGCTGAAGAAGGTCCCGCTGGCCGAGCTGGCGCCTCTGGCCGAGCTGCCCGGCGTGACCGAGATCCGGACCCGGATCCAGTTCAACGCGACCGTGGATCTCGAAAACGCGATGCGCACCCGCGTGGGCCCGGGCCTGTGGCAGGCGCGAGAGAAGACGGCCAAGCCGCTCAACGGCCTGGTCCTCTCGCTGCCCGACCGGCGCGAGCCGGTGGTCAACGACGTCGTGCTTCAGCGCGGCAGCTACTTCACCGACCGGCGCGAGAACGAGGTGATCGTCAACACGGCGTTTGCCAAGGCGCACGGGCTGAAGCCCGGCGACTGGATTCATCTCGTGCTGAACAACCGCAAGCAGGAGCTGTTCATCGTCGGCACGGCGATTTCCAGCGAGTTCGTCTACATGCTGGGCCCCGGCTCGATCCTGCCCGACCCCGAGCACTTCGGGGTCTTCTACCTCAAGCGGACCTACGCCGAGGACGTGTTCGACTTCGACGGCGCGGCCAACCAGGTGCTGGGCCACCTGGCCCCCCCGCACCGCGACCGCCCGCAGATGGTGCTCCGCCGGGCCGAGGACCTGCTGGCCCCCTACGGCGTCTTCTCGACCACGCCCCGGGCCGACCAGCCCTCGCACAAGTTCCTGAGCCAGGAGATGGACGGGCTCGAGGCGGTGGCCGTCTTCACGCCCACGGTGTTCCTGGCCGTGGCCGCCCTGGTGCTCAACGTGCTGCTGAGCCGGCTGGCCGAACAGCAGCGGACCGTAGTGGGAACGCTCAAGGCCCTGGGCTATTCCAACGCCCAGGTGTTTTGGCACTTCCTGAAGTTCGGGCTGTCGGTGGGCGTGGTGGGGGCGCTGGCCGGATGGGGCCTGGGCTACGGCCTGGCCGGGCTGATGATCTGGCAGTACCAGTGGTTCTTCGAGTTCCCCGAGCTGACCAACCGCATCTACCCGGGCCTGTACGCCGTCGGGCTGGCGATCAGCGTGCTCTGCGCGGTCGTGGGGAGCCTGCGCGGCACGTACCGGGTGCTCAGGCTCCAGCCGGCCCAGGCCATGCGCCCCAAGCCGCCCAAGAAGGGCGGGGCCGTGCTGCTGGAACACGTCACCTGGTTCTGGAGCCGGCTCAGCTCCGGGTGGCGGATGGTGTTGCGCGGGCTGGTGCGCAGCCGCGTGCGCACCGGCGCGGGGATCTTCGCCGCCGCCATGGGCGCCAGCATCATGGTCTCCGGGTTCATGATGACCGAGGCCACCTACTACCTGGTCGACTTCCAGTTCCGCTGGGTTCACCGCAGCGACTACGACCTGACGCTGAAGGACGATCGGAGCGCCGAGGCCCTGGACGAGGTGAAGCGGCTGCCGGGCGTCGATCGGGCCGAGCCGCTGCTGTACGTCCCCTGCACGTTCCGCAACGGCCACCACCGCCACAAGGGGAGCATCACCGGGCTGGCCGCCGACGCCACGTTGACCATCCCCCGTGACCTTCAGGCACGGCGAATCCGCGTCCCCTCGGCGGGCGTGGCCATGAGCCGCAAGCTGGCCGAGGTCCTGGACCTCGAGGTGGGGCAGACCGTCTCCGTCACGCCCGTCAAGGGCTTGAAGAGAACACACCAGGTTCCCGTGGTCGAGATCGCCGACAGCTACCTGGGCACCTCGGTCTACGCCGACGTGAACTGGCTCAGCCGCCTGGTGGGCGAGGAGCTGGCCGTAAGCGCCGTGCAGCTTGCGACCGACCCCCGGCCCGAGGCCAAGGCGGCCTTCTACCGCGAGCTGCGCCGGCTGCCGTCGCTCGAGGGAGTCAACTCGCGCCAGGAGCTGATCGAGAACCTCGACAAGACCATCGTCCAGAACCTCTGGATTTCGATTGGTGTGATCGTGTTCTTTGCCGGCGTGGTGCTCTTCGGGAGCATCCTGAACGCCTCGCTGGTGAGCCTGGCCGAGCGCGAGCGCGAGGTGGCCACGCTCCGCGCGTTGGGGTACGGTCCCTGGCTGATCGGCAGCCTGCTCTTGCGGGAAAGCCTGATCGTCACGCTCGTGGGCGCCGTGGCCGGAATGCCGCTGGGGTACCTGATGACCGTGGGCCTGGCCGCCGTGTACGAAAGCGAGATGTTCCGGTTTCCCGTGGTCTCCTCGCCGATCACCTACGTCAGCACTCTGGTGATGGCCGCGGTGTTCGCCGTGATCGCCCACCTGTTGGTACAGCGTGAAATTCACCGGATGAACTGGCTCGAGGCGCTCAAAGCGCAGGAGTGATTCTGATGAACGCCAAGACCTGGATCGTGCTGGCCGTCGTGATCGCAGCCGTAGCTGCGGCCTGGTGGGCCGTGGCTGCGTCCACGTCCGGGGTGCCGGTCGACGCGGCGGTGATCGCCCGCGCCCCGATCCGCGAGTACGTCGACGAGCGCGCCAAGACCCGGCTGCCCGAGACCTACCTGATCACCATGCCCTTTCCCGGGCGCATCGCCGAGGAGCCGTTGGGAAGCCTTGCGGAGGGGCGCGCAGTCCGCGCGGGCGACGAGGTGGCCAGGATCGTGCCCGTCGACTTGCAGCTCTCGCTCGACGAAGCCACGGCCGCGGTGAACCAGCTTGCGGCCCGGATCGACGAAAACGCCGACGTGAGCCTCGAACAGATCGTCGAGCGCCAGTCGGTCGAGTACGTCAAGGCCATGGCCAAGACGGTCGACGCAGCCCTGGCCCAGGTCAGCGCCAGTGCGGCCAGGGCGGCCTACGAGGAGTTGAACCTGCGCCGCATCAAGCAGCTCTTCGACACCGGCGCGAAGACCGCGGACGACCTGGATCAGGCCGAGCTGCGTCACAAGGAGGCCGCCGTAAACAACGCCCAGGACCGCTTCGTCCACGAGGCCGCCCGGTTCCTGCAGATCGCAACCGACATGACGCCCGACCTGGTGAAAAAGTACATCGAGCGGAAACAGCTCACCAACAAGGTGCTCGAACAGGAGAAGGCCGCGGCCGAGTCCCGCTTGGACCAGGCCAGGCTGCAACAGGAGCGGGGCACCATGCGCAGCCCCGTCGACGGCGTGATCCTCGCCCGCCATGTCACCAACGAGCGGTTCCTCCCCGCGGGCACCACGCTGTTGGAGATCGGGCGTCTGGAGGACCTCGAGGTCGAGGCCGAGATCCTCACGCTCGACGTGGTCGAGGCCGAGCGGGGCGACCGCGTGACGATCTACGGCCCGGCCATCGGCGAGCCCGCCGCCCGCGGCACCGTCGAGCGGATCTACCCGGCCGGGTTCACCAAGGTCAGCTCGCTGGGCGTCGAGCAGCAGCGCGTGATCGTGATCGTCCGCTTCGATCCCGAGGATCTTCAGCGCCTGCGGCGTGAGAGGAACCTGGGCGTGGGCTATCGGGTCCGCGTGGAGATCACCACGGCCGAGAAGCCCGACGCCTTAGTGGCCCCCCGCTCGGCCCTGTTCCGCGCGGCCGACGGCACCTGGCAGGTGTTCGCCGTGCGCGGCGACAAGGCCCGGCTCCAGCCGGTCGAGGTCGGCCTGATGAACGACCAACACGTCGAGATCACCTCCGGCCTGGCCGAGGGCGACCAGGTGATCGTGGCCCCGGAGAGCACGCTAACGGACGGGACCCGTGTGGAAGCGCGGGCGGAGCAGGAGGGCAAGGGACAAGAGGCAGAGGGCAGTGGGGAGTGAGGAGCGGGAAACGGCAAGGGGGGAGAAGAGACATCGGTCGACACAAAGGCGTCCGTGGCGCGCACGTTCGTAGCTGTTTAGCGGCAGCCGGCGTCTCCGCCTTTCAGTCCACACCGCAATCGAGACCCAAGACATGAGCCCCTCTTGGTGCCCCCCCTCTCGTGGGTGGTTTGCGTAGTTGACGCCCCTCTCCGCGGGCAAGTATACTAAAGGAGACAATCGGCGGAGTTTGCGCCGACTGGGACGGCCGTTCGTGGCCGGGGGGGAAGGAGCGCGCTGCCGGCCTCGGGACACGAGAGGAAATCTCGCAATGATTCGGACACTATCGGCATCGACCTCCTGGACGGCCATTCCGGCCATTCTGCTGGCGGCGGTCCTGGGCAGCCCGGCCCTTGCCCAGCAGCCCGCGCCGGCCGCCGCCGGGCCGGCAGCGGGCGGCGATCAACCGGCCGCCGCGGCCCGGCCGGCCAGCGGGCCCTACCGGAAGCTCGCCCCGTGGGTGATGAAGCCGGTCGACCCCGAGCGCAAGCCCAACGAGACCAACAGCCGCCACGACGTGGTCGAGCTGCCGGCCTTCGCCTGGGCCAAGGATGTGCCGTTCTACCACGAGATCTGGGCCCTGGAGTTCAAGTTCAAGCCGGTGCGCATGATCTGGATCGACGTGCCCCAGGCCAACGGCCAGATGCAGCGCAGGCTGGTCTGGTACATGGTCTACTCGGTCACCAACACCGGCAACGTGATGCAGCCCGTGCCCGAGCAGGTCCAGAAATACGAGGGCCAGGACCGGGGGCTGAACGACCCGCAGAAGCTCGTCGAGATCAAGTACGTCGACCGGCCGGTCCGCTTCATTCCCGAGTTCGTCCTGGAGGGCTACGAATCGGCCGACCCGCAGACCGGCTTCAGCAAGGCATACGCCGACCGGGTGATCCCCGTGGCCATGGGCCCCATCCGGTTCCGGGAGGACCGGAACCGGCGGTTCTACAACACGGTGGAGATTTGCGGGGACATCGCGCCGGGGGAGACGAAGTGGGGCATCGTCACCTGGGAGGGCCTCGACCCGCGCATCGACCGCTTCTCGATCTATATCAAGGGGCTGACGAACGCCTACCGCTGGACCGACGAGAAGGGGGCCTACACCCAGGGGGCCCCGCTGGGCACCGGCCGGAAGCTGTACGTCAAGACGCTGAAACTGAACTTCTGGCGGCCGGGGGACGAATACTTTGAGCATGAGCGGGAGATCCGCTACGGGGTGCCCGATTTCGACGCCGAGAACCCCGAGCATGTTTACTACGAGTGGCTTTACCGCTAGAATATGGGGCTCACCGTGGCGGCCGCGAGGCCCCCGGGCCGCGGGTCCGTGACGTAACCCCTTAGCTCACAACAGATTGTGTCTCGGCCGCCGGGCCCTCCTCCGGACCGGCCGGGCCGGGCTCGACCGAGGAATCCACTCATGGCACACAAGAAGGGTCAAGGTTCCAGCCGCAACGGCCGCGACTCGAACGCCCAACGCCGCGGCGTGAAACGGTTCGGCGGGCAGCAGGTCCGGGCCGGCAATATCCTGGTCCGCCAGTGCGGCACCCGCTTCCACCCCGGAAAGGGGGTCGGCCAAGGCAACGACTACACCCTGTTCGCCCTGGTCGACGGCTACGTGAAGTTCGACCGCGGCGGGCGGCGCGTCAGCGTGGTCGACGCGCTTTGACGCGGGACCGGGGATTTCCGCAGAAGAAACGCGGGGGCGCCCTTCCGGGTGGCCCCCGTTTCTAATAGGAGTCGGCAGAGGAGAGAGAGGACAGAGGGCAGTTGCAGAGGACGGTTCGAGACGGGCACGTCTCTTGACTTCCCACTCCCCACTTCCCACTTTCCACTGCCCTCTGTCCTCTGCCTGCTGCCCTCTGCCCCCCATGTTCGTCGACGAAGTCGAAATCGAGGTCGAGGCCGGGCGCGGGGGTGACGGGTGCGTCAGTTTCCGGCGCGAGAAGTATGTCCCCCGCGGCGGGCCCGACGGCGGCGACGGCGGAAACGGCGGCAGCGTGATCCTCACGGCGCGCGAGGGCGTCGACAGCCTTACGCCGCTGGCCCATCGCAAGCAGTGGCGGGCGAAGAACGGCCAGCCGGGCCAGGGAGGCAACCGCCACGGGGCCTCGGCCGACGATCTGGTGCTCCACGTCCCGCCCGGCACCGTGGTGATCGACGCGGTACACGGACACGTGCTGAAGGACCTGGCGGCCGACGGCGATTCGGTCATCGCCGCGCGCGGCGGCAAGGGGGGCAAGGGCAACACCCGCTTCAAGTCCTCGACCAACCAGGCCCCGCGCCAGTCCACGCCCGGCGGCGAAGGGGAGCACCGCCGCCTGCGCCTGGAGCTGAAGGTGATCGCCGACGTGGGCCTTATCGGGCGTCCCAACGCGGGCAAGAGCACGTTGCTGAGCCGCCTTTCCCGAGCCCGGCCCCAGATCGCCGACTATCCGTTTACCACGAAACACCCCAACCTGGGGCGCGTGCAGATCGACTTCGACCGCTCGTTCGTGCTGGCCGACGTGCCCGGGCTGATCGAAGGGGCCCACGCCGGGGCGGGCCTCGGACACGAGTTCCTGCGTCACATCCAGCGGGCGGGCATCCTCGTACACCTCGTCGAGCCGCAGCCGCTCGACGCCACCGACCCGGTGGCCAACTACCGGGCCATCCGCCGGGAGCTGGAACTATACGACGAGGCCCTGGCCGGGCGCGAGGAGATCGTGGCGGTCACCAAGGCCGATCTGCCCGACGCCGCCGAGGTCCGCCGCAAACTGGCCGACGTGCTGGGCCGCGACGTGCTGCTGATCTCGGGCGTCACGGGCGAGGGGCTCAACACGCTGGTCGGGGCGATCGCCAAAGCCCTCGCCAAGGAGCCGGAGGGCTGGTGAGTTGGGGGGGAGCGATCTCACGCAAAGGCGCCAAGGCGCAAAGACTGTTTCCCGTATGAATGACAAACGTTGCCGGGATGTGACGTGGTGCCGGGGCTTCCTTGTCCTGCTTCACTGCACTATTCTCCTGTTGAATCCCCTTGCGCCTTAGCGCCTTTGCGTGAGACCTTCCGAAAGCCATGATCTCCCTGCCCCTCATCGCCGTCGACATCGGCAACGCCCGGATCAAGCTGGGGCTGTTTCGCGGGCTTTCCGGCGAAGGGCTGCCCGAGCCCGAGGCGGTGCTGGCGCTCGACGGGCAGCGGCCCGAGTGGGGGCGGCTGGCCGCGTGGCTTAAGGATACGGTCCCGGCGCAGGTCCACTGGTGGATCGGCAGCGTGAACCGGCCGGTGACCACGCGCATGCTCGACTGGCTCCGCGACCATCGCCCGGCCGACCCGGTCACGCTGCTGGGCGCGGGCGACCTGCCGCTCGACGTGCGGCTTGGGCGGCCCGACATGGTGGGCATCGACCGGCTGCTGGCGGCCGTGGCGGCCAATCAGCTCCGCGCCGCCGACACGCCCGCGATGGTGGCCGACCTGGGCTCGGCGATCACGGTCGACCTGATCTCGTCCGCCGGGGCTTTTTTGGGCGGTTCGATCCTGCCGGGCATCGGCATGTCGGCCCGGGCCATGCACGAGTTCACCGACCTGTTGCCGCTTCTGGACATGACCGAGCTAACCGACCCGCCGCCGGCCCTGGGCACGTCGACCGTCGAGGCCATGCGAAGCGGCCTGTTCTGGCTGGCCGTGGGCGCGATCCGCGAGCTTTGCGCCCAGCTCTCGAAGGACCTCGACCGGAAGCCCGAAGTCTACCTCACCGGCGGCGCCGGCCCCGCCGTGGCCGCGCTCATCGGCCCCGCCACGCGCCACGTGCCGCATCTGACGCTGGGGGGGATCGCGCTGACGGCGCGGAGGTCGTGAGGCTGGCAGTCCGGCGTCGGTGATCTTCGCAGCTCGCGACCGCGAGCCGGCCGAGGCTCGCCGGCGGAGAAAAGAGCATCGCCGGGCGGCCCACTTGCGCACGGTTGCCCGAGAAAACGCCACAGGCTACGATAACCGGTGACCCGGGCGGAGGATTGGGCCCTGCGGGGATGCAACCCGAGCGCCGACCCGGGGGTTGTAAGAGGTTGTCTCAGGAGTTCGTAGTGATCGCATTCATGCGGTCCTGAGCCCGCCAAGCGGCGCCACTCCGCAGCCAGACCCGATGAATCGGGTCACTACAAACACTCTCTGGACAGCCTCTAAGCGAGGGTCGCCCGTGACGCCATCGTCGCTCCGGCAACAGCGATATTTCTTAAAGGACTCGATCCGTCTGGAGATCGACTTCTCGCAGACGGACCAATCGCGGGGGGCGCGTCCTCCCCCGATCGAGAAGCCGTTCGGGCCGGACGCCGTACGCATCGAGCTGACCCCGCCCGGCCGGTGGCAGGGCGTCCCCGACGTGGAGCTGCGCACCGCGATCGGCCGGCGCGAGAGCCGCCGCCGGTACACGCCCCAGCCGCTTACGCTCGATGAGCTGTCGTTTCTGCTCTGGGCGACCCAGGGCGTCCGGCAGCGGCTCGACGAGGGGACGGCGCTGCGGACCGTTCCGTCGGCCGGTGCCCGCCACGCCCTGGAGACCTACCTCTGTGTGTTTCGCGTCGAGGGCCTGGATCGCGGTTTCTATCGCTATCTGCCGCTCGAGCACCAGCTTCTATTCGAGTTCACCGAGCCCCACGCGGAGCGAAGGATCACCGAGGCCACGTTGGGGCAGTCCTTCGTGGCCGGCGGGGCCGTGGTGTTTGTGTGGACCGCGGTGCCCTACCGGATGGAGTGGCGCTACGGATCGGCCGCCCACAAGGTCATCGCCATGGACGCGGGCCACGTGTGCCAGAACCTGTACCTGGCCTGCGAAGCGATCGGGGCGGGGACGTGTGCCGTGGGAGCGTACCATCAGCAGCGCATCGACGAGCTGCTGCGTGTCGACGGGGACGAGGAGTTCACGGTTTACCTCGCCCCGGTGGGGAAGCTCTGAACGGCCCGGTCCGACTCCGACGTTGCCAACGATCGCTTGGGTGCCAGGGGCGGCTTGGGTGCCAGGGGCGGCTTGGGTGCCAGGGGCGGCTTGGGTGCCAGGGGCGGCTTGGGTGCCAGGGGCGGCTTGGGTGCCAGG
>Ga0180437_10003169_pt1 | contig 24855 bp, 16 predicted proteins | sample SS_ome_4_FD_132410 | JGI IMG/M metagenome (GOLD analysis project Ga0180437, IMG submission 132410) | Hypersaline lake sediment archaeal communities from the Salton Sea, California, USA - SS_3_D_1 metaG | ecosystem: Environmental > Aquatic > Non-marine Saline and Alkaline > Hypersaline >... | reverse complement strand
TCATCTGTAATGCTCTAGGCGTACAAGTGGATTTCCTTATGACCCAGTCGTCCTGGGGAGTTGAATGGGAAGCGATTTTCTATTCGGCAGGTAAAGTGAACGAATGGGGTTATGCAGTGGAGATGGCAATCCCCTTCAACCAGCTTCAGTTTCATCGCACATCCGGACCTCAGGTATGGGGCTTCGAGCCGATGAGGTTTTGCCCTCGCATGAACTGGTCTCATATCCAGCATCAGAGACACGACAGGAGTGATAACAACAGGTTTCAGTCATACGTGAAGATCAAGGGATTCGAGGGTATCGATCCTGGGAGGGACATCGAGATTATTCCAACGATCACGGCCACACGCACGGACGGCAGAGACGTAATTCCCAGCGGGAAATTTCAAAAACAAAACCAAAGTGCTGAGATCGGTGTCACGTCCAAATGGGGCTTTACTCGTAACCTGACGCTAAGCGGCACTTATAATCCCGACTTCTCACAGGTCGAGGCGGATGCCATGCAGCTCGACATCAATGAGCCGTTCGCCCTGCATTATCCGGAAAGGCGCCCCTTCTTCATCGAAGGCAGCGATTTCTTCAGGATGCTGAAACCAGCCGTTTATACCCGGACGATGCGGGAACCATCCTGGGGTTTCAAGCTTACCGGCAAGGAAGGTTCGAACACTGTTGGCGCTTATATTGTCCGCGACGACATGACGAATCTGATTTTTCCCAGCAGCCAGTCTTCCTCCTCAACCTCAATGGCGATAGAGTCGACCGCCTCGGTCCTGCGCTACAAGCGCGATTTCGGAAACAGATACACTGTGGGAGCGCTCTTTACCGGTCGCGGCGGGGAGGACTACTTCAACAGGTTGTTGGGTATTGACGGACACTTCCGCATAACGCAAAAGGATAGTATCCAGTTTCAAGTGATGGGCTCGAGCACAAAATATCCCACCGACGTTGCCAGCGATTACAATCAACCGCTTTCGGATTTCAGCGGCGGTTTTATCTCGTTCGAGTATGATCATGAATCCAGGAATCTTGGCTGGTGGTTCGATTATGAAGAGATCAGCGATGATTTTAGAGCGGATCTCGGCTTCATTCCGAGGGTGGGCTTTCGCAATTTCGAGGGAGGAATGAGCTACAACTGGTATGGAGGCGCCGATAATTGGTGGAGATCCATTAGTATTGGAAATGAAATCAACTATTTTGACGACAGGAACGGGAGTCCGCTTTACAGGAATGCCTCACTATTCTTCCGTTATGACGGATTCCTTCAGTCAAGTTTGCTTGTCCGGGCTAGTCTGTCGCGCGAGGCATTTAACGGCGTGGAGTTCGACAGATCTGAATTAGTGATCAACGGCAGCATCATGCCGAATGGCAATCTGCAAATAGGACTTTCCAGCATCATGGGTGACCGGATTGATTATGCCAACACGCGTATCGGCAGCAGAATAAGTATAAGCCCCTCGATAACGGCTAAATTAAGCAAGCATTTTCGACTTGGTTTCAATCACAGCTTCGAGCGCCTGACCGTCGATGCAGGCCATCTCTACACCGCCAATATAAGTCAGGCAACGGCGACATACCACTTCAGCACCCGCTCGTTCTTCCGTTCCATTATCCAGTACGTGAGTTATGATCGCAGCTCCGAGAACTACACCTTTCCTATCGATCCGGAGTACAGACATCTCTTCACACAATTTCTGTTTTCATACATGATTAATCCCTGGACCGTCCTCTTCGTCGGTTACAGCGATGATTACCTAAGCTCCCAGGATTTCTCTCTCACGCAGACAGGAAGGACGTTCTTCGTCAAGCTGGGATACGCGTGGGGATTGTGACCGCTGGATGCCTTACGATTCAGCGTTTGGCTATACGGGATTCAACGGCTTCCACTCCAGATGGGAAGGGACCGAAACAATTCCGGACAATCCTCCATTTGTCATCTGGGAAGATACAGGCAGTGGTTTGTCCACAGAGAATTGATACAGGATAAGAATATGAATTATTTATTCGTGTTTGAGACTATCCGCTGGTTTGGCATTTGCCGCTTTATATATCTGGACACTGACGGTGATTAACGCAATGCCAATTGCGCTAATGGCAGACAGAACAAATACCATAATTCCGATATCTGTTCGGTAAGAGAAACTCTTAATCCACTCATTCATAAAATAATGGGCTACAGGCCAGGCAATGATATTTGCTATTAAGACCAACATTACGAACTCTTTGGATAGCTTAACCATGACTCCCATTGTTTTTGCACCTAAGACTTTTCGTATTGCCACTTCTTTTGTCCTTTGTTCTGCCATAAAAGATGCTAGGCCGATCAAGCCCAGACATGAAACAAATATTGCAAGAATAGTAAAATACTTAATTAATATTTGCATGTTTTGTTCATTAATATAATCCTGGTTAAAATAATCATCCAAGAATCCATAATCAAAAATGAATCCAGGGGAGAATTGAATGGTTCGATCTTTGATGTAATCAATGGTTGCTGGAATATTATTTGAATTTAGCCTGACTATCATTATTCGTTTTGGAAGAATTTCATATTCCCACATCATAAAAACTGCCGGTTTTATTTGATTGTGAAGTGAAGTGCCGTGAAAATCCTTTACAACTCCAATGATTGTTCCTTCGGTCTTCCAAACTGTGAAGCTTCGCCCGATGGGATTTTCATAACCGATCATTTTTAATGCAGTTTCATTTATTATGTAATTATCTGCATCGGTTGGAAATTGCTCTGAAAAACTCCTTCCGTAACTCATTTCCATCTCGAGAGTTTCAAAGTAATCATAATCGACGGAACTAAAATTGAACATTATGGATTTGTCGCTCTCCATCCCTTCCCACCGGACGGTATCATTGTTCTGGATACTTAAGGGTAAATTGCATGCAGCTGATACGTTAACGATATTTTTATGTGTTAGCAGCTCTTGTTTTAGAGTTTCATATTTACTTAATAATTCATCATCCAAGTAGATTATGACAGTATTGTCACGGTTGAGACCAAGGTCCTTTGTTCTAATGTAGTTTATTTGCTTTAGAATGACGGCGGATGAAATGATCAAACAAACAGTAGTTGAAAATTGAAATATAATCAGGAAACGCCTAAAGGAATTGCCTTTACCGCCTTTTACGATAAAATTTTTCAATATTGAAACCGGTTGAAATGAAGATAGAAAAAAAGCCGGATAAATGCCTGACAATACACCTGTAACCAGGGCGACAAGTAGTATTCTTATACCAATATTAAAGTCGTATAAAATATCAAATTCAAGTTGTTTTTCAGTTATTGTGTTGAATGTAGGAAGAAGCAAAAGAACAATCAGAATTGCAACTGCAAGAGCGATAAATGAAAGAATTAGCGATTCACTGAAAAATTGTTTTATTAAATCACTCCGCCTGGCCCCGACTACTTTTCTCATCCCTATTTCTTTTGTCCTTAGCGACGACCTTGCGGTGGAAAGATTCATGAAATTAATTGAGGCAATCAGCAATACTAAAATTGCAACGGCGATGAAAATATAGACATAAAGGATAGGATCAGTTCCACTAAATGAATAAAGGTGTATTTTATCGAGAGGCTGTAAACCGACAGTACAATCGTAGACTCCTCTTTTATCGTATCTATCAACGGAATCAGATATTTTATTTACAACTTCTTTAAAATTTGTTCCTTCAGAGAGCAAAATATATGATGCACAATCCATGCTCCATGATTGCATCCTTTCTTTACTTACAAAAACTTCAGGTCGTGCGACAAGATCGAATTGCAGGTGAGAGTTTGTGGGTACATTTTCCATAATTCCAACGACGGTCAAAGCTACTCGATTATCAAGGCGGATTGTTTTACCTATCGGATCTTCATTTCCAAAATACTTTAAAACAGTTCTTTCTGAGATCACGATTGAACTTATATCGCTCAGTGCAGTTTGAGGATTACCGGAAATAAACGGGAATGTGAACATTTCTAGAAAGTCGGGAGCCACAAGAGCAATTCTTTCTCTGAAAGTATTTTCTCTATAAGAAATAGACCCAACTGTATAAACATACCAGGATCCCCGCTCGATCTCAGGGTAATCTCTTTTTAAATTTTCCAGAAGTGCCCATGGACTTGAAGTCCAAACTTCGCCGCTGACAGTAGGAATGATCCTATAGATGTTTTTACCCTTTTCGTGAAAGCCGTCGAAACTTAGCTCATCCTGTACCCATAATAAAATGAGAATACAGCATGCCATACCGACAGCCAAACCAAGAATGTTGATCGTAGAATAAGCTTTGTACCTTTTTATATTTCTAACGGCAATTTTTAAATAATTGTTCAACATGATAAGACTCCAATAAATGGATACATAAATTTGGTTCAGGATGGATTTGATAATCTGGAATCCAAACCAGAGTTCACCTCTGATCCGTCCTTTCTTTGATACGATTTCTGAGTAGATCTCCTCGATATCGCCGATAGTCGATTCAGCTTCCCTGTCTGAGGAAATCCATTGGAGAATCTTTGCTCCAATACAAATAATGCGGTGTCTGAATTTGTTCATTTCAGCGGATATTTGAGAATCTCGGCTTCCAAAAATTTTTTCCAGAAGAGATCCTGTTCTTCCTTCAATTTTTTTAACGCATTGATTCCCTTCTCGGTGATCCGGCACATTTTTTTTCTTCTCCCTCCTCTTATCGCCGAGGATTCTCCCATATATGTCGTGATATATCCCTTTCTTTCCAACTGGAGGATAGGTTTCTGAACTACACCAAGAGACCACTTGGACCCGGTCAACTGAGTCAGATATTTCATGATGGAAACCAAATAGGCATTATCTTTCAATTCCCAAATAACCAATAAAACCTGTTCTTCTCGTCTTGTTAATGAAATCATAAATGAACCTGCTTGTGATATGTTATAATATGTATAATAAATACCGTGAAAAGTCAAGAGCATTTAGGGATTTTTTTGCAAACAAAATTAAATCCGCATTCAGGCAGATTGGAAAATCAATAGAAATTGTATGGCCATCTAAGAATCTCGATCTTTCCGACTATATAATTTCGTTTCATCCATCCCTCTCCATATGTTGTGGACATGGTTTAAATACGTAAATCCTTATTAACTCTTTCCGGGTCAGGTTATTTGTTATCGTCATGCAAACTCCTGATACTTTAAATCAGTTATTACCTCTTATTTATTATTTATGAAAAAATAAATTTTTCATCAGACAAAATTATGATTTTTAAAAAATAAGACTTTTCTCGTGTATCAAAATTTATTTTTTCTTTGTATCAATGAGCGCTATATAAATTAAAATTCAAATAGACTGGAGCCTGGAAATGCTTGAAAATTGCTTAAAAGTGGATAAATCCTTTTCTATTCATTCCACTGCTTTAGGTTGGGAATTTCTCCAGCAGGCTGCCCATTCCCAGATGTTTTTATTATTCTTTGAAAAAAACAAACATATTTGTTTGAAAAAAGCAACCATTTGCATTTATTTGCGTATAATATATTGAAGGACAGAAAAAAAAACAGTTCGGCTTAGTGATGATTTCATATAAGAACGAGGTGAATCCATGAAAGCATTAACAAGGTTGGAAGAACACATTCTCCTTTCCGTTTTTCATCTGAAAGAGAACGCCTATCTGATCACAATCAGGGATTTTTTCAAAGAGAATACAGGAAAGGAGTTGTCCATCGGCACCATTTACGTTCCCTTGGAGAGACTTCGAAGAAAGGGGTATGTGTCAACCAGAATTGTCAAACCCGCTCCCAAGGTGGGGGGAAGATCGGTTAAATATTATCGCTTAACGAAAGAAGGCGTCGCAAGTCTCAAAAGCATGAAAAAAGTACATGACCGGATGTGGTGGGGTTTTATTAAGGCCGGAACGAAGTGAGAAACAATGTCAGAAGGGCAAAAAAATAAATCTTTTCCCCGATTCGCGCACCGAATACTCAAACATTTTCTACCTGATTATGACTTTCCTTATGTCATCGGTGTCTATGAAAAAGAATATAGTGAGCGCAAAAAACAACGCGGAAGGAATTCGGCCTGGTTATGGCTCGTGCTTCAGATGCTGAAAGCCTGTCCGTCTTTTTTGAGACTAAAATCCGGAGGTGAACTCATGCAAATTCACAATTTTATCAAAACCGCAAAGCGGAATTTTACTCGGCATAAAATGTACTCCTTTATCAACGTCGCCGGTCTGACCATTGGTTTTGCCTGTTTCATATTCATTTTGTTGTTTGTGCATCATGAAATCAATTATGATTCTTTCCACCAGGATGCCGACAGGATTTACAGGGTCTTTACTCAATTTTCAGGGGATGCCAGCTATTGGGGTTCCGATGAGACCGCGACCACCGCCGCGGCTCTGGCGGGCGCTCTTCAGCGTGAATTTCCGGAAGTGGAAGCAGCCACAAAGCTAAAGCCCGCCAGTCATGTTTTCATCAAAACGAAAGAAAAAGGTTTTTACGAAGATGTTATCCTGGCTGATGAGAATTTTTTCAAGGTGTTTTCATATCCATTAGATGCGGGAGACCTCCATACGGCCCTTGTCCATCCTGATTCCATCGTGCTCACGGGAAGGACGGCTGAGAAAATTTTTAAAAAAGAAAATCCAATGGATTTATGGGTCGATAATCTGGCCGTGACCGGGGTGATGAAAGACGTTCCGAAACATTCCCATCTTCAGTTTGATATCGTGCTTCCTTTTGTCCGTCTTTTTCCACTAAAACAAAGGCAAGAAAGGCTTAACAACTGGGAAGACCGGTCTTATTATACCTATATTAAATTAAAGCCCGGAAGCTCCCCCTCCGCTCTTGAAGAAAAGCTGACGTTGATTACTGAAAAGTATTTCAACGAAAACAACTGCCCACAATACAAGGAGATGCGGTTTTATCTTCAACCCATAAAAAAAATCCATTTAAACACTCAATTGAATGGTGATTTTCCTCTTAACCTAGATATCCGCATCATTTATATCTTCTCAGCGGTTGCGTTTTTTGTTTTACTCATTGCCTGCTTGAACTATATCAATCTGTCTACGGCCCAAGCGGCCCAAAGGGCTAAAAGTATCGGTATTCGAAAGGTCGTCGGCGCTGACCGGTCGGTACTTATCCGGCATTTCGTTGGAGAATCCATACTTTATGCTTTGGTAGCTCTGCTTTTTGCCTTACTGCTTGTATCGGCCTTTTTCCCACATTTCAGCTCCTTTCTGGAAAGGAGCATGAGTTTTTCTCTGTTGTCTCATTGGAAGTTTGTCGTGTTTTTTGTTGTCGTTGCCCTTTTTACCGGAGCGGCCGCCGGTGTCTACCCGGCCTTTTTTCTGGCCTCCTACCGGCCTGTTGATGTGTTAAGGGGTGATGTGGAAACTTCCGGCAGGGGGCAAAGATTGAGGGGGCTTTTAACTGTCTTTCAATTTTGTATATCCATTATACTTTTGTCTTCGATGTTGATTGTATACAAACAAAACCGGTTCATAAAAAATACGGATGTCGGTTACGACCGGGAGCATGTGGTTGTGCTGGAGTTGAATAAAATGCAGCTACGGGAAGATATCCGGCCGCTGAAAAACGAGCTTCTCAATCAAGCTCGAATTCTCGATGTGACCATATCGAGTAATCTCCCTGTCCAGGTCACCGGCGCGGACCGGATTACGATCCAAAACGAGGAAGGAGAAAACATTCGCTTTCGAACCAACCGGACAACCGGCGACGAAAGTTATCTGGATGTGTTCGGGATAAAAATCGTCCAGGGCCGGAATTTTTCGTCCGCATTCGGAACCGAAGAAGAACAGTCGATTCTCGTCAATGAAGCATTTGTCGAAAAGGCCGGTTGGAAGGACCCCATAGGCAAAAGAATTTCCCATTGGTTGGCCGAGGATGGGCGGGTAGTAGGAGTGATAAAAAATTTTAATTACCGGTCACTTCGCCAAGAGATATTACCCATGCTCATGGTCTATCAGCCCAAATGGCAGGTTTATTTATCCATGAGGATCAGTCCGGGTCCTGTGAAGCCGGCTTTGGAAAGCATCAAGGAAACCTTTTCCAGCATATTTCCCGATCATCCCTTTGAATATCGTTTTTTGGATGATGTCTTTAATAGTATGTACCGGGCCGAGACCAGGCTTGAAAAAATATTGGGGATTTTTACCCTGCTGGCCGGGTTTACCGCCTGCCTGGGATTGTACGGTTTGGTGTCATACAACCTTGAGAGGAAAACCAAGGAAATCGGTATCAGAAAAATTTTGGGCGCCTCGGTGCCCGGGATTATTTTTCTGTTTTCCCGGGATACCTTAAAATTTGTGCTGGTTTCCTGTTTGATTTCCTGGCCGATCGCATATTTTGTGATGAATAGGTGGCTTCAAAATTTTGCTTACAGGACGGGCATCGGTGTGGACGTATTTATTGTTTCCGCGATATTGGCTCTTATCGTTTCCCTGGCAACCGTCGGTTTGCGTTCGGTTCGGGCAGCCTCAGCTAATCCGGTGGACTCCCTCAGGTATGAATAATGAGGGACATTACCGAATGTATGCTGTCTTTTTCCACTTTTACAAGACGGTTCTGGAAGGTTGAGACAATGTGATGGGCCGACTTGGTGAATGCTGCGGCAGTGAGAAATGGGAACCTCTTATTCGTGCAGGATAACCTATAAATAGGCTTTATATGGTTAATCTGATATAAAATCAAATCTTCAAATTCCAAAATTTTATTAGCGTCGTACAATTGTCATTGAACCCAACCGCTGCGTAGTAGAAACCTGAAACTTAACTCACCCCTTCCTGAAAGAGCTCACCTCATATTCTATTACTGCATTTCAACCCGTATCCCCCATATTAAACGCAAAAATCGCTTAACTGAATCACCCTCAGTTGTTTTTTCATAACAAGATTGAGGTTGATCAGGACACAAAAAATGAAGCACACAACGGGTGAAAGGCTAAACATTCGTTTTAACAAAAAAATAAAGCTTGAATTTCATGGCTATTCTCTGTCACAAAGTGGATAGGGGGAATATTTATTTTCGTTCGAGTACGGACATTAACTGTTAATAAATGATACATGTCTGTTTCATAAGTGTAAGGAAATCCCAAGAACATGAAATTGGCATGTTTATTGCCGATTAAAATAGAGAATGAAGGTTTCAGTAAGGAGAGCATGATAGATATGGATTATACATCGACAAAATCCAGAACTTTCTCTTTCACGAGGTTGATATGGGTTTTAATAAGGGGGAGGATATGAGTACCCGAACAATGAACCGCAAAGCTTTCTTGAACGCAGTCGGTAAAATGGGCTGTGCCACCTGTTTGTGCGCAGCTGCTGGCAGTTTACGAGCCGCCCTATACCAGGAGGAACCTCAGGCTCAACCCGGTGAGAAGACAAAAGAAAGGGCTGTAAAACGTATGGAATACGCCGATCATTGGGTGAAACGGTTCTTCGATATCATAGACCAGACGCTTGACGAGAAAACACGAAAGAGACTGATGATGGCAAATGGAAGGGCATGTTACAGGGAGTGGATTCGGGACTCCAAGCAGGAGATCAAACAGGTTGATTTTGAGAAATGGGCTGAGAGGGCCAGCCAAAACATAAAGCAAGAGGGATTCAAGATCGAGGGCAATGTCATTTATTTTCAATTCAACAGCAGTGCTGAAACAGGCAAGCCGTCTCCCGAGGATGTCTGCCTTTGCCCGATGGTCGAATCAAAGCCAGAAGGCATGTCTTCTACTTTCTGTCACTGCTCGGTCGGCTATGTCAAAGAAATGTATGAGCTCAGGTTCGGCTGCACTGTTAATGTCGAGCTCATCGATTCGGTCCTCAAAGGTGGCAAGCGCTGCAAATTTAAAATCACCGTGCTTTAGAAGACGGCCGAAACCTTGTGTTGAAAGGAAGTGAAATTGGAGATTAGTAAAACAGATTAAGAAGCAGAGAAACAAATAGCATTTTTTTGTAGAGAGGAGGAGCGATGGGAAAAAAGTTAAAGAAGAGTATTGAGCGGATCGTGTGATATGCCGGATTCGATGGGATTTCCACATGAGTGAAAGCAGTGGTGTGAGCGGGAAGGGCGTGTCCCAGTGGCGAAGGTGGTTGCAATCCGCGCCGGTGACCGCCTTTCTTCTTCTGACCTTCTCATTTTCTTGGGGTGTGTGGTGGCTGGCCAAGCCTCTTATTTCCGGAGCCGGGTGGGGATGGCGCATCGCCGTCCATACAGTTGGGTTGTGCGGGCCCACGGTGGCCGCCCTGGTCTTGAGCGGGCTCCTCTACGGCTGGCAGGGAGTCAGTGATCTGCTGAAGCGGATCGCACGCTGGCGCGTAGGGTTCGGCTGGTACCTGTTCGCTCTCTTTTCGAGCCTCATCATCGGCCTCACGGCCATCGGAGTACATACCCTGGTCGGAGGCGTGACTCCGCCCATGAATCAAATCGTGCCCGTCCATATTCTTTTGCCTCTACCTGCTGGCCTACCGGAGGAGTACGGCTGGCGCGGATTCGCCCTGCCGCACCTTTTGAAGAAGCGCAGCGCCCTAGTCGCGAGCCTCATCATCGCCCTGTTCTGGTTGTTGTGGCACATCCCAATATCGCCCATCCTGAAAAATGTCTCGTTCTTAGGGCTTTTCCTGCTGGAGGTGATCCCCCTGTCCATCCTGTTCAGCTGGCTCTACATCAACAGCCGCGGCAGCATCCTGTTGGTTGTCCTCTACCACTTGGTTGCCAACTGGGTGGTCTATGTGCTGAACATCCCCGGCTCGCCCTCTCTGTGGGCGGTTTACATCGGCTTGAATTGGCTGCTTGCCGCTCTAGTCGTCGCCAGTTACGGGGCCTCGCGTTTAACCCGCAAGACGACCCTGTTAAAGACCGTGTCGACGTAGAGTCACCGGCCTCCTTACCAGAGTGCGGCCACACAGGCAATCTTACAAATCATGTTAAGTTGAATATATTGGAGAACTATTAAATAAAGCCAATTTATGTGATTGGGATAGATTTATAAATCTCGAGAGATTTATTAAAGGTCAAAAACGAAATCCTTATTATTTCTTTCTTTAATCAAAAATAAGTTTGTATTTAACAAGCTGAGGATAATTTTCTTTAGATATCACCGTAGCATATAAATTATTATCATTATCAATCACCACATCGCCCACGCCTATGTGTTCTTCTTTTTTAACATCCACAATTATATTTGGCATTTTATATCTTGAGATTAGATTTAAATCCAAATCGTAAATATCGATATAAAAGAAATCTTGATCAGGATTTAAATAGAAAACAACCACTAGATTATCTCTATTAATGCTCACGTCCAATATTATCCCCGGCGGCCCTGGGCTAGAAGAAATGGCAACTGAGTCTTTTGTAACTGTAAATTTAACATGATGATACGTATCAAAATCGACATCGCCCATGATGTCTTTCAATACCTGTCCTTTAGCATCATACTTGATGAGACGATACGGAAAAACTTGCGAAAATATTATTTCGTTCTTGTTTGTTACAACTAATTTAGTGGTACTACTGTCGGCATAATACATACGCCACGGGTAAGGATTAGCAAGCCGGCTAATTCGTTGTAAGAGATTGACTGCTGGCTCAACAAAGATTCCGAAAGCGCCATCGATTTTTCCCAATGTACGGGAAATATGAATGGGCTTATGGTTTTCTTCAAGAAAAAGGCTCGAAAGATAATAAGTGTTATTGAGTAAAACAATGTCATTATAATAAACCGACGTTTTTCCTGAAAATAAAAATTTCCCCTCAAGGTTATAGACATTTATTCTCCGTTGTCTATTATCAATTACATAAATATTTCCATCAGAGAGGATTTTAATTTTTGTGGCATTATTCGAAAGTTCGCCTGGGCCCTGTCCTTGCCTTCCGAAGCTAAATAGAAATTTTCCTTCTTTGGAAAAGCACTGAATCCTGCTATTCCCAGCATCCAAAATGTAAATTTGGCCATTTTTATCTACTGTAAATGAGCGAAGCTTATAAAAATCTTCATCCGCCTTATCTGAGCCTAGTTTTAATACAAGTTCAGCTCTGATGGGCTTTTCTAAAATTTTAGTATCAGGTAAGGACAGAATAGGCGACGCTTCAGCAAGAGCATATCCGCAGAATATCACCAAAATAATAAAAAATACGCATTGAATTTTTTTCGTCAACCCAGAAATACTCCCTTCTATTTTGTTAGAAGTAAACTTTCTCCGATGTTCCCCATATCAACTTCATGAAACCACACAACCGGTTTTTTTGAAGGACGACCAACAGACCGAATCACCAGATGTCAATCTTGCGCCATGAAATTCAAGCTTAATTTTTTTGTTAAAACGAATATTAAATCTTTCACCCTTTGCGTGTTTCATTTTTAGTGCCCTTATCAACCTCTATCCTGTTATATAATAACAATTTAGGGTGATTTAGTTAAGTGATTTTTTTGCTTAATTTGGGGAATACGGGATTTATTTAATGAAGACAGTCAAATTAATTTGGATTCATGCACCTAAGTTTTATTTAATCTTCGACTGCGAAGATTACTTAAAAATCAAAAATTTCCAGAAAAGCAGGGAGTTTTGTATTGTCCCAATTTTAGTCTTGGAAGCTGCGGATGAGATTGCTTAGCTGGACTCTGTTTTTCATTCCGGTTTTTTGGTACACGCTGGAGATGTGATTTTTAACAGTTTTCACAGAAATGAAAAGTTCCTTTCCGATTTCTTGGCTGGTCTTTCCCTTCACAATCAAACTGATAACGGACTGTTCTCTTGGTGAGATATTGTATTCTGAAAGGAACCGGTCAATATTAATGTCTTTAAAAGATGGAGAAATCATTTCTCCATGGTGTTTTTTTAGGAACCACCATAAATAAGAAAGCGGGATAATGTTAGTTATAGAATCCAGAAAAGATAAAAATAAGAGAACAATAAAATCACTCCTGTAAAAAGGAAGACGGATGTAGACTGAGCACAAAAAGATTGCAAGTGCTGCAAGATGTATGATTCCCAGGGTTCTGGCCATTTTCTGTTTTGTTTTGTCTTGAAGGCTTCTACTCTCTATTAATAAATGTAAGAGTGCCAAGGAAACTATGGCCAGAGAAATAATTTCAACTGTAGAAAAAAACTTATCTGATGATTTGAGGTCTTTACTGTCAAAATAGGTTTTGATTCCCATAAAAAATATTAAATATAATAATAGCTGCACCAGCCAATATCCGATTTTAAGTATTGTGGGTACTTTCTTAGACAAGAGCTCTCGTACCCAGTAGATCAGCATATATAAAGAGATACTCATGGCAGGAGCAACCACAGAGGAGATAATGAGGCTTGTGGATTCTATGGTATAGCTGGATTTGGTGAAAACCTCACTGATAAGCATTTTGCCTGTAAAATTAATAAACATATAGACGTAAGAAAATATTATGAAATATTTATAATAATGAAGAAATTTTAGCTTGAATTTTTTGGCAAGATATATGGAAAAGTAAACGGTAGCTAAAGCCAGGAATAAGAAGAAAAAGTAGGCGAAAATTGGGAAAAAATCCATCTCCTCTTTTATACCAATTTCTCATTCCCATGTAAAACTCAGGACTAAAGTCCTGTTTTTAAAAAAATGACTTTAGTCCTATTGTAATCATATGCTTCCACTGTTATTAATTATGTATCAAATAACAAAAGAGTAAAAAATGGTTGCGGACAGGAAGTGCTGTTTTAGGTGTATTTTTTTATGAAGGATAGAGCAAGTAAGACGATGAAAATAAAACAAAAAATAGAGAAAATTTTTGCCAGCAAAAAAAGGAAAATTTCTATCCTTAATACCAATGCTCCCAAATCTTCTCATCAAGATAAAAATTTCGAGAAAACGCATTCTCAGAATAAAACTGCCTGGTATAAGAGAAACATTTTTATACTTATAGGCTTATTTTTCTTTTTAATGGGTGGAATACTGACCTATAAGCTTTCCCCTATCCCCTTTGGTTTCTCATTTGTGGCCAGTTTCTATCTATGTATCGGTGGCCTATTTTTTACCTTATTTATGGTAAGCTTTCGATTGCTGAAAAAACCGGGAATATTAAAAAAGATTATCGGTTCTCTCTTATTACTGGTTACTGTGATTCCTTTCACCTCTATTTTTATTCTTTTAATTGACCACCGTGTTCTACATTTCCAGAGTCTTCCTCCCAAAATGACCGAAGAGAAATGGCTGGATGACCTCATGTTTTTAAAAGAAGAATTACCCAAAAGACATCCTGATTTCTTTTCTCTGGTTTCCAGAAATAAATTTTACAGCACGATTGAGGATATAGAAAAAAGAATTCCCACCCTTACTGATAATCAAATTATGATGGAATTCTTTAAAGTCGTTGCTTTACCAAACGATGATCATACAGAACCTAATTTTCTCCCTTGTTATAACTTACACTTTTTTCCTCTCAAAATCTTTTTATTCGATGATGGCTGGTATGTCACAGAAACCAGCAGGAAATTTAAGTCTACATTTGGCTCTCGACTGATCAAAATTGGCGGTATGCCTATAGAGGATGTCTATAATTTATATAAACCCTACTTAGCAGCAGAAAACGAATACGCAAAAATTGATAGATTCAGTTTTTTTACTATGGTGGCAGAATGGCTCCAGTCACAGGGTATTATTGAAGAGATAAAAAAGGGAACATTTACTCTTGTAAATGCAAAGGGTGAGCACTATTCAATTGCTATGAAACCAGTAAAACTTATTCCTTTTGGCTATTGGTATATTATTAGAAGAGTTGAAAACATAAGTTCACCAGCGATTACTAATGCGCGTAAAGACTACTATTGGTTTGAATTTCTGGATGAGAGTAATACCCTTTATTTCCAATTCAATGCGGTTGTAAATCAGTCAAGCAAAAACACGATTCGTCAATTTGCTGAGAGATTCTCTACATATATAAATACCCATGAGTTTGATCGATTGGTGATAGATATCCGCAATAACTTCGGCGGTGGTGGGCAACTCCTTTTTAATCTTATGGATATATTTAAGAACAATAAAGAGATCAATCAAAAAGGGAAATTGTTCGTCATAATCGGCAGAACCACACATTCTGCTGCAGTTATGTTTGCCTCGATGCTTAAAAACAATACCAAAGCCATCTTTGTGGGTGAGCCAACACACCAAGGGCCTCTATTTTATTCCACGCCTACAACAGTTAGACTCCCCAATTCAAGATTAGAATTTTCCGTTTCCAGCAGATTTACACCAGCCAGTGTATCATGCGATAAAAGTCAATGGATTGCTCCTGACATACCAGTTAAATATACATATCAAGATTTTATTGATAACCGAGATCCAGCCATGGAAGCCATTCTTGCTTTCAAAACAAAAGAAATCGAAACAGTAGATTTGGAGCCAAAAACAGTAGAAAAGTACACGGGGCGATATGTATTCAGTCCTTATCAAATTTTAACTATCGAGAGGCAAGAAGATCGACTTGCCTTTTCCATTGATGATTTTCATGCTAGGGGGTATACCCAAGTCAAATCAGACCTTTATCCAATATCTGAAAGAAATTTTTTAACGGATATAAAAGATGTTACTTTACAGTTTCCTTCTGATGAACAAACACCTGCCAAGAATCTTATCCTTAAATGGGGTGATTCTGAAATGGTGCTTCAGCGAGCACAGGATGGATTCTTACTTCCCATGGAATTAATCTCGCAAGGCAAAATAAAGGAAGGGATGACCGCTTTCCTGGAGAATAGAGAAGAACAGATACAAAGTAATCCGTATTTAGAGGCAAATTTGAATTCGATCGGATACAGATATTTAAGGGATAAAAAATACAGGGAAGCTATTGAAATCTTCAAATTGAACGTTGAGCTTTTCCCTCACTCATCCAATGTGTATGATAGTTTAGGAGACGCCTATAGGTTAAATGGAGATAAAGAGCTGGCAATTCAAAACTACCAAAAATCCTTAGAACTCAATCCTGATAATACCAATGCTGAGAGGATGTTAAAAAGCTTAGAAAAAATTGATAAGTGAAACCAGATTAAATAACTTTATGCAGTATAATACGAAGATAAACTTATTGATTTTTTCCCTCGTTTCTAGAATATGCCAATTCAAGTCTTTTTGTTTTTTAAACCTGAATCGTTCCCAAGCTCTCGTCAATTTCATTTCAATTATATACTTTATAAGCTCTTGTTATTTTTTGTTTCGTGATTATTGAGGATGGGTTGACGGAATGATGATTGCGTATTTCTTCTGCGGATTTAAAAATCAGAGGAAACCGATAGCCTTATTTTATCTTTAACTCATGCCCCGTCTTAGCTCATACCCCGCCTTTTGGATGCTGACTTCAGCCAGAATCTGGAGAGGCTCGATCAAGGGAACGTCGATATCTCCCTCCTTCAAAACAAGAGGAACTTCGGTGCAGCCGGCAATCACAGCCTCCGCCCCTCTCCGGATGAGCGCCCGGGCCGTGTTATGGATGATTTCTCTGCACTTTCCCGATGTGTACCCCGCCTTGATTCCTTCCTTCCCGAATATGGCCTCCATCACCTGCTCCTGTTCCTCATCTGTCGGCTCGACAATCTCCACTCCTTCCCTGGCAAACGCCTCGTGGAAAAGACGCGACTTGAGCGTGCCAGTGCTGGAGATAACTCCCACTCTCTTCATCTCCGGCACCTTCCTCATCGCATAAAGAAAAGTTTCATCCACCAGGTTGAGAAAGGGGAATCTGACGCTGGCCATAATCTCATTATAGAAATGATGGGCGGTCACACAGGGCATGACGATAAAGTCTGCCCCGGCCTCCTTCAAGACCCTCACCCCTTCAAGAAGATAGGGCAGGGGACTCGGTCCTTTCCCCAGCACCGCATCGGTCCTCTCCGGAACCTCAGGATGGCTGTAGATAACAACCGGGATGTGCTCCTGGTCTGTCTCCGCCTTTGTGTTCTTTATGATCAGTGTAAAAAAGTAGGCGGTGGCTTCAGGCCCCATGCCTCCCAGTATGCCTATTGTTTTTTTCATCGCTTCGGCGCCTCTTCCATAATCTTTTTCAATCTCTCCAGAGGAAGAGCCCCGATTTTACGCCCCCCCTGTCCTTCCATGTCCTGGGCCTTGAATAGAGAATTGAGGATTGCCTCCTCGCTCGCTTCTGCTGCCGCCAGGAAAAGACGGGACATCTGGTTATTCCTCAGGATCTCGATCGTCATGGTCCGCGATTCAGACCTCGCAGGCACTCTCAGCCCCTCAGCCGTCGAGAAAGCAACGGCATAGTCTCCGCTTCCGTTACTGTAATACCCTCCGGTCCGCACAATCCCCAGGAGCGCCCTCTTGGCCAGGCGCTTCAGGTTCCGGCTGTCAAGCGGCGCATCCGTGGCCACAACCACCATGCAGGAGCCTTCCGGCAGATCCTCCATATCGCTCTGCCTTCTCTCCTCTCTGAGAAGCTCTCCCACTGGGTAGCCGTTTATCTGGAAGTTTCCCCCGAAATTGGCCTGGACAAGCACTCCCACTGTGTACCCGCCCCTTGACTCAGGCAAAATTCGTGAAGACGTCCCGATCCCTCCTTTGAACCTGAAACAGGTCGTCCCGGTCCCGGCTCCCACCGAGCCTTCCTCCACCGGACCGGACCGGGCATTCTTTATGGCCTCCACCACATGCTCCTTTTTCACATGCCTCCCCCGGATATCATTGAGCCAGCCGTCATTTGTCTCCCCCACCACAGGATTCACCGAACCGACTCTCTCATTCCCGGGAAGAGAGAGGATGTAATCGATCACGCCGTCCGCCGCCGTGGGAACACTCAGAGTATTGGTCAGTATGATTGGAGTCTCCAGGTTCCCCAGCTCCTCGACCTGGGTCGAGCCCATTAGCTTCCCGTAGGCATTGGCGATATAAACCGCTGCCGGCACTTTCTCCTGAAAGATGTTTCCCCCATGAGGGAGAATGGCAGTCACACCGGTGCGGATATTCTCTCCCATGATCAATGTCACATGCCCGACCTTCACTCCAGCCACATCAGTGATGGCATTCAATTCCCCGGGTTCCATGGTTCCGGTTTCAATCCCGAATTCTCTCATGCGGGGACGCTCTTCCAGAGAGATAAGAGCCGGGCAAAGGATACAAAAGCATGATATGAGAAAAATCGCTTTCTTCATTCGTCTTTCCCCTTATGTATATTGGGATTACGATGTTAGTTAATTTAGGTTGAAAAATCAATATGAGCTTATATTTAATTGACATTGTAAGAATTCCTAAGTACATTTTTAGGAACAAAATGGTTCTTTTTGAGAATGTTTCATTTTCAAAACGGAGGATTTTATTTTTAATTTGTTTTTCTTTAGTATTCTCACAATTAAAAGAGTTTGACAAACAACCAACATTTTTTTTTCAGCGTTATAATTCATTCTTTGAGCTAGGGAAGAGATTGCGAAATGAAGGTAGTTTTGAGCAAGCGATTCATGTGTTTTTGCAATCGTTAAGACTCGCAAAAAGGATTAATAATAAAAAAGAAAAAGCTAAATGTTTAGTGAATCTTGGTATTTTGTATTGGAATATCGGGAAGCTTGAAGATTCTTTAGATAATTACAAGCAAGCTCAATATATCGCAGAAAGATATAATTTTAAAAATATGAAGAATAGATGTCAGAATGCAATTAAAATTCATAATCTCTATAAAAAAGGGAAAGACTTTCGAGAATCAAATGAATACCAAAGATCTATAGATAGCTTTGAGGAAGCAATATTATTATCTAGAGATACAAAGAGTAGAGAACACGAAGTTAAATGTCTTCGCCAACTGAGTATTACATATGAGAGTTTAAATAGTCTTAAAGAGTTTTTATATTTTAGTCAGGTTGCATTAAAGATTGCTGACGGCCTTAATCATGAAAAGGAAAAAGGAAGATGTTTGATTAATATTGGTATTTTCTATAAAAAAGTAGCTAATTACTCCCAGGCGCTTAATTATTATGACCAAGCATTGAATATTGTAAGAGATTTAGAAAACAAAGAAGATGAATCAATTTGTTTGAGTAATATTGGATTAATATACCAAGATCTAGGTGATTATGATAGAGCTCTTGAGTATCATAAAAATGCTTTAAAAATCGATCAATCTTTAAAAGATGAAATCAACATTTCAATGGATCTAAATAACATGGGGACAATTTTTCGAGCACGAGGGATAATCTTTAGATGTCAAGAGGATTTATATAAATCTTTATTTTATTTTAATAAATGCCATGAGTTTTCAATTAGTTCCAAATCTATGAAAAAGAGACTTAAGATTTTAAAAAAAATAGAAGTTCAAGCTTTGAACAATATTGGAACCGTTCTTATTGACCTAGAAAATCTGAATGAAGCTCAAAAATATTTGCTATTAGGACACAAAAAGGCTTTAGAAATTAGAGATATAGAAGTGATTGGCATGAGCTTGGTGAATTTAGGAATTGTTTATTTGTACCAGGGCAATATCAAAGAATCAATAAAATCTTTTCAGAGTTCAATCAAATTGGGTAAAGAAATTGGGAATTTTCAAATACTTTGGGAGGCGTATTTTGGTCTTGGGCAATGTTATGAAAAGAGAAGCATATTTGATAAGTCAGTGAAGTGTTATAAAAGTGCTATTGATGCAATCGATTTAATAAGAAGCCAAATTTTATTGGATTCATTCAAAGCTGGCTTTACAAGAGATAAATTAAAAGTCTATGAGTCTCTGATAAATATTCTTTCTAAATTGAACAACAAAAATCCATCGATTGAAAATGAAAAAGAGATTTTCCAAGTAATACAAAAAGCAAAGGCTAGGGCTTTCTTAGAGAATTTGGCAAGGTCTAAAGTTGATGTGAGTAAAAGATTAAATTTAAGATTGAAAAACAGGGAAAATGAAATATCTAAAAGAATATCTTTGATTAAGGAACAGCTATCTAACTCCGATTTGTTTGAATACAAAAGAAAAGAACTTTTAATAGAGCTTCAAAGAGAAGAAGATAAGTTTATGAGCTTGATTTCAGAAGTGAATTTAGAAATACCTGAGAAAAGTAATATAGTATCGCCTTGTCGAGTGGAACAAATACAACAACTATTAAATGGAAATACAGCTTTAATTGAGTATTTTCTTGGTGAGAACCAAACAATAATGTTTTTAATTACGAAAACTGAATTTTTTGTTTTTCCTTTGCCTTCTAGGAATAAAATAGAAAATTCATTAAGAGCTTTTTTGAAAATGCTATCAAATCCTCCAAAGGGAGAATTTAATGGTATCCTTGCTGCAAAGCGCATATACAATGAACTAATTTTTCCTGCCGAAAGTAAAATTAAAAATGTAATAAGCAATCTAATTATTATACCCGATGGAATACTTTACTATCTTCCTTTTGAAACACTCGTAAGAAGTGATAATGGTAGGCCAAAAGAGGAATGCTATTTAATAAAAAATTATAGGATTTCTTACGCTCCTTCATCTTCAATTTTGTTGTTTTTATCCAGAATTCAAAGTGAAAATAATAATCCAAAAGGATTATTAGCTTTTGGAAATCCTTTTTTTTCTTTTAATACTCCAAAAAAGCAGAAAAAGCAGAATATTAAAGTTTTAGAAGAGGGATATATGAATACAGATTTTACATTTTCTTTACTTCCTTACAGTGGCAGAGAAATTATTAAAATATCTAAATATTTTCCACGAAAACAGAGAGATATTTTTATTAATAAAAATGCAAAAGAAGAGGTTATTAAGGAGATTTCTCTCTGTAATTACAAGATAATACATTTCGCTTGCCATGCATTAGTGGATGAAAAATTCCCTTTTAGATCAGGACTGGTTTTATCTTTTGATGAGGATTCGAAAGAAGATGGATTCCTTCAAGTCCGTGAGATATGCAGTTTAAAATTAAATACTGATTTAGTAGTTCTTTCTGCATGCCAAACTGGAAAAGGAAAATTAGAAAATGGAGAGGGAATATTAGGTTTTCCGCGGATTTTTTTCTATGCAGGAGCTAAATCAATCTTGTTTTCTCTTTGGAGGATAAACGATAAATCGACTGCATTTTTTATGAATTACTTTTATTATTATCTTTCCCAAGGGAATGAGAAGGCTCAAGCATTACGGTTAGCCAAGTTAAAAATGATAGAATCAAAATTTTGTCATCCTTTTTATTGGGCAGCTTTTGTCTTGAATGGAGACTGCAATTCAACATTTTTTTTTGAGTAGACCCTTTGTCTATTTAGTCAATCAATTCGAATCTTCCTATATTAGATTCTACTTTCTTTCCGTTGTGTAAAAAAGCAGTGATCATCCAGTAATAATTTTTGTTTTTATCTAATTTTTTAACTACTTCCTGAGGAAGAGAGATGAAGTTCTTGAAGATTTTATTGCTTTTCCAAATCGGAAGAAGAGTTTCATCAAATAAATCAAGTATATAATAGTTAGAGCCCTTAAGTTCTTTCCATTTAAACAACAGTAAAGATTTTGAGTGTTTTTCATTTAAAGGCTCAACAAGATGGATACGTTTGAAATCAATAGTGCGAAATTCTCCATTATTTGCATCTTTTAATATAGTAAGAGTTAAAATTAAAATTGCCGTTCCAAAAAAAAGATATGCATATTTCCAATTGAAAAAAAGCTTAAAATATTTTTTTATTTTTACTAACTTTGAAACACTTTTTTTAGTAGTTCTTTTTATGCCATATATATCATTTTTGGGATTTAAAATACCATGCAATTCTTCATTCAATTTTTTTTCGCATTTTAGAATAGAAAAAATTAATTGGAATTCTTGAGCACAAAAATAGCAATTTGTAATATGATCAATAATATTTGTTTTCTGCTTTTCTGAAGTTTTAGGTGTGAAGGAAGCCTTTAGCTTTTTTAATGAGGGGCAATTCTTTCGAGAAATAGGAATTTTTTTAAAAAAAGAAGTAATATATGCTAGTTGTAAGTCTTCAAGATTTATTTTCAAGTTCGATTCCCTTTTCTTTAAGTATATTTTTTAAGTCAGATAATCCCCGGTAAAGCAAATTACGTGTCTTGTCTTTACTCCACTTGAGAAAAACAGATATCTCTTCTATTGTCATATTTAGTAAGAATAATTTCACAGCCTTTCGACGTGATTCGATGAGAAGTTCTACCGCATTGCTTACGACTTCCTTGATACTGTCATCATAATAAATTTCATGCAAATAATTTGATTTTTGTTCAGATATCCATTTATGTTTTTCGTGGATATAAATCGCTTTTTCTCTCTTTAGTTTTCTTAACTTATCTATTACAGAAGAATCTACAACTTTTCTAATATATGACGTAAAATTATTTATTTTTTTCTCATCCTCTAGAATTTTCCATATTTTTATTTTTACCTCTTGTGAAATATCATCGGGATCAATACCTTTTTTTTGAACATTAAATTTTTGAATATTAATTTTCACAAATCTTGAAAATTTATTTAAAACGGCTTCAAATTCTCTAATTTTTTTTTCATCTCTGTCCATTTTATTTGCGAATTATAACATCGGTATTTAGTGCTAACAATTCTACTGTTAATAATATAGATTATTTTTTTGTCTATTTTTCTCACTTTTTAATAGAAAAAACAAAAGAAATAAGTTTTATTGAAAAAAAATTTAGTCAAATCTTTCATATATTGTGAAAGAATCTTAAGAGATGAACTGGATTTGCACATATTAATTAATCATCCTCTTGGAAAGAATAATATAAGAGGAAGAAGTTTAGTAATCAAAAGAAAAAAAGCATTATCCGTAAAGTTTCTAAAAGTGATAAGAATTTATCAATTTAAGGGGAGGCTGGGATTGGAAAAGAATTGACAATTGGGAAAATTCATGAATTAAGTTATAGAAGAAAAAAACCATTCGTTACGGATAACTGCACAAATATACTTTGAGATTTATTCGAAGCAGTACAATTTGGTTATAAATGTAGTTCTTTTAAATTAATCAAAAGAGATAAGATAGAGCTCCTTGAGTTGTCAGAATATGAGACAATTTTCTATGATGAAATTGGTGAATTTTTTTTAGATTTTCAAGCCAATTTATTGCGAGTATTAGAGAAGTGAGAAATCCAATGAATTGGATAAAAGATTACAAGGAGGATTTATGTCCTTTTTGTTTTTCATGCGAATAAAATTTTTTAAGATGAAATTTATACATGAAAATTGAGAGAAGATCTTTTTTACAGTATTAGTGCTTTAAATATATTTATCCTTCTTTTAAAAAGAAAAAAGATATACATGTTTTAGTTGAATATATACTTCAAAAAAAAGGATGAGAAATAAAAAAGAGATTTGCTGACCAATAATGAAGAAATCTCTGCATCGCGATTTCTCAGATAACATTAGATAATTTGAAAATATTATTAACAGGATTTGTATTTTTTCTGAGCTAGTTGAATAGAGAGAACAAGATATTAGGTTTTATCATGAATTTTTTAGGAGAAAAAAAAGCGTTGATATTACCTAAGAACAATTGAAGCAAACCTTAGATAGCTGTTATTGGAATAATTCAAAGGCTACTCTTGGGATTGAAAAAAGCAGAAAATAATTCTATCGAATACTATAAAAATATAAAGTCTGACTGTATAAAATGAAAATAGGCACTAAGATTTCTATTTTCAATATGGCTCTTTAGAAAGAAATATCATTATATCCTTTTTGATTTTGAAATGATAAAAATATGAGGAGATTGATTTTTATAAGAATTATCTACTCGTTGTATTTTAGGTACAAGTATTTAAATATAATTACTAACATTAAATTAATATTAACTTGACTATAAAAAGAGTATTTAATAATATTCTTTATCTGAGAGCTTCATTCCCTGTTTAGATTTCTTATAAAGTTAGTCTAGAACGACACGAGGTATGTGGGAAAAAGCGTTAGATGATATTGATTTAGAATTTCAGGCAGAAAAGCCTCTAATTAACCTTCCTTTTTTAAGAGAAAGATCAGATCCTGTTCTCATTTTTTTAATCATACTGACCAGCGGTTTTGTTGTTGTTTTTTCTATTAAAGTCCGTATCTTCCACTTATGGATAGAATTCTTGGGAAGTAATTCATTCCTCAGCATAGCCACCTATCCCTTGCTGATTTCAGCAGTTATCATCCTTTCCGGAATTATCTTTCGGACAGTACTCTGGTTTCGCTATAAACCTCAGAAAATTGAGCCTGGTGAAAAAGTGAATTGGCCATATGTGACTGTAATAATGCCGGCTTTGAACGAAGAAGAGCTTATTGAAAAGTCTATCGATTCAATCTTTGCCAGTAATTACCCTCGGGAGAGATTCGAAGTCGTCTGCATTAATGATGGTTCAACTGATATGACTTATTTTTATATGAAGAGAGCCAAGCAAAAATATGGAGATAGACTAAAGATCATTAATTTCACGAAAAATTTAGGAAAGCGAAAGGCACTTTATTCCGGTTTAAAAAAATCAAAGGGAGAGATTATTGTTACTGTCGACACTGACAGCAAAATTGGGCGAAGTGCCATCAGGAATATTATTGTTCCTTTGATTAAGGATAAAACAACCGGAGCTGTAGCAGGAAGAGTGGCGGTTTTGAACGAAAAGCAGAATTTTCTTACACGGATGCTTTCCATCCGCTATGCGATTTCTTTTAATTTTGGACGGGCATACCAGAGCGTTTATGGTACTGTTTTCTGTTGTCCGGGCGCTCTCACCGCTTATCGAAAAACAGTCCTCCAGAAATTCATCAAAGGCTGGGTCAACCAGAAGTTTTTACATACACAATGCACGTATGGGGAAGATAGAGCTCTGACGACTCAAATACTCAAGGCAGGCTATATGACCCGGTTCCAGTCCAATGCTCTGGTTTATACGAAAGTTCCTTCGAGATTCTCACAGATGGTTAGGATGT
>Ga0180437_10003166_pt1 | contig 24864 bp, 22 predicted proteins | sample SS_ome_4_FD_132410 | JGI IMG/M metagenome (GOLD analysis project Ga0180437, IMG submission 132410) | Hypersaline lake sediment archaeal communities from the Salton Sea, California, USA - SS_3_D_1 metaG | ecosystem: Environmental > Aquatic > Non-marine Saline and Alkaline > Hypersaline >... | reverse complement strand
GAGGCGACGTAGAGCAGCTTCTTCAGCTCCTCGTTGACGGCCTCGATCCGGTACATGTGGGCCTTCTGATCGGCGCTGAGGCCCGGCTCTCGGGTCGCGGCCGACGGTGGAGGACCGACGCTGCGTGCGCCGCACGACTCGCGCACGACGATCTCGGCGGGCAGGACGAGCTGCCAGCTTCCGGTCCGGGGCTCCTGGCCTGCAGCCGCGCATGCAGCGAGGTAGAAGGCCTGGGCGGCAATCGCTTCGATGGGCTGACGGACCGCCGTAAGCTGGGGGATGGCCTGGGTGGCCTGATCGGTTTCATCGCAGGCGACGACGGCGAGATCTGCGGGGGCTCTGAGCCCGATATCCCACCCGAGCTTGAGTACGGCGACCGCCGTCTCGTCGTTGTGACACACGACAGCGGTCGGGCGGTCCGGGCGAGAGAGGAGACCTACGATGCGCTGTTCGGAGGGACCGACGAAGGTGTCCGCGCCGCTCTCCACGAGCATGTCGGGCTCCACAGTGAGGCCGGCACGCTCCATCCCTTCCAAGTATCCCACCCGTCGCTGAACGTTGTCGTCGACGTCGGATGGGCCGGCGAGGTGAGCAATCCGTTCGTGGCCGATCCCGGCCAGGTAGCCGACCAGCTCGGTGACCATCTCGCGATTGCTGGCGACGACGTAGGGCTCGCGCGGATCCGACAGGCGGACGCTGCCGGTGACGTGAGGCACCTCCAGCTCGTTCAGCACCTCGAGCAGGGGCAGGTGTGACTCACGGGGGGCGAGTATGACAGCCGCGTCTGCTCGCTGGGGGAAGAGGAACTCGGCGAGGTCGGCGGCCGTGTACGGCCGGCGCCAGTAGTGCCATATGTAGTTGAAGCGCGTGATCTGAGCGCCGTAGAGGATCCCGCTGGCGAAGGCGCGATTGAATGGGTCGAGCCGGTCTTCGAGGGGGATCTGGTTGATGTGCTCGGAGCCGTCGGGCCGAACAGCTTCGGAGAAGGAAACGCCGATGACGGCGATGCAGTTGGTCCGGCGGCCCCTGCCGAAGCCGATCGGGGCTCTCTGCGATGACAGCGCGGTGTTCATGGTGCGGACCTCGTCGCTATCACGGCCGCGGTGTAATCTGCCGCGGACATTGTGCTGCGCTCCGCCTGCTGTGCCAATGTGACGCCGGCCCCGTCGACGAGGCGTGGCGACGCGCAGAGGTTATTCCACAAAAGGGGGCAAGTAAAGCGCCTGCTCGCAGATGTGGTGCAGGGCCGGTTAGTTGGCGATCGTGACGGGGACCTCGACGATCAAGCCGTTTGGCCCCGCGCGGTCTACCGCCTCGACGCGCAGGGCATGCGGGCCCTGCGGCAGGCGAGCCGTATTGAGCGAGAGACGAAACGGGGGCCCGGACACGCGGCGCAGGACCTCGCCGTCGAGCGAGAACTCCGCGGCGACGAGATTGCCCGAGCCGGTGGCGCGGAGCTCCACCCGACCGGTCAGAGCATGGTCGGAGGGAGGGAACAGGAGAGAGAGCGTGTTGTGGATGTCCAGGACGCGACCGGCGGGCGGAGCGAAGGAGGTATCTGCGCTGAGGACGAGCGCGGCATAGCGAGGAGCCGCGCCCTCGGGGGCCTCGGGGCCCGGCTGAGAGACAAGGTGGATCTGATGGCGGTCGGCATCCAGACGGACGCGTCCAAGGCGGTGCCAGCCGTCGGGCAACCGCGGTTCGACGCCGCCGACCCTTTCTTCTCCAATATAGACATCGATGCCTTGCCCGCGGCCGCCGGCGAGGGCCCAGACCGTGTAGATACCACCCGTGAGGTTGAGATGGGCGGAGTCGCGGAGACCGGAGGATGGAGCCTGGCGGGCGAGGCCGTCCCATTCCGGCGCGGGGACCCAGCCGCCGACGAAGTCGCGACCGGCGATGAGCGATACCACCTCGCGCGCACGCCCGCCGACGGGAACATAGGCGGGGATGGTCACGGTCGTGTTGCCTTGGGCATCGCGAGCGGTGATCCACCATTCGAGCCGATCTCGGTTGGCGAGCGGAGGGACCCGCGCGCGGTAGGAGTGGGTGTCCTCGACGCGCTCCATGGGGAACGCTATGGTGCCGCCTTCGTTGATGCGATAGGTGAGCACCGCTTCCGCCACACCGCCCGGGCTGAAGATAAGTGCCGATATGGTGATGGGCTGCTCGGGCCCGGGGTGGCGCGGCCGACAGGCGGCGCGTGCGATGGAGGGAGCATCGGGCGGCGAGACGACGGCGAGCGTACGGATGAGGCACGATGTCTCGGCGTCGCCGGGACAGGCGATGGTCAGGAAGGCGCCCCCCCGCCGGACTTCGTCGGTTAAGAGGTCGCTGTACCAGACGTCGCCGAGCTCGCCCTCGAACTGCTGGGAGGGGAGGGTCGGATCGGCACCGATGCTGACAAGCGCGGGGCCGCGTGCCTCGAGGGCGATGACCGCAGGAGCGTCCCCCGGCGGGAGGAGCAGGGGCAGCCAGTAGAGGCAAGACTGTCCTGGTTCGACATGGCGGCCGCGGAGGTCAGCGCGGGAGCCACCAGGATCGGGGAGATATGGGAGGTCGCTCGGCGGCTGGATGGGGCCCAGGTAGGTGGCGAACACCTTGTCGGCGTTGAGCGGACTGGGGTCGGCGTGGTCGTCGAGGCCGTCACCATCTGTGTCAGGCGTGTCGGCGTCGGTAAGGAGGAGCCGCTCCTCGGAGTCGGAAAGCCCGTCGCCATCGCTGTCGACGCGCGGGACGGTGAGGCTCCATCCCGGGGACCAGGCGGTGCGGCCCAGACGATCGCGAACCCGAACACGGAGGTCGAAGTCGCCCCCACAGCGGAGGGGAGGCACCTGCGCGGCGTAGCCGTCCTCGGTCGGAGCCATGGGCGCGCTGAAGGCGATGCCCCTGCCGGTGAGCCGGTAGATGACGGAGGCGGAGAGCAGACCTTCCGGGGCCTCGACAGAGGCGGTGACGGGGAGCGGAGCGTCCGGGTCGGCCGGCTCCGGGTAGTCTACGGATGTGACGCGGGCCCCGGCGGCGCCGGTGCGGTCGGGCCGGCGGAGGTCGCGCATCAGCTCCATCATCTCGCCGGGCGGGAGCAGGACGAAGCGGTCTGAGACGTGGGCCGCGATGTGGGCGGCCTCGGCCATGGAGACGGCGTGGGGGTCGAGGCAGAGGGCGGCGAAGCGGCGGTCGAGCGGAATGCGGTTCAGGTAGGTGATGGCGGTGGTGATGTCGTGGACGCGCGGCGCGGCGAGCGCGGGGATGCCTTCGTAGACGGCGGGCCCGAGGTCGGGCGCGCCGAGGAGAAAGACGCCGCGGATGCCGGTTTCGGCGGCGAGGCGGGCGACCGCGATGTCGATGTCGGCCCGCGGCGAGGCCGTGTAGAGGGCGGCCGTGACGTCAAGCGCCGCGCGGGCTTCCGCGGTTGCGCGGAAGAAGGCGTAAGGAGCGCTTGCGCGGGAGAGGTCAATCTCACCCGCCCCGCTGGGGCCGAGGATGAACTGGTCCACACCCGACCGATAGGCGCCGGCGTAATAGTAGTGGGCGACGGGCGGGGCGGCCTCAGCGAGCGCGGCGGGGAGCGCCCAGCCGAGCGGGAACGTGCCGCGGGCCGCGGCATCCCAGAGGTGGGGCATGTCGTTGACCGCGAAGTCGAGTTCGGAGCAGTCGAAGATCAGCGTCAGGAAGCGAGGGGCGGCGGGCTGCACATGACCGAGGTACTGGTAGTAGGCCTCGTCGCCGCCGACCCGCGAGAGAAAAGAGAGATTGGCGGCGTGGGCGGCGCCGACGAAGTAGTGCGAGGCCTCGCTGAGGGCGGGACGGAGTGCGGGTGGGGCTTCCCCGTAGACTGCGGTGCCCGGTGGGAGGTGGTAGAAGCACGCGTTGAAGCTTTCCTCTTCGGGATCCAGCGGGGGCGAGAGAGTGAACATACGGTGCTGTATGGCGAAGTCGCGGAGGGCGAGGACGTTTGCGGGGACGAGGGCAGCGCGAGCGCGATTGCACAGCGGCAGCAGTGAGTCGATGGCCCAGCGATAGGCGGCGGATGCGGACTGCCAGCGCCCCCGGACGTCGAGGAGGGTCGGCAGACCCAGGTCGGTGGCCGAGATCACGCCGCGGCGAATGCCGGCGGCGGTGGTAGCAAGGTCCAGGGTGAAGGGCTGGGCGGGATCGTAGAGGATCTGGCCCTCGATTTCGGAGGCGAAGAGCGAGAGCAGGGTCCGAGCGGATACCTGCTTGGTTTCGCGGGGAGAGAGTCGCAGGCAGTATTCCAGCCAGGCGGCGTCAGAGGGATTAGTGAGCAGGAAGACATGGGGGCCGTCGGGAGCGCTGTTTGCGACGCCCTGGATGCTGACCGCGAGGAGGTGCTGAGCAGGATCGGCATCGGTCACGTCGGCAACCAGGACGGGCGGCGGCTGTGCGACGGCCGGAGCGAGGAGCGCGAGCGAGAGCAGCAGCAGAACGGCGCCGACACGGGCAGTCATGGGCTTGTCTCTCCATGCAGCGGCCTGACGAACCGTGGGCAATCATAGCCTCCGGGAGGGAGGGCGGTCAAGAGAATTGCTTACCGCAGGGTTGGTAGGCAGGTTCTGAGGGCCGTGAGCGAGAAGTGAAACGGCGTTGCCAGAACTGCCCCGCAAAGGTCGGGGCAATGCACGCGGCAGGGAGGGGGCCGAAAACTCCCATGCGAAGGAGAAAGGAATCGGAAACTCGGACGGTGCGCTCGGTGGAGCGGGCAGCGCGCATATGGCAGGCACTGCTGCGCAGTGGCACGCAAGGCAAACGCGTCACAGAGCTGAGCCAGGAGCTGAGTCTCCACAAGACGACCGTGGTGCGCCTGCTGCAGACCTTCGTTGCGATTGGAGTTGTGCGCAAGGACGAGAAGACCGACCACTACATGTGTGAGCCGCTCATCTGGCTGAATCTGATCTACGGGCTCAACGATCTGATTGCGCCGGCGCAGACGGTGCAGACGATTGTCGACGAGCTGGCGGCGGAGAGCGGCGAGACAGTGCTGTTGGCGTCTCCGGACCTGGACGGCGGGAGTATGCGAACCGTCGTTTTCGCGCTGTCGCCGCATCCCATTCGGGTGGACCTGGGGAGAGAGAGCGCCGGCCCGCTGCACGCGATAGCAGCGGGCAAGGCTTACCTGAGCGCGCTATCCGACGACGACCTGACGGCATGGACAGCCTCCGGCCTCACCGCATGCACGCCCCGCACCATCACCGACCCCGAAGCGCTCCGGAAGGACCTGGCGCGGGCGCGGGAGCGGGGGTACGCCATCACCCGCGAGGAGCGCATGCCGGCGGCCGCCGGGATGGGAGTGCCGATTCGCAGCGACCGGGACCAGGTGACGGCGGCCTTGCAGCTCGCCACCCCCGTGGAGCGTATGACCGACGAGAACATCGAGCGCTGGGGGCCGATGCTCAAGAGAGCGGCCCAGCAGATCGCTCGCGTCCTCTACCTGACGCACGCCGTGCGCCCGTCGGGGGAGAGGCCCGGCGATCTGGGAGCAGGAGAGTCCGCGAACGGGGTCGAAGGGACGAATGCGGAAACCGCGTTGCGAAAGCGCTACCCCATAGTGTAGGCGCGCTGCGAACCGGGTAGATAGAGAGAAGCGGCAGGCGAAGAACGCGGCACGCTCGCCTTCAAGCGCACCGTTGGACCGCCTAGCGCACCATCAACTCCTGGGCTTGCGCAAGTGGCATGAAACAGGGTATAATTCCTCGTGCCGCATGGCACGTGGCGAATGCCAGGTGCGCACAGCGGAACACATAGGCACATACATCGTTGCATTCGACGGGCGCCGGCCCTGGGAATCGTGTTGAGTGGGCGTTTTCACGTTGATGCTGAGCACCGGGGTCGGCGCCTATTCTGCGGCCGCCCCGGACGCGCACGGACACCGTCACGGCACGATTCGCTCGCGATGAAACCATTCCCAGGAATCCGCCTCGTGGAGAGCGCGAGCGAGTCGCGCGCAGGACTCGCAGCGCCAGCAGTGATCTGTCCCGCCGTGGTAGCAGCTCCACACACAGCCGAGCGGGGCATCGATCTCACGTCCCAGTTGCACTATCTCGCGTTTCGTTAGCTCTTGCGTATAGCTGAGCAGGCGGGTCCGCCCCCGCGTGGAAAGCGCGAGGCTTTCGTTGACTGCCCCAACGAACTCGGCGCTGTTGTCGGGGAAAGTCGCGGCCTCCTCGGCGTTGAACCCAGCAACAATGATGTCAGCCCCAAGGCTTTCGGCGAAGGCGGCCGCAATGTTCACGAAGATCCCGTTGCGATTGGGCACCCACACGGCTTTCCCGGTTTCCCCTGTCGTCACTTCGGCCTCACTGAGCTGTGCTTCCGTCACCTGAGGAACCCGAGCCTCGCGCCGGGTAAGCGCGGAAAATGAGATCTCGGCGAGCCACGGGAGCTGGATGAGGCGGTGCCAGAGGTCGAGCATGCGGCACATGAGGGCGGCGGCGGCCCCCTCCCGCCCGGCGGCGCGCTGGCCGTAGTCGAAGGTCAGGGCAAGCGCGACCTCGGTCTCGTCCAGCGCGCGCTTCAGGTTGACGGCGGAGTCCAGACCACCACTGAGCAGGACGACTGCTGACATCTCTCCTACTCCCTATAGCTGGCGTACGATGTCTCGGACTCGTAGACCGTGACCCGCGCGACCCGCACGCGCTGCTGTGGCGAGTCGCCAATCCTGGCCGACACGCCGGAGTGGATGTGACGGGCGATGGCCTCTGCCGTAGGGTTAACTTCCGCGAAGGCCGGCAGATCGTTCAGGAACGAGTGATCGAGCGGCGCGATCACCTCATTGCACATCTCTTTGAGGTCGCCGAAGTCGAGCAGCATGCCCCCCCCATCGAGATGCTCTCCGACGACAGTGACGATGACTCGATAGTTGTGGCCATGCAGACGGGCACACGGGCCGGAGTGGCCCGCAATCTGATGTGCCGCGGAGAATCGCACCTCGACGGCAAGTTCGTACATGTGCGCGTCCCTCGAACGCGTGGATTGTAGCACGCCGGATCGGGAAGGAGCAACCCGCGGAGAGACGCAGAGGGTGGCGCGGGAGCTGCGCTCCTGCCCGACATGCATTGACTGACGGCCTCGCGCGCCACTACTTCACTCGGCGGTACTCGACCGAAGTGTCGGCGCCGTGTTCGTCGAGCTGCCACGAGGTGGGCTCAGCCGGTTCGGTAGCTCACCCCGAACCCGCCGCGGGGGTAGCGCCATTCGAGGTTGCCGCACTCGGCACAGGCGATGCGGCAGGCGCCGCACTCCAGACACCCCTCGAAGAACACCGTGATGCGGTCGTTCTCCCAGCGGTAGGTGTTGACGGGGCAGATGTAGGTGCACTGCTTGAGCTTGCAGTCGCGGCACTTGGCGGAGTCGATGATGCGGAGGTGGGATTCCGCGTCGGGACGGAAGCCGTCGAGATAGAGCTTCTGCTCGAGCGTCAGTGGCTTCATGCGATGCCGTCCCCGGGGCAGGAAGCGAGCTTGTGGCCAAAGTGTGTGCTCATGCGACGGCCCTCCAGGCCTTGAAGAAGTCGAGCGCCATGCGCCAGGGCATGCGCCGGCGGATGGCCGACCAGAAGATCTTGCGCTGCTTGCGGCGTTTGGGGACGCCGTCAACGGTGAGCATCTCGCGGGCGGCCTCATTGAGGAGGTCCGGATAGAGAGTGAAGAACTCGGGGTGAGTCTCGAAGAAGCGGCCGAGGCCGCGGTACTTGTGGAGATCCTTGAAGACGTAGCTTCGGCGGAGCAGCCGCTGGTAGTGCGCGAGCGTATCCGCGGAGAAATCGCCGCGGTCTCTGGCGCGGACGACGGTTTCGGCCGCGAGCTTGCCCGATGCCATGGCGAGGTTCGCGCCTTCGCGGTGGAGGCTGTTGATCAGCATGGCGGCGTCGCCGACGACGAGCATCCCGTGCGTGTAGAGCTTCGGCATGGCGCGCAGCCCACCCTCGGGAAGTAAGTGGGCGAGATATTCCCGGGTCTCGCCACCCTCGAGGAGTGGCGCGACCATGGGATGGGATTTGAGGCGTTCGAGCAGATCGTTGGGCTGTATGCCGCGTTGGATGAGGTGGGAGAGCATCGCGCCGACGCCGATGGAGAGGGAGTCGCGATTGGTATAGATCCAGGCCGTGCCCATCATGCCCGCGGTGGAGTCGGCGTAGAGCTCGATGGTGGCGCCCTGATCCCCGGCGAGGTTGAAGCGGTCAGTGATGACCTCGCGGGGAAGGGCGATCACCTCCTTGACTGCAAGGGCGGCCGCATTGGGCGCGATCTCCGTACGCAGGCCGACATTCTGGGCGAGGAGAGAGTTGACGCCGTCGGCGGCGATGACGACGTCGGCGTACAGCTCGCCCTCGGGCCGGCCGGTCTGCACCCCTATCACCCTGTCGCCGTCCATGATGGCCGACTCGACCACGGTCTCCGGCACGACGAGGGCCCCGGTGGCGCGCACTTTGGCGGCCATCCATTTGTCGAAACGGGCGCGGAACACGGTGAACGCGTTGTAGGGCTCCCGATCGAAGGCGGTGTGGCGGTGCGCGGCCTTGAAGGCGGCGTTCTCCGTGAGCACCCAGGCCTGCGTTTCGACGATGTGGCGTTCGACGGGAGCTTCCTCCCAGAAGTCGGCGAAGATGTCCGCGGTGGGCTGACGGTAGAGCACTCCACCCATGACGTTCTTGGCGCCGGCGAAGTCGCCGCGCTCGATGACGACGACCTTCAGGTTCTCTCTGGCGAGCAAGTAGGCGGCGGAGAGGCCCGCAGGCCCGGCGCCGACGACGATCGCATCGAATCTCTCACCTCGTGCGGCCACGGTTAAGTTTCCTCCTCGGCGGAGGCGCTCGCGGCAGAGAGACGAGCCTTGCATGCGCGCGTAAGCGCCGGAACGACCTCGTGAACGTCGCCCACGATGCCGTAGCTGGCCACGCCGAAGATGGGCGCGCTGGGGTCTCGGTTGATGGCGACGATGACGTCGGAGGTCTGCATTCCCACGAGGTGCTGGATGGCGCCCGAGACCCCACAGGCCACGTAGAGCTTGGGGCGGACAGTGGTTCCGGTCTGTCCGACCTGAAGGGCGTGGGCGATCCATCCCTCGTCCACCGCGGCGCGGGACCCGGCGACGCGGCCGCCGATGGCGTCGGCCAGCTCCCGGAGCATGTCGAATCCCTCGGGCCCGCCGAGTCCGCGGCCGCCGGAGACGAGAATATCGGCGTCTTCGATGCGGATGGCGTCGGCGGGGTCTTCGCGGGTGTGCTCGATGACGCGAAGGAGAACGTCGTCTTCCGCCAGGCCGAGCTCCTCGCGGACGATCTCGGGGGCGCGGGATGTGTCGGGAGTGGGCATGTCCATGACGCGAGGCCGGACGGTGGCCATCTGAGGGCGGCGGTGCTCGCAGAGAATGGTGGCCATGATGTTCCCGCCATAGGCGGGGCGGGTCTGCTCGAGGAGCTTGGCCTTCGGATCGATGCTGAGGCCCGTGCAGTCGGCGGTGAGGCCCGTGCGGAGGCGCGTGGCGACAGCTCCAGCGAGATCGCGGCCCATCGTGGTGGCTCCCAGGACCATGATCTCGGGGCGGTATTTTTCGGCCAGTGCCGCCAGGCCGCGGAGGTAGGGCTGGGTGCGGTAGTGTGCGAGGACGGGATCGTCTATGAGGTACACCTTCTCCGCGCCATAGCCGGCCGCGTCTTTCGTGAGGTGCTCGACCCCGTGGCCGAGGAGGACGGCGCACACCCGGCCGTCGAGGTCCTCGGCCAGCCCTCGGCCCTTGCCGAGAAGCTCCCAGGAGACGGGGGCGGGCCGACCCCCGGTGTGCTCGACGAAGACCCAGACCTCGGGGGTGTCCGCTTCGGCGCGTCCCGCCGCGGCAGCGGGCGCAGGCTCTTCCACCGGGGCGCCCGTCATGGTTACAGCGGAGGTGGGACAGACGGGAACGCACTTGCCGCAGCCGATGCACTGCTCGGGATCGACGACGGCGATGCCCTCCGCATCGAGAGATATCGCGTCCACGGGACAGATGGGCACGCACTGGCCGCACGCGATGCAGCCCTCGCGAGAGATGACGGCCAGAGGCCGGGATTCGTCGGCGTTCCGCGGTGCCACGATCAACTGCCCTCCAGGACCCCGTCTGCGAGCAGACGATCGAGCAGAAGGTTGACAACCCGGTCGGGGTTGCCGTCATCGCCGGCGATGACATCGCCGCCCGTGCGCGGGGGCGGAGCGAAGATCCGCCTAACCTGGGTGGGCGATCCGGCGAGCCCGACTTCGTGAGCGTCGAGGTCCAGGTCGGCGATGCCCCAGACGGGTATCTCGGCGCGGAGGCCCCGAATCACACTGGGGAGGGGGGCATACCGCGGCTCGGCGATCTCCTTCAGGACGGTGAGCAGGGCGGGGAGCGGGGCCTCGACCAACTCTTCGGCGGCCTCGAGGATGCGGCGCACGCGCAGACGGCGGTTCTCGACATCCACCGACTCGATCCTGCCGACGTAGGTGATCTGGGAGAAGTCGAGGCGGGTGGCGATGCCGGGGCCGACCTGGGCCGTGTCGCCGTCTATAGTCTGCTTTCCGCACAGGACCATGTCGACTCTCTGCCCACGGTCCAGGCGGCGGATGCCTGCGGCCAGCGCGGCGGAGGTGGCGAGGGTGTCGGATCCGATCAACGCCTTGTCCGACAGCAGGATGGCGCGATCCGCTCCCAGGGAGAGGGCCTTCTGCAGGGCCTCGGCGGCCTGAGGCGGACCCATGGAGAGGATGGTGCAGGCCCCGCCGTACCTCTCCTTGAGCTGCACGGCGGCCTCGATCGCGTGCAGGTCGAAGGGGTTGATGATCGCGGGGACTCCCTCCCGGACGAGCGTGTTCGTCTCCGGGTCGATGTGCACCTGAGTGGTATCGGGCACCTGTTTGATGCAGACGATGATGTTGAGCATGGCGACGTGTGGCCGAAGCGCGCGTCGAGAACCGCGGTTGGTGCCGCTCACGCCTTCGCGATTCTGCGCCGAACGGCAAAACCTTCCCGCGGCGCAGGCGTCGGACCGGAAGTCAGGCTGCCAATATGACCGGCGGCGACCATGCGGCGACCGAAAGGGCGCCGCGAGGCTTGGGCGAAGCAATGGGCGTGCTGATCCCGAAGACGAGGAAGGAGATCTGGCTGAACCGGGTGCGGGTCTGGCTGCCACCCGTGTTCGTGGTGGTGGCGGTGGCGCTGCGCAAGCCGGAGTGGAACCTCTGGGGAATCCCGTTCGTCGTGGTGGGCGAGGGCATTCGCACTTGGGCGGCCGGTCATCTCGTGAAGGACGAGACGCTCACGGTGGGCGGTCCGTATGCGTACTGCCGGAATCCGCTTTACCTCGGGAGCCTGCTCAACACAATTGGCTTCCTCGGCATCCTGGGTGACTGGGCTCTCGCCGGTGTGTTTGTGCCGATTGCGCTGGCCGTCTACCTCCCAACCGTCAAACAGGAAGAGCATTACCTGCGGCGCATGCACGGACATACCTTCGACGAGTACCGCCGGAAGGTTCCCGGCATCGTGCCGAGAACCAGCCCCGCGCAACTGCACATCCAGGGGCTGCAGCAGAGCCGGTTCGCGTGGAAGTGGGTGTGGGGCAACGACGAGCACAAGACGTGGATAGCCCTGGCCGCATTGTTTGGCTTGCTGGCCGTCAGGGGCGCGTACTAGAGGCCGTTTCACAACCGTATGTCGCTGAGCCATGCGTCAGAACAACGCGCTCTGATCGGCACCAAGAGCACGTGCATCTGCTGGTGAAAGATCATGAGATGGCCTCTGGCAACGTGCGCGAGAATCGATTCGGTGCGAGAACCCGCGCACGATCGACACCACTACCGTTTCTGGCCGGAGGCGCTCACACTCGCCCTCGCGCCGAGCGAATCGCCTCCTCGATAGCGGCCTTGGTCTCGGGGCTGACGGGGATGGCGAAGCCGATGCCGATGTTGCCGGTGCCGCCGGGGGAAAAGATGGCTTGGTTGACCCCGATGACCTCGCCCTCGATGTTAACGAGAGGCCCACCGGAGTTGCCGAAGTTGATGGCGGCATCGGTCTGAATCAGGTCGCGCATCACCCGACGGCCGCCCTGCTGTCTCATGACTCTGCCCTTAGCGCTGATGACCCCCACAGTGACGGTCTCGGTGAACCCAAACGGGCTGCCGATCGCGATCGCCCAGGAGCCTACCTTGACCTTTTCCGCGTCGCCGAGCTTGGCCGCGTGCAGCTCGCCCTCGGGCTTCACTTTGATGATCGCAAGGTCCTGGGCCATGTCTGCCCCGATAATGCGGGCAGGGAGGGTGGTCTCGTCGGAGAGCGTAACGCTGACGCGGTCGGCGCCGCGGATCACGTGCGCGTTGGTGACGATGAAGCCGTCGGAGCTGACGATGAAACCGGAGCCGAGGTTCGTAACCTTGCGGACGCGCTCGTAGGGACGGAACGGAGGCCACGGATCGCGCCACGGATCGAAGTTGAAGACATCGAGGCCCCAAACCTGCTGGCGGATCTCCTGCTCGGTGTTGATGTTGACGACGGCGGGGCTGACCTTCTCAGCCACCTGAGTAAAGGAACCTTCGAGCTCGGCGACGCGCGAGGGCGCGGCCTCGACTGCGACGCGCGGCGCGCCCCAGAACATGGTGAGGGCGAGAAGCGCGCCGAGGAGCGCGCTGACGACGAGCATCAGCATGAGCGACCGGCTGTTGAGCTGAGGCTGGCGTTCGGGCATAGCGTATTACCTCCGGTACGGTCAGACACTTGGCGGCGGCGCTCGTTGCAGGCGCGCCCCAATAGATTATGTGCCCTTTCGGGGGGTGTTGGCGAAGTGCCTGTGGGCCCGCGGAGGCTCAGTCCGCGGGGTTTCGCGCGGCCGGCGCACAACGGCTCATCGACGGCCGGAGGGAAGCAGCGCGCGCAGGGCGGCGGCCATCTCGTCGGCCGCCTGTTGCAGAACCTCCCGCGACCGCCGCCGCGACCGCAGGTGGTTGAGGTCGAGGGGCGGACCGAACCGGACGCGGAGCTTTCCGGGAAAGAGGAGGGGGACACCTCGGGGCAGCAGTCGGTCGGCGCCATCGATCCCAATGGGAACGACCTGGACGTCGGCGGACAGCGCGACGAATGGGGCGCCCATCTCCAGCTCCTTCAAGCGCCCGTCCTGGCTGCGCGTGCCCTCCGGGAATATGAGGAGAACCTTTCCCTGCTTGAGGAGGCGGACGGCGCGACGGAGGGCGCCGCTGTCGGCCCTCCCGCGCTGCACGGGGAAGGCATGGGTGCGCCGGATGAACCACGAGAGAACTGGAATGCGGAAGAGCTCGGCCTTGGCCATGAAACGCACCGGCCGGGGGGAGGCCGAACCCACGATCGGCGGATCGGCATAGCTGGTGTGGTTTGCGACGAGCAGCACCCCGCCGGTTCGGGGGACGTGCTCCCGCCCGGAGACCTCCCATCGGTTGTACACAGTGAAGAGCGCAGCCAGAAAGGCTCTGGAGATGCGATAGAGGGCAGTCCCCTTGTCCGCCATGATCAGACCAGGCTCCTGGACTTCAGCTCAAGATAGCGGTTGATGGTCTCCGTTGTCAACTGGTCGGCGGGGGCGTCGACGAGGTGCACGCCGCGGTGGCGAAGATAGGCGAGCGCGGAGTGTCGGTCGGCGAGGAGACCGAGGGCGACGGCCTTTCCGTAAACCTCGCCGCTCTCTTGGGGAAGAGAGTGAGCCGAGGCGAGCAGGTCGGGATCGGCGAGCGTGCAGCAGAGCACCAGGTGATGGGGATGGAGTGCGCCGACGTGCTTGAGCAGCTCCTCGGAGGAGTCAGGGTCCACGAGATCGGTGAACACAATCACGAGGGAGCGGCGGCGCTGACGGAGCGCGAGGTACCGGAACGCGTCGTCGTAGTCGGGCTCGACGAGCTGAGGTTCGAGGCGATAGAGCTGCTCGAGGATGCGGAACACCTGACGGCGGCCGGGGCGCGGCGGCACATAGGCGTGGACCTCCTGGGCGAAGGCGAGAAGGCCGACTCGGTCGCCCATGGCGGAGGCGACGTAGGCGGACATCAGGGCAGCATTGACGGCGTAGTCGAGCTTGGTCATCTCGCGCTCGCCGGCGGCCTCGGGAAATGACTCGGCAGCGGCGAGGCCGCCGACGCGACCGGCCATCATGCGGCCCGCGTCGAGCACGAGGAGGACGTTCTGGCTCCGCTCCGACTGGAACTGCGAGGTGATGACCTCGTGGCGCCGGGCGGTGGCCTTCCAGTTGATGTGGCGGGAGTCGTCGTCCGGCAGGTAGAGCCGGAGGCTTTCGAACTCGGTGCCGCGCCCGCGATAGCGGGAGGCGCGGATGCCGGCCTCCAGGAGGCGACCGCGCCGGGCGAGGAGGTCGTAGCGCGCGACGGCGGTGAGGTCGGGGTAGACGCGGACGCGCTGCCCAGCCGGAAACATGATCTGCTGGAGGAAGAGGCCGACGGGCGAGTAGACGCGAAGGCCGATGTCGCCGAACTGGTAGTCTCCCTTGGCGCGCGGGGTGATGTGATAGCGCGCGATGGCCGCCTCTCCCGGCTGCAGCAGCATGTGAAACGGGCGGGCGTCGTGGTCGAGCGCCGGCGGCGGCTGGTCCTTCGCGATGAGCCGGACCGGTGCGCGGCTTCGGTTGTGGAGACGGATCGAGACCACGTTCGACGCGCCGAGCGAGAGGGGATCGCCGACCTCGCGGCGGACGGCGACGAACTCCGACCGACGGCGGCGGGAGAGGAGATAGTCGGCGGCCAGCGCGGAAGCGAGGGCGAGGTTGTAGGCGGCGCCCACTACAAGGAGGCGCGGCTGCCACACGCCGAGCAGAAAGACGGCGGCGCCGAGCGCGGCCAGCGCTATGAATCGCGGGGCGGCTAACATGGGCGGCGGCTAGCGCGGCACGGGAACTTGGTCGAGAACGCCGGCGATTAGGTCCTCCGGCGCCAGACCCTCGATCTCGGCTTCGGCACGAAGCAGGATTCGGTGGCGGAGGGCCGGGGGGGCGAGTTCCTTCACGTCGTCGGGGATGATGTAGTCCCGGCCCCGGATCGCAGCGAGGGCCTTCGCCCCGAGCAGCAGCGCGACGGAGGCGCGCGGGCTGCCGCCGAGCATTGCGCTCGGAAGCTCGCGCGTCCGTCGCACGATCTGGGCGATGTAGGAGAGCATATCCGCCGAGACGCTCACCCTCCGCACCTCGGCTCGCCATTCAGACAGCGCCTCCGGCCCAGCGATGGACTGAAGCCCGCTCAGGCCGAGGCGATGCGGGTCGAACCCGCGGTGGTACTGGCCGAGGAGCGCGATCTCCTGTTCTTCCGACGGGTACTCGATCAGCACTTTGAACAGGAACCGGTCGAGCTGGGCCTCCGGGAGCGGGTACGTCCCTTCGTACTCGATCGGGTTCTGGGTGGCGAAGACGACAAAGGGTTCCTGGAGCGCGTGCGTCACACCATCGATGGTGACCTGGCGCTCTTCCATGGCCTCCAGCAGCGCGGCCTGCGTCTTCGGAGGCGTGCGGTTCACCTCATCGGCAAGCAGGAAGTTGCAGAACACCGGTCCCTTGCGCAGGTGGAAGGAGCCCGACTGCATGTCGAACACATTTGTCCCGACCACGTCCGACGGCATCAGGTCGGGAGTGAACTGGACTCGCTTGAAGCTGCCGCTGAGACAGAGCGAGAGGGCCTTCGTGATGAGGGTCTTGGCGATGCCCGGCACACCCTCGATCAAGACGTGTCCGCGCGCGAGGGTGGCTATGAGGAGCTGCTCGATGACGGGCTCCTGCCCCACGATGACTTTGGCGAGCTCCGACCCGATGTTGTCAGCGACTGACTGAAGCTTGGTGGCCACGATGAAGCACCTTCCTTCGAAGAGTCTCCAGCTCCGAAGCGGCGGAAAGCAGCACTGGCTCTTTCGGCCCGCCGCGGGGTGTCACCTGCCGCTCGCAGCGCGCGAGCAGGCTGGCGACGCGGCCGGGATCGGCACCAACGCGGCGGGCGGCGGCCTCGGCGATCTGCTCCCTGGAGGCGTTGACCGGGAGCCCCAGGTGTGGGTTCACCTCCCGACGGAAGCCCTCGGCCAGGCGCTGGAGGACAGCCCCGCCCGCGCCAGCACGCTGGTAGAGCGCTGCCATCGCCCTGATGTGCTCTGCCGACGCGCGATGCTTGGGGGCCCTGAGACGGGGAAGCGGAGGTCCGAAGCGGCGGCCGGCGGCGTGGAAGAAAAGCAGCAGCGCGAAGAGGACCTGAAGCGTCGCCCAGAGGAGCGGTGGACGCAGAACATAGGAGGCCAGGGTCGGACGTTCCTGGTAGCCGTGGTGAAACTCGTCGAAGTATATCGGCCCGTCGACGAGGCCGGCGAGGTTCGCGGCCAGCAACGCGTTGTCGGCCTCCGCGAGGTGCGCATTGGCGAGCGCACCGGAGTCGGCAAGCGCAACGACGCTGCCCTTGCCCATGGGACGGGAGACCAGCGCCGGGCCGCGCTGGTCGTGAAGGTGAATCACAACTGGTTCGAGGGGGCCGGCCCAGCGGTCTCCGCTCAGGCTGAGGGCGTCGACGCCCTCCAGGAGGCGCGTAGGTGCGGAGGGCGGGAGGGTGCTGTGCAGCTCGGAGCCCGACTGGTGCCGGAGCTTGAACTCGGCGGCCAGGTCGGGATCGGAGCCAAGGATGACGAGCGTGCCCCCGGCCTTGACCCACCGGAGAAGGTCCGACGGCTCCGCCGACGCCGATTCTGCGCCCATCGAGAAAGGTGTGGCCACCACGAAGAGGTCCGCTGCCGATGGCAGCGTCGTCCACGGGCGGCGCCAGACCCGGGTGTTGTGTCCGAGCTTCCGCCAGAGAGTGTACAGCCCGTAGAGCCCCGAAGGGCCGCGGTTGAACGCAGAGGCATTGGGCGCGAACTCGAAGCCGCTGGTGCGCCGCCTGCCCTGCTCGACGAGCCAGATGTTGCCCGCGATGAAGCCAAGGAGGACGAGGAGAAGGATGACGAGGTCGGCGCGGGATCGCCTCATGGTGTGCCAACTCCCGCGACGACGCGCCCGAAGAGGCGCTCGCACTCTTCGTAGTCGCGCTCCACCGCCCGCGCTCCGCCATAGCAGGTGCGGTCGAAGATCATCGTGAGCGACTCCATCGACGGGCGGGGCGCGGCGTCCCGGAGCGAGCGGAGGTACTCCCAGTTGGTTGCCGCAGGATGATATTGGATGAGCCCGGCGAGGTGGAGGCGCCAGATGACAGCGAGGTAGAGGAGGCGGATGGCCTCCCGGTGGTCGCCGGCGCCGGCGGCGCGGCGCGACTGCTCGAGCAAGGAGTCGGGGTCGGGAGGGGGCGCCGCGCGCAGCCCGCTCTCGAGGCTGGGCTCGACGCCCCCGGCGGATGGCGCGAACCGCCGCAGCAGAGCGCGGCCGGCCAAGAACAGCGTGCCAACCAGAATGGCGGCGGCGATACCGAGGACGACCCAGGCGAGTACCCCCGAAGTGCCCCCCGGGAGGTCCGGCAAGCTGCTGAAGAGCCCTTCGAGCCAGGCGAGCATGCGCTCTACAATCCTACGGAGCCACTCGAGACTGACGCGACGCGGGGATGCGCCCGAAGGCAGCACGCGCGCGAGGACGGCCCGGACCCGGGCGGGGTCATGGGCCGGGCCGACACCCAGGGCTCCGCGGTGCGCGTCGAGCTGGTCGGAGGCCGCGCGGAGTGCCGCGGCGGCGTGCCGCCGGTCGGGGGCACGGAGTGCGTCGTCGACGTGGCGAGCGAGCCATTGATGGTCGACGGAGACTGGCTCGCCGGCGCTGCGGGTGACGTATCGATCATCGGCGGCCTGGGCAGAGATCTCCTGTATGGGTGACCGCCAGGCTGGGTCGCTCCGGGCGAGGCGCCGCTGGGCCTGCGCGAGCCCGCCGGCCCAGCGATCGAGCCGCGCCCGGTACTCGGCCGCGGTCTCCGCGCCGGCCGGCCCCGGGAAAAGAGATAGCACGGCTGCGGCGAGCGCAATCGAGGCGATGGTGTTCCATCGCGCGAACACCGTCATGTCGCCGCCCCACCCTCGCCGAGACTGTCGGCCATGAGCTCCACATCGAATCCCTCGCGGCGGACCCGGAGGTCGTAGTACATGAACGTTGTGCCGATGGAGAGTATGGGACTGGCGAGCAGAGAGGTGGCGGCGAGTACGGCCGTAACCAGGACGCCCATCGTCGCCAGGTTCTGCGGCGCCGCATCCCAGGGCCACCAGACGAGCACCGCGGCGAGCAGGGGAAGCTGGAAGGCGCTGGTCAGAGCCCCGACGAGCAGAAAGAGGAGGCCCGCGATGCCGCTCGTGCGCCAGAGCCGGCCGGAGACCAACCGCCAACTGCGCGTGAGGGCCTCGGCCGTGCCGCAATTCTCGATGACGATCACCTGGCCGATGAACAGCAGATACATGAAGATGACGCTGGCTGCGAGCAGCGCGCCGAGCTGAAGCGCGACGAGGAGCACCGTTACCATGACGTCTCCCCCCACCGCCGGAAGAACCGTGGCGGGCAGGAACGCAACGAAAGAGACGAGGTTGTGAGCGCCGTACACGGCGACCAGCCGCAGGAAGGAGGAGAGAAGCAAGGCAGGGACGCCCGGGCGGACGGCCGAGTACGCGGCTCTGATGCTCGTGGGGCGGCCGAGGATCTGCTCGGAGACGCCGCGCGCCGTTGCACCCGTGACGACAGGCTCGACGAAGAAGACGGATGCCACGACCACCAGCAGGAAGGCCGCGAAGCCGAGCAATGCAAGATCGACACCGGCCTCCTCGGCGGCGGCAGGAGCGCCGAGGGCAATCAGGCGCACGAAGGACCCGGAGAACAGGTGCGCCGAAAGGCCCACGAGGAGCCAGAAGGGAGCATACCCCGCGGCGTAGATGCCGAAGAGCGTAACGAAGTGCCGCCGGTAGTGACCGACCGCGCCGTCGAGAACGTCGCCCATGTCCATAGCGCGGAGGCTCGCGTCGGAGGCGCTCACGGCCGAAGCTCCGGGCCCGGCGTCCTCAGGTCGGGGTCAGCGCCGGGCGTAGCAGGTGGGAGTGCGCGCGGAGTCGGCAGCCGGTGGCTGTAGATGACGGCGGCGACGCCTGCCACCACGACGAGCGTAAAGAGGACCTCGTAAGACATCACCCCGAGGAGGGCGCCGCCCAGCACCGGCATCAGGATAGTGGGCGCGGCCAGCGTCGCGTTGAGACCGAGGAACAACGGGCGGACGTCGTCGGGCGCGAGCTCGAGAACGTAGTTGGTGAACCCCATCCACATGCCACCCCACGTGGCGCCGTTCAGCAGGAAGACGACCGCATAGACGTAGGCCATCGCCGACTCCACCCCGAGGGCCCGCACCAAGGGCGGGACGACCAAGGCGGTGAGGGGCACGCCGACCACCAGGCAGGCCACTGCCCGGATCACCCAGACGCAGCCGTGACGATCGTTGAGGTAGGCCCAGACGATGCTGGCGAGCACCGAGCCGACGATGGCGGCCCAGATGAAGATGCCCCCGGTATGGGCCGGGAGGAAGAGACGCACATTCGCGTAGACCGCGTAGAAGGGAAGCGCGAGCCCGGCGATCCCACAGATGTTCTGCACCACTATCACGCGCAGCAAGAGCGGAGAGCGGCGAAACGTGGAGGGTATCGCGCGTATGATCCGCGAAGGCGAGTGCCGCTCCGCGACGGCCGACGAGCGCGGCTCGCGAATGAGCGCGAGGAAGAACGTCGAGATGGCCATGCAGATGAAGAGCAGGACGAAGAGGCGACCATAGTTCTGTGGGAATGGGATGGTCGGGTCTGCGAGCACCCGGTGGACAACCCAGCCCGAGCCCATGGCGAGGAGGCCGCCCAGGAACTGAATGCTCCCGAAGAAGCGACCTCGCAGTCCCGACGGGATCGTGCGCGCGATGATGTCGTGCCAGGGCACGCCGATAAGGCCATCGGCGAAGAAGAAAGTGGTGAAGGCCGCGATGAGCAGCAGCAGAACCGCCTGCAGATGTGCTCTTGCCCCGGGCATGCAGAGGAATATGGCGAGGGCAAGGAAGGGAAGCCGACCGAGCAGGCAGGGGTAGACGACGAAGGGCTTCTTGCGCGGGCGGTGCAGCACGATGCTCGCGCCGAGAAGCTGAGGCACGATCCAGCCCGCGCGCTGAAGCGCCGACATCAGCCCGACCACGACCTCGGAGCCGCTGAGCTTCTCGATGAGGACCGGCAGGACCGCCACGGGATCCAAGAAGGCGAGGCCGGCGCCGAAGAAGCTCGCGTCGAGGACGATCACGATGAAGTTCCAGCGAGTGTGCCGGTCCTGGTTGGCGGCAGTCGCTGCCATTCGCCCAGGCGCCTTGCTACCCGCCGATTATGTGCATGGCAGGAATGCCGGCGGGGGCGGCGACATCGCCGTACCGCCGCGGCTTCGCCGCGGCGGCCTCTCGGAGCAGCGCGGCGACGTCGCCGATGCGATCCGCACCTCCCAGCGCAGAGGCGAGCGACAAGCCTGTAGGGCTGAACAGGCAGGGCACGAGCTCGCCCCGTGCGCTCACGCGCAAGCGGTTACATCGAGCGCAGAAGGGTTCGGAGATAGGAGCGATGACTCCGATGGTGCCCGCGGAGTTCTCCAGACGGTAGTAGCGCGCGGGGCCCCCGCCGTCGGGGCCGTCGACCGGGAGCAGCGGACTGCGCTGCGCGAGCGCATCCAGAAGCCGAGCCGCCGGCAGGTAGCTGACGTGAGAGCACGTCGGCATCGCCTCGATGAAGCGGACGTGAACGGGCAGCCGTTCGACCAGACGCACGAATGCGGACAGCCTGCCGTGGTCGAGGGCCGACGGGGAAGCGAGCACAACGTTCACCTTGACCGGCTGCAGCCCGGCGGCGAGAGCAGCTTCCAGGCCCCGGGCCACCGCCCTCACGTCGCCGCCGGTGATCGCCGCGTACTCCTCCGGATGGAGGGAGTCCAGGCTGATGTTGACACGCATGAGTCCCGCGTCGGCGAGGCGCTCGGCATGCGAGGCGAGTGTCTGGCCATTGGTGGTCAGGGCGAGGTCGTCGAGCCCGGGCAGCGAGCTCAGCCGCGAGACGATCTCCGCCAGATCGGGCCGCAGGAGCGGTTCTCCTCCTGTGAGACGCAGCCGCCGAACACCCACCCGAAGGGCCGCCTCTGCGACGGCGACGACATCATCCGCTGTAAGGACATCGGGCGGAGACGCGCGACCGCCGCCCGCAGGTCGGCAGTAGGCACAGCGGAGATCGCAGCGCTCCGTGACAGATATCCGCAGGTAATCTATACGCCGACCGAAGCCGTCGACGAGCGTTCCGGAGACGTGCATCACGTGACCCACAACTGAGATGGACAGCCGCGCCCAATTGTACCGGAGCAGTGGGGTTTGTCAACGTAAGGGCGCGGCGGAGCGCGGAGTCAGTCGCGAGCGGGAGAGAGGGAGGACTCGAGTTCGGCCAGCGAATCCTCGATGTTGTGGATGCGATCCTCGCAGCGGCGGAGCAAACGGTCGAGCCGGTGGGAGGGATTGCGTTCCCAGAACAGGTAGGCAACGCCTATCGCGCCGAGCGCAGCGCCGGCCGCGAGGGCGACCCACAGCAAAGAGTTGCGGCCCTCGGTTTCCTCTGAAACGGTCACCTGCGGGAGCGCTCCACGCTATACTTCCCAGACCCTCTCGCCCTCATCGTACTCGTCGTGTCCGCTGAGGATGCGCTTCACAAACGTGATGAGTTCGAGAGGGTTGAAGGGCTTCGTGAGATAGGCGCTGACGCCGGAGGACCAGCCGCGGAACACATCGGCATCCTGCGCCTTCGCCGTGAGCATGATGATGGGGATTTCGCGGCTCTCAGGATTGGCCTGCAGGCGCTTGAGAACCTCGAACCCGTCCATCTTGGGCATCATGACGTCCAGCACGATGAGGTCGGGCTTCTCGGTGTCCACCTTCTTCAGCGCTTCGGGTCCGTCGAAGGCGGTGACCACCTGGTACCCGGCCCGCTCGAGGTTGACCTGAATGAGCCGGACGATGTGCCGCTCATCGTCAACCGCCATGATCTTCTTGCCCTGTGCCATCTTCCCGACCTTCCCACAGCGCACAACGCGCCTGTTCTGCTTGTCTGCTTGGTGTCGGCCAAGTATATCACGGGGCCCGCGGGGGTGTCAACGCCGGCGGCCGGGCCGAGGGATGGCGGGGTGCGGGGGAGTAGTTACTGGAACAAGGAGACTCAGCTCCAGGACAACATCCAGTGCTGCGGGCTCCTCTTCGCGGCGGGCCAGAGCGCGCACACCGCTCAACCGGTGGCAGTGCAGGAGTTCCTGGACCAGCATCTGAGGGCGGCAGCGTGAGGCCGAGCCGCGCTCCGAAGCACGCTGAGGGAGAGTGAAGAGGATGCAAACGCCGAATGCCCTGCAAGTGTCGGTGGCTCAACAGCACTGGGCGCAGCCCATGGAACGGAATGTGCGCCGGACGCTGGAGCACATCACCATCGCAGCGGAGGAGGGAAGCGACGTCATTCTGTTCCCAGAGGCCAACCTGACCGGGTACCACTTCCCGTATCTGCTGGAGCTGGCGCCATCCGACGTGAGCGCGGCCCTCGAGGAGGTGCGGGAGGCGGCGCGGAAGTCCGGGATCTACGTCATCTGTGGGACGATCCAGCGCCGGTCTGGCAGCGAGCGCTTCCTCAACCTCGCGCACGTGATCGACCCGCGCGGGGAGATCCCGTATGAGTACGCGAAGATACAGATGGCCGGCAAAGACGAGCAGAGGTATTGCCGGCCCGGGAACAAACTCGCGTTGTTCGAGGTGAAGGGGGCCCCCGCCACCATGGTCATCTGCCGAGACGGGCGGCATCCCGAGCTCTATCGACTGCCGGCGATGGCGGGCGCGAAGATTCTGTTCCATCCCGCGTGCTCGACAGAGACGGTGGAGGCGGTGTGGTGGAAGCGGACGGCGGGGAGGGCGACACAGCCGGCCGGGCCGAACTCGTCCATCTTTCACTGCTGCGCGAATACGGTGGGCCAGGACCATGGAGGCCGTCAGGGCTCATCGGGAGGGTCGTTCATCAAGCATCCCACCGGACTGGCGCTGGCGGAGGCCGACTGGTACAGCGAGACCGTGATCACGGCTCGCCTCGACCTCGGGGCCGCCGACGGCCGCTACGCGTTGGCCAGCGCGCAGCAGCCCGAGTTCCCCCGGCCCCACTACCGGAAGATCGTCCAAGAGGTCTGTGCGCGAAAGGACCAGCGGCCGGAGTAGTCGCTCAAGTCGCGCGGTCCACGACCCGAAGAACTCCCTGAGTGCCGCACAGAGGCGGCGCTCGGGGAATTGATCGTAGGGGCCGGGCAATCCACCGATCCCGAGCCTCCTGTTCTCCCTCTGCCGGCCGGCGCTGGGTGCGCGCCTGCTTTCCCGGCCGGGGGAGACGGGCACGGGCCGAGGGCCGACCCGCCGCACTCCATCGACGCGGGCAGCATACTGCCGCGGCGCGCGCGATGGACGGGATCGCGCCGGCGGGTGCGCCCTCGGGTCGGAGAAGCGAGCAGTCGAAGGAGGGAGAGGAAAGATGACGACGGCAGCCCCAGGGACGGGCGAGCGCAGCTCCTGTCCAGATGTGGAGCGAGCGCGCCTCGACACCGTCGCGCAGTGGTACGACAGTGCCCGCGGGTTGAACCGAGAACTCGTGAAGTGGGCGGCGCGGCGCATCGTCGAGCGCGCGAGTGGAACGCGCGCGCTGGAGCTTGGATGCGCGAGCGGGATGATGACCGAAGAGCTGGCGCGGCGCTTTGGGCGGCTGGACGTGGTGGAGGGCGCCGGACAGTACGCGAGCCGGGCGCGAGAGCTCCTGCCGCCGGAGGGCCGCGTCTACCACTGCCTGTTCGAGGAGTTCCAGCCCAAGGAACGCTACGACTTGATCGTCGCGGCCTGGGTGCTGGAGCACGTCGCCGACCCGCGCGGCCTCTTGAGGCGAGCGGCGGGCTGGCTCTCGCCTGACGGTGAGATACACGTAGTGGTGCCGAACGCGGAATCGGTTCACCGCCGCGTGGGGCTCCGGATGGGCATGCTCGACCGACTCGACGAGCTGAACGAGTCGGACCTCGCCATCGGACACCGACGCGTCTACACGTGGCAGGCGCTGACACTTGACATCGAGACCGCCGGACTGCGGGCGGCGAGCATGGAGGGGATACTGCTCAAGCCCCTGCCGAGCGAGATGATGGAAGCGCTGCCGAGCGAACTCCGCACCGCGTTCTTCGAACTCGGGCCCCTGGCGCCCCGGCTCTGCTCCGAGATATACGCGGTCTGCGAGCGCAGAGACAATGGCGGCACCCCGCGTCCTTCTGACCGGCTGCGGTAGCCCCGCCTCTCAGAACGTGCTGCGCTGCCTCCGGCTTGCGCCGGAGCCCTTCTACGTGGTCGGGGCGGACGCGAACCGGTATCACCTCGAGTGGGGCGACTTCGACGCGGTGTACGAGGCGCCTCTGACCGGCGACCCGGGATACCTGGACTTCCTCAGCCGGGTGTGCGACATCGAAAGGGTCGGATTCATCCACGGGCAGCCGGACTGGGACGTGGCATTCCTCGCCGCTCACCGGGAGCGGCTGCCGGCCCCGACGTTCCTCCCCCACCCGAAGGCGATCCGGCGCGCGCAGAACAAGTACACCTCGGCCTGCCTCTGGTATCACGAGACCATTCGAGAAGACGCCCCCGTCCTCGTCCACGATGAGTGGGATCTTCGACGAGCGGAAGCCAGCCTCGGCCTTCCAGCCTGGCTGCGCGCGACCTCGGGGGCCGGCGCCCGGGGAAGCTGCAAGGTCGTCGCCCTCGATCAGGCGCGGGCGTGGCTCGACTACTGGAGGCTGTCCGGAGCAGAATGGGACTTCATGGCCCAGTGCTACCTGCCGGGGCG
>Ga0180437_10003165_pt1 | contig 24873 bp, 18 predicted proteins | sample SS_ome_4_FD_132410 | JGI IMG/M metagenome (GOLD analysis project Ga0180437, IMG submission 132410) | Hypersaline lake sediment archaeal communities from the Salton Sea, California, USA - SS_3_D_1 metaG | ecosystem: Environmental > Aquatic > Non-marine Saline and Alkaline > Hypersaline >... | reverse complement strand
GGGTGCGCCTGGCAGAATTGCCGCAGGTGGCTGAGCTGGTATTGGTGCCATCGTATTGGATCACCCCGCTGATCATGTATGGGGAGATTGACGCCGAGCGTCTGGTGTGGCTGTTTGGCGCGCGCCCGCCTGACGCCTCGCTGGTGCCGGGAGATCCGGTGCCAGACGCGCTTCTACGGGCGGTCAAGGCGCTGTCGGACCCTACCCGACTGCGCATTCTACGTTACCTTAGTGAGGAACCTCTGACGCCATCGGAACTCGCCCGCCGCCTGCGGTTGCGCGCACCGACGGTGACGCATCACCTCAAGATCCTGCGCCTGGCTGGATTGGTGCAGATGACGTTGGAGAAAGACAAAGAGAAGGGGCACTATGCCACGCGCTCCGAGGCGGTAGCGGCGGCGTGCGCTTCGATGCAAGGGTTTCTGCTGACGGCCGAGGAGTAGCGGCGGTACGTGCTTTATGGGACACCCTGGCAGGGTTTACGCAACCTTCGCCAGGGTGTCGGCGCAGGTTTTCGTGTAGCCTGTGGTTTGGTTATTGGCTCTGTGTTTGTGTGCGGGTGTAGTGATATGACTACACGAAGAATACTGCCTCCCCTACCCTGACCCACACCTCACAGGGTTCCCCTATTCTTGAAAGCCCTCCATGTAGCGCTTGATCGACGGTAGCGCGGTCAGGCGTTCGTGAAAAAAGTTATTGACCACGTTGATCACCTCTGCCCGGGCCACCTCGGCCTCCACGCTCAGACCCTGCCCACTCTTTTGACGGGTCAGGCTATCTCGAAGATGCAGCAGGCGGCGTACGATCTCGGCCTCCTCATTGCCTTCCAACGCCCTGACGACGTCCATGATCAGTTGGTCGGCCTGGCCAACCAGGTGTTCCATGGGGATGCTCGAGACATAACGGACGGCGTCGTCCAGTGTGCGGATCAACGACCACACCTGGTAAAGCACCGTCGCCGGCTCGTCGAACAACTCGCGCACAAAGGCAGCCTCGGCATAGCGGCCGGTCAGGCGAAAGATGTTATACATCCGCTTGGCCGCCTTGCCATAGTTTACATCCTCTGTCAGGTACTTTTGTATCTGTCCCTCCAGTGCGGAGACGTAATCTTCCAAGGCATCGGCCGACACGTGGCGGGCCAGCTTGGAAAAGATGGGGATCGACTCAGCCTCGAGGTAAACTTCTTGGAAGTAGGGATCCAGGTAGCCGTCCAAGGGAGTGATGGTGCCATCCGGCGCTTCCCAGGTGACGTCGAGCATATTGCTGGCGTTGGCGACCTGGCCTCGGATCGGGTCGGCCACCACCCAGTCGAGCTTGCACCAACCTGGATCCAGGGCTACCTCATCCCAGCCGATTGTGGCCGGCGTGCCATCAGGCCGAAAAGCGTCAATGCGACCGGAATGCACCTCGTCCGGACGCCATGAGACGGATGCCCTGGCCTTAGCCATCCCCCCGTCTTTGACGACATCGTAAGGATACGAACCAAACTTGACCTCGATCAACTGGTAAGTGGGGCCTTTGAAGGTATCTAGCGCCTTTTGTCGCATCAAGTCGGCCAAGATGCGACAGGCTTCCTCACGGGAATCGGCCCTGATGTTGACGCGTTCAAAGAAATCGCAGTCGCCGGGATAGGTCTGTATCTTGGACTGGGCAGCGGAGCCAGAGAGAGCCAGCGCCGTCTCGACCACGCCAGGTTGATCCACAAAACCGACCAGTTGTCCGATCTCCCGAAAACGCGCCAGTTCCTCCGGGCTAAAGTCGAGCATGGCCACTCGATGGCCAAAAATGCCGCTGCGGGCGTCCACAGCGATGTCACCGCCTGCCTGTGCAGCGGCCATGGCTGTCAGCCACTGTATGGCCTCCGTCTCGTCCATCTCGACGCCGAGGCGCCGCGCAGACTCGACGATACTCGCCATATCGGCTGACGGCGTGTGTTCCTGTCGTTCGTCCATCTATCTCCCTCCCCGTCCTGGCAGGACACGATCTGTAGACTGATTTGGCCCAGTATAGCACAGCTTAACCAATTTAGAAAATCAGCGGCGACTATCCAGCAGAACGGCGGGTAGGCCGCCCTCGCGCCTTGTTGAGCGCGGTGAGCCACCGACTTTGATGGCACACCATCGTTGGTCTCTGCCCGATTCGCGGCCAACCCGCCCTACCTAAAATCGGCGCTCAGTTGCCGCAGGCTCGTTTTGTGATACAATAGCCCAACTTGTCGAAACTGAGGTGGTCGTGTCGTACAGACAAGCCCTATTTGTTAACCTGGTCTTCAACGAAGAAGACGAACCGGCCGAGGTCGTCATCCTAGAAGGCCAGCCTTATTATGTCATCTTGGATGGCGATTTCCGTCGGCACGTGGAGGCATCGCACGTCGATCTCCAGGTCATGGCCCAGATTCGCGAACAGATCCTATCGCAACGCGAACTGGTCACCGAGGGCATCCTTCAGATGATGGGCCAGGATGACCTGTTCACAAAGGCCCTGGTAGATACCTCTATCGAGCACCTGGACGATCGTTTGCTTGAACAGGGCATCCCAGAGGAAGCGCGGGCCTGGCTGGGGATGCTTGGCTTCAAGGTCATCGTGAACCACCACGGTGACGTGGTTCGCCTGGACATGCCCAGTCAAGAGATACCGCTGGACGAATAAGAAACAGCTCGGCCTAGAGGAGACAGATCCTTGAGTCGGAGGCTCAACGCACTTGTAACTCAGACCGGCCAACAGGCAGCCAGCGGCCAGCTATGGAAAAGCAAAGTAGCGAAATGGTTCTTGCTGGCGATCCTGCTGTGCGGGGCCGTCCTGGTGCTTTTCGGGGACAGGCCGCTGCCGGAAGTTCGAGCGGAGGGGCCTATAATAAGCCTGGCTGGCCGGTTGCTCGATCCCCAAGGCCAGCCGGTGCACGGGGCCGAAGTGGTCGTGCGAGAGGGGAATCGCCAGCCCGTCGCGGTGGCGGAAAGCCAAGCCAACGGCGGTTTCATTGCCAACCTGCCAAGTAGGCCATTCTCTCCGCCCCTGACCGTCGAAATTGCTCGCTCCCACTTTGAGTCCCAGGAAATCGAACTGGAAGCGGACATGGTGGCCCATCTCAACGCTGGCGAATCGCTACACCTGCCCGACATCGAACTGGCACGTCGTATCACGCCCGGTTTCTGGGTGGCTACCCTGACGTTCGTGGGCATCCTGGCCATCATTGCGCTGGAAAAACTGCACAACACCATGGCCGCGCTGCTGGGCGTAGCGGTGATCCTGGGCACCAGCTTTGTGGGCGGCGCCATCAACCCCAATCTCTTTATCTTTGACTTTGAACGGGCACTGGAATACGTCAATTTTGACGTCTTTTTCCTGGTGTTGGGCATGATGATCGTCATCGGCGTGATCGAGGAGACGGGCATCTTTCAGTGGCTGGCCTACCAGGCCTATCGCCTGTCCGGCGGGCGAGGTTGGCTGCTGGTGATCATTCTGATGGCCATCACGGCCGTGGCCTCGGCGCTGCTGGACAACGTGACGACGATGCTCCTCATGACGCCGATGACCATTCAGATCGCGCTGGCCATAGGCGTGCCCCCCCTCTCGCTGCTGATGCCGGAGGTGCTGGCTTCCAACGTAGGCGGCATCAGCACCCTCATCGGCACACCGACCAACATCCTCATCGGTTCGTATGCCAACCTGACCTTCAACGACTTTTTGCGCAACCTGACGCCTGGCGTGTTGATGGCTATGGCCGTCCTGACTGCCTATATCCTGATCTACTATCGCCGACAACTGCTCAGCCAGACAGGAGGGCTGTCAGAGGCGCTGCTGGAACGACTGAAGGAGGGCGGGCGCATCACCCAACCACAAAAGCTGGCCAAGGCTGGCGTCGTGTTCGCCGCCATGCTGGTGCTTTTCATCATCGGCGAGCGCTTTCACCTGGTGCCGGCCGTGACGGCCATCCTGGGCGCGGTAGCGATGCTGCTCTGGGTCGCGCCAGACATTGACCAGATGCTAAAAGTGGTGGACTGGACGACGCTGATGTTCTTTATCGCGCTGTTCATCACCGTCGGCGCCATCCAGGAGGTGGGGCTCATCAGCATCATCGCCAACGGCATCGCCCGGCTGGTAGGCGATAGCCTGCCGGTCACCATCCTGGTCCTGGTTTGGGCAGCAGCGCTCCTGTCAGGCGTCGTTGCCAACATCCCCTTCACAGCAGCCATGCTGCCCGTGGTGAGCTTTCTGAGCAGCACCGTGCCAGGGGCGTCGAATCAGGTGCTCTATTATGGTCTCTCGATCGGCTCGGCCATGGGCGGCAACAGCTCGCTCATCGGCGCCTCGGCCAACCTGGTGACAGCAGGCATCGCCGAGCGAGCCGGATACCGCATCACCTACCTCGAATTCCTTCAAGTCGGCCTGCCGGCCACCATCTTGACGGTGGCCACCGGCGTCGCGTGGCTGTTCATCCGTTTTTGAATCGGATCGGGCTGTCCCCTACCCTGTCGAGGTAAAAGCCATCTTTTGGAGAGGAGTTTTTCATGGGCAAGATTTTGTGTGCCACCCGAGGTGGCGAAGCCAGCTATCGCACCCAGGAGGCGGTCATTGCCCTGGCCCAGGCGCAGGACGACTCGATCGTATTCCTCTACGTATTGGACACCGATTTCCTGGACTATACCGAGCGCGCGGTGCGGCCTGACGTGGTGGCCACAGAACTGGAGCACATGGGGGAGTTCTTGCTGGCCATAGCCTGCGAACGCGCGGAGAAACAGGGCATAGACGCCACCTCTTGCGTCAAGCACGGCAAGCTGGCCGACGCCCTCAAGGAGACCGCCGTCGAGCAGGAGGTCACCCTGGTGGCACTGGGACGTCCGGCCGGCGAGGAAAGTCGCTTCCAGATCGAAGGCCTGCAGAAGCTGGCCGACGAGATTACGGCGGAGACAGGAATAGAGGCCCAGATCGTCCCGGCGGACACTATCCCGGACGATCAAATACCCAATTAGGACGTGGGGCGCGATGACGCGTTTTCACGTCTGTCTGCGGTCTCGTACAGATCCACGATCTGCCTGGCAAAGTCCAGCACGCTCAGGCGCAGCGCCTCCGGTTCCAGGACCTCCACCGCCCGCCCAAAGCTGAGGAGGCGGTCGCGGGCGGCCCACAGGTTCTCAAACCTCAGTTCCAGTGTGATCCACCCTTCCTCGTCCGGCGGCCCGGCCTGGGCGATCTCTGCACGGATGCGCTCACCAAAGTAGCCGGGCAGCCAGTCCACGAAATTCGGTGCCACGCGCACGACCACGGAGTAAAAGGACCCGTGTCGCTCGACCTCCATGCACCACGTCTCCCAGAATGCGGCCAGGTCAAAATCCGAGGGACGTTCAAAGACCTCTCCAGAGAGACGAGCATCCAGCAACCGGGAAACCCTGTGCACACGAATTCGATCGTTTCTGGCGCACACGAGGTGCCAGACGCCAGCCTTGGCCACAAGCCCATAGGGCTCGACCAGCCGCTCGATCACGGCTGGCGTACCGAACACCTGGCGGTACTTGACGTACAGTTTGCGATCCTGCCACACCGCTTCGTGGACTGTCAGCAGGTGAGGTGGAGGTTCCTGTTCCCGCGACCACCAGGTTGCGTCCAGGTGAATGCGCTCGCGGACGCGCTCTCTGTCGTCGCGATGGACGTCGGGCAGCGAAGCTGCCAGCTTGCGCAACGCCGCTCGTAGCTCCTCACCGACTCCTAGCTCGGCCAACGGCGCCGGGATGCTCAGCATAAACAGCGCCCGTACCTCGTTCTCGGTCAGTCCCGTCAGGCTGGTACGATAGCTGTCGAGCAGTGCATACCCGCCTTCTGGCCCGCGGTCGCCATAGATGGGCACGCCAGCAGCACTGAGCGCATCTATGTCGCGATAGATCGTCCGCTCCGAGACCTCCAGTTCGCCCGCCAGACGCTGTGCCGTCATACGCCCACGAGCCTGCAAGAGCATCAAGATAGACAAAAGCCGGTCTGCGCGCACGAGATCCTCCCTCTAGATCCAGGCTTTCCTCATTGTACCACAAAATCCTGACAGTAGATGTCAGGTATGGTGTGATACAATAACTATGCCGGCAGAAATCGAATCATCGGGTACCCATAACCGAACGACAAGGAGAGCGCAAATGAGTGAACTAGAAGTGCGGATCGTAAAGCTCGAACCGATGCGCGTGGCCAGCGCGCACGCATACAGCGGGACCCCTGAGGACGATGCCTTCAAAAAGCTGGTCGCCTGGGCCAAGCCCAAGGGACTAACCGACGACCTCAAAACTCACCGCATCTTTGGCTTCAACAATCCCGATCCGTCTCCGGGCAGCCCCCACTATGGCTACGAGTTCTGGATCGTGGTTGGCCCTGACGTAGAGCCTGAGGGCGAGATCAAGATCAAAGAGTTCCCCGGTGGGCTCTACGCGGTGACCAGGTGCAAAAGCGTCGAAAACATTCACGAGACATGGAAGAAACTGATCACCTGGCTTGAGGACAGCAAGTACAAGGGCGGGCGCCACCAATGGCTCGAAGAGCACCTCAGCGAGGTAGGCACGCCGCACGACGAGTTGGTCCTGGATCTGTACGCGCCGATTGTGGAATAGCGCCACATACCGAATAGAAAAGGGCGGAGCGACGACGCTCCGCCCGCTGTGTCCGATCCCTGGACAACAGGGGTTATCACCGGCCTTCTTTGGGAATGATGATCCAGAGAATGAGGTAGGGAACCAACCCTGGTAGCCCGCCCGGCAAGAGCAAGATGACAAATAGCAGGCGGAACCAAAAAGCACTTATTCCAAAGAACTCGCCCAGACCACCACACACACCCGCTATCATGCGATTGCGCCGTGAACGTCGCAACTGGTTACTCATCGCCTAAACCACCCACCTTCCTTATTATCTACTCTACTGTACGCAGAGCAAGGGAACAAGTTGCACCAGATGAACCGCCGCAGGCAAACAATCCCGTAAGCGTCCAGGGGATATGCTCAGAGGGAGTCTGTGACCCCCGTCGGAGGCAAAATCGACGCTCAACGTGCCGGAGACGCGGGTCACAGACCCGCTTCGAGCGAAAACACGTGACTTTCTGCCACCCCCGTGAACGCCTACGCAATTCCCAAGGTGTTCGGCGGAAATTGCTTCGGGCGCTGCGTGCCCTGGCAATGACAAGGGCCAAACGGTTACGACCCGGCATAAAAAGACCGGCGCGCCGTGCCTAAAGATGGACATGGTGCGCCGGTTCTTCCTTCACGCCAGCGTCATGATTCAGCCCCAAAGCGATATCCCACGCCGCGCACAGTTCTCAGGCGTATGGGCCGTCGAGGATTTTCCTCGACCTTGCGCCGCAACCAGGAAATGTGCACGTGCAGCGTACGCATATCGCCCAGGTAATCCGTTTCCCACACTTCGCGCATGAGAAATTTGTGACTGAGGACCTGATTGGGATGGCGCATGAAAGTGGCCAACAAATGACACTCTTTGGGTGTCAGGTGGACAACGCCGTGGCCATTCTGCAATTCTTTGGTTTTCAGGTTCAGGCGCAAGCCATCCACGGTGAGGACTTGAGGCGCCCGAGCTTGCTTCTTCTTTTGCCGGCCCATACCGCACCCTCTTATTCTCACCCGCCCCTGGAGCTATTATACCATAGTTCGCCAGCCTGAAAAGCGCGCAGGCCAATCCAACCTTAAAATTATCGGTCTGTTTCGACTTGTGTCAAATTTCACAAAGAGCGACGGCGTCGCCAGAACCAGGGATCGGTTACAGCCCTTTCGGATTCTGTGGTATAATGGAGCCCAGCAGCAACGAGTAGCCAGCCAGAGGAGGGTGATCATGCCAGACCTGGACGAGATCGTTCCATCTGTCAGGCCCGATTTGCCAGCGACAGAGGACCTTTTGGGCTTTGAACCCTACGCCCAGACGCTGTTCGACATCATCCGCGACCAGGACACGCAGACGCCACTGACGATCGGCATCTTTGGCTCTTGGGGCAGCGGCAAAACCAGCCTCATGACCATGATCAAGGACAGGTTGGACGCCCTGCACCGCCAAGAGAGGCGACAGGCCCGCCAGGGGGAGCCCATCCGTCCGCACCTGACGGCCTGGTTCAATGCCTGGCTCTACAGCCGCGACGAGGCGTTGTGGCGCTCCCTGATCTTGCGGGTGTTGGCCGAACTGCGCCGTGAAGTGGGCGGCAACCGGGAGGCGCGGCGCGAGTTGGACAAGATGGAGGCCGATCTTTACCGTGCCACGGAGCCCAGCTCACAGGGTGAGCTGGTCATCGGCAGCCAGGCGTTGGTCAGCGGGGGCCAGGAAGGTGCCGAGATCCGGCTGCCGCTGGTGGTCGGGTTGGGTCTTATCAACGAGATCGCCGAGGCCAGGGCCGGGGCGAACGACGAACTCGCCGACCAGGTGGCCGTCAGCGCGCTCATGCGGACGATGGAGCAGATGCGCACGTCCCTCGACCGGCAGCGCGTCGAGGCGCTGGAGGTCTTTCGCCACGATTTCCAGCGGCTGGTGAGCCGGTACGTCAGCCCCGGCGTGCTCGTCGTCTTTGTGGACGACCTGGATCGCTGCCAGCCAGACAAAGCAGTCGAAGTGCTAGAGGCGATCAAGCTCTTTTTCGACGTCGAGGGTTGCATCTTTGTGCTGGGCATAGACCGACAAGTCGTCGAGCGGGGCATCCGCCTCAGGTACAAAGATTACGAGCAGATAGATCCAGAGGGGCCGCCGCCGATCAGCGGCGACAAGTACCTGGAAAAGATCGTGCAGATCCCCTTCCAGTTGCCCCCCATCGCCCGTGCCGCGATGGAAGGCTATGTGGGCAAAATGGTCCCTCGCCTGCTGGAGCTGGACCCTCGCTGCGACGACGTCTTTGCCGTGGGCATCGAGCCCAACCCACGACGGGTCAAGCGCACGCTCAACATCTTTTTGCTGCTCTGGCGGCTCTCCCGGCACCTGGAAGACCTGAGAGAGCGGATCAGGCCGGTGCGCCTGGCCAAGATGGTCGTCATCCAGCTCCATCACCCACGGCTCTTCAGCCTGTTGCCAGCCATCCCTCACCTGCTGCCCGACCTGGAAAGGCGCTTTCGCGACGAGGAAAAGGAAAAACGAGATACACGCCTTGGCCAGGGGCGTCGCAGAGCCCGGCGGAAGGGAGACGAAGAGATAGCCCGTGAAGCGGTCGAAGGGGAAACCACCGGTGCTCTGGCCGCCTTCCTCAGCGACCGTGGCCTGCGAGACCTGCTGACGTTGCACGACGAAAGCGAGGCGGGGGCCAACTTTGCCGACATGACGCCCACCGAAGTGCTAGAGTACGTGCACCTGAGCCACAGCGCGGCGGAGGCGTGGGCGCTCAGCGCCGGCGCGCCACCGACGCTGGAGCCCCAGTTGATGCGGGTGCCAGCAGGCCAGTTCCGCATGGGCATCGCTCCAGAAGAACTGGGCCAACTGACCCAATTGTGTCAGAGCGAGGGCCTGGGGGCCGACGAAGACTGGTTGCTGGCTCAGACGCCCCAGCACGTGATAGACCTGCCTGCTTTCGACATCGGCCGGTATCCGGTGACGAACGCCGAGTACGCGGCCTTTGTCACTGCCTCTGATGGCAAGGCCTCGCCGCCGATTCACTGGGAGAAAGGCGAGGTGCCGGCCGAACTGGCCAGCCATCCGGTGGTCCAGGTCACCTGGCAGGACGCAACCGCCTACTGCGACTGGCTGAGCGAGCAAACGGGCAAAACGTATCGCCTGCCGACAGAGGCAGAGTGGGAAAAAGCTGCCAGTTGGAACGCCCAGCAGGGCGCAAAAGGGCGCTATCCCTGGGGCGACGAGTGGGACGCGGAGCGATGCAACAACGTGGAACAGGATCTCGGGGGCACGACGCCGGTGGGCCAGTACAGTCAGGCCGGGGGCGACAGCCCCTACGGCGCTAGCGACATAGCCGGCAACGTGTGGGAGTGGACGTCCAGCAAATGGGGAGGCCAGCGGGACAAGCCCTCTTTCGGCTATCCTTACGACCACAGCGACGGACGCGAAGCCCGCACGGGCACCGAATTCCGCGTTTTGCGGGGCGGCAGCTTCTACGACGGCCCCGGCTGGTGCCGTTCGTCGGCGCGCTATCCCCACGAAACGACCAAACCCGCCGATTACGTCGGTTTTCGCGTCGTGAGGGTCGTGGAAGAGGAGGCCAACGTTGACACACCTTGAACGCCTGAGCGAAAGGGCCAAAGCCGGTCAGTTGGCGCTGCTGGTAGGCCTCGACCTGCCATCGGCGGCGACCGGGCTGCCGTCGAGCCGGGAACTGGCCAGTGGCCTGGCGGCTCGCTGGAACCTGACCCCGGCCGACTCGTTGGCAGCGGTAGCCCAGGGACCAAAGAGGCGCAACCAGCAGTGGAAGGTCATCCGCTACCTGGAGCAACGACTGCCCGGCGGCCAGGAGCCAGGCCCCCTGCACGGGGCCATCGCTGCCCTGCCGGTGCCCTCTCTCATGACCGCCGCCTACGATGACCGCCTGGCCCGGGCACTGGAGGCGGCCCGTCGCCCGGCCAACCTGCTGATCGAGGACGGCGACCTGAGCGGCCGGCAATTCGACCACCCCGACCTGATCAAGCTCTGCGGCGACCTGAGCCGCCCCCATACGCTGGCCGTCGCCGAGGACGAGTACGCTGATCTGCTGCGGGACGACGATCGGCGCGACCTCTTTGACCGGGTCAGCGAGTGGCTGGCCGAAAAGACGATCCTGCTCGTAGGCTGCGATCCGGGGCAGGCAAGCGACTTTGAGCAGTGGCTCTACTGGGAAGTGCTGGAGCGCCTCGGCGGCTTTGCTGCCGAGAGCTACCTGATCTGGCCCAGCCCCTCAGCGGGCGACGTGATGCGCTGGCACGATCGTAAGGTGACGATCGTAGACGCCGAGCCGATGCCCTTCCTGGAATCGCTGGCGGAAGAGCTAGAGGGTGCGGAGGTAGCGGCGCCCAAAGACCGGAAAATGGCCAGACTCGAAGCGCTGGTCAGGTTGCTGCAAGGCGAAGCGAGGGATGAGCAGATCGCCGAAGCAGTGGCGGAGGTCCCGCCTGACCAGCGCCTTAAGGCGATTCGCGTCACTTTCCGCCTCCGGCTTTCAGAGACCAGACGGCTACGGGCCGCGCTCGACCTGGACTATGATCCTGACATTGCCGGCTATAGCGGTGAATTCAAGGATACGGGTATCACGTTGCAACGGCTGCGCAACTGGGCGGCCAAAGCCGAGGAAGGCCGAGAGGCGTGGGAATCGCCCCAGGACGGCCCCGTCGAGGGTAGAGGCATCGAATTCTTTGACGCCATCCTGCCGCCCGGATCGAGCGAGCGACAGCTATACGAGCGGGCGCTTTTCCTGCGCCAGGCCTTTGCCGACGCGCTGTACATCGTGTTTGAGCCAGAGGACGGCCGCGGTCGGCTGTCGCCGATCCCATGGGAGCTACTTCACGACGGGCAGGCGGCCATGGGACGGGGTTTTCTGGGCCTCAAGTATCCGGTCTACCGGCGCATGCACTCGGTGACCAGCCCCGGCCAAGTTACAGGTCGCATCCAGAAGGCACTGGTCGTGGCCGCCGATCCCACCCAGCGGCTGGGTGAGCTAGATGCCGAGGTGGACTGGCTCGTCACGGCACTGGAGGCCGCTGGCGTGGCCCAGGTAGACGCGTGCCGTCCCACCGACCAAGAGGTGGGCGACCCGGAAGCGATCAAGCGACTGCTCCGTGACGGCAGCTACCACCTGTTTCACTTTACGGGGCACGGCCTGTTCGACGACGATGATCCCTCACGCAGCAAGCTGGTGCTTGGCCGGCCCAGGGAAAGGAACAAAGAACTCACCGCCGCCGCCCTGGCCGAAGTCGCCCGCGAGAGCGAGCTGACCCTCGTCTTTCTCAGCGCCTGCGAGGTGGGGCTGACGGCCGAGCAGGCCAAGCGTAGACCCTGGCAAGAGGCAGGCATCGTAGACGCCCTGACCCGCGCTGGTGTCCCGGCCACCGTCGGCATGCGGTGGATCGTCGGCGATCAGAATGGCCGCACGCTGGCCCAGATCTTTTACACCGAGTTGCTGAGCGGCAAGCCGGCCGAACGGGCATTGACGATCGCGCGCCAGGCGGTGGAGAACGAGCCCGACTGGGCCAACCCGATCCTTACCAAACGGCATGGTGTGTTGTAGAACGTGTTGCGTGCCAGGCTCACCCTTCTAACACGCTGGTGCTGACGGCGTTCTCGATGACGTCCACGTTGCCCAACAAGGGAGCGTGCTTGGCCACGCCCAGTGCCCTGGCCCCCTGGCCAATGAAATGGCTGCCGCAACGGGGGCAGACGTCGTACTGGCGCCCTTTGCGAATCTTGTCGGCGGTGACGAGCTGTCCCTGACCCCGGTGCGGGCAGTCCTGGCCGCTCCATTCGTTGACGATGTCGCACAGGCCATTGGCCAGTGGGTCGAGCACGGGTGGCTTTTTCTTGGGCACCGACTTGGCCAGGGCGGCGACCCGGCCGGTATCCAGCAGGGTGGCGATGCGGGCCCGCAGCGGCTCGCCGTCGGCCACGGCAGCCCAAAATTCCTGCCAGTGGGTGTCGGTGCCGACGTATTTGACGTCGAGGTTGTCCAGGTCGAGCAACAGGTCAAAGCGCTCGACGTCGGGCACCTCTTCGCGCTTGTGCCAGGGCAGGAGGAGGCCTTTGAGGCCATCGCGCACCCGTTCCGCCTCGGCACGCCAGTCGGCGCGGCGGTCTGGCGGCACAAAGGTCAGCAACTGATCGGCCGAGAAACCCAGGTGCACCCAGTAGAACCACAGGCGTACGGCGAGGTGATAATCGTCCAGGAAGCTAAAGGCCTCGGCCGTGCAGAGCCGGTAGTCGTGTAAGGGTAGGGCCAGTTCGCCGCTGAACTCGGCCAGGGGCGTGTCGCCCAGTGAGACGTCTATTCGCCCGCGGTCCTGGCCATCCTCCTGACGGCGGTAGGTAATCTTGAGATCTCGAAGAAATTCCGCCGTCACCCCGTCCACCGGCCGGTACTCTACGTGGCGCACTGGCCACCAACGGGAGACGTAAAGCGGGAGTTGGGCCGGGCCAGCGCCTGCGCCGCGCAGCGCAATCGTGCTGACGCCAGCGTCGAGGTCCCAATCCCAATGGGCGCGCACCGGGTTGGCTGCTGTGGTAGGCACGGTCAGCCACACGGCCGTCTGGCCGTACACCTGGCCATCCTCGCCGGTGGCCTGTACGGTCAGCGTCTTGTCCGTCGGCCTGTGCTCGAACGGCCCTTCAGGGCGGTGTATGAGGTGCAGGTAGACGTAGTAGGCTCCGTCGTCGTCAAGTGGCAGGGGAACCTTGTCAATCTTGAAGCGGTCTTTGGTCTTGACGCAAAAGCCTCGCTCGTCGCCCGCGCCCCAGGCGACCCACAGGTCTGGAGCCTGCCCTAAGCCTGCCGAAGGATCACTCCCGGCTGTGCCGTAGACGCGCCACAGCGCCGGGTCGGCCGCCTTGGCGTCGGGCCGGACGTAGCCCTGGGGCTGGATCCAGATCGGCCCCAGGTCAGGCTTTGTCACCTGGTTGCGTTGAACCCTCAGCTTGAGGACCTTGACGCCAAAGGGCTGATAGTCTACGCTGTCGTCACTTATGGGCGTTTGTCGCTCGATGACCTTGATTTCGACGTCGTCTCGTACCATGCCTGTGCCTCCTGATCGTCGCGGATCGCGAATTCGAAATTGCGAATGTGCGCTCAGAGTTGCCAATTGCGAGTAAAAGTGGTAAAGAGGTTGAGGGCATTATAGTATCGAAGCCAGTTTTGAGCAATCGGAGGTAACCCATGCTAGCTCAAGCCAGTCCCGGTCCCAGTGTGCTGCCCGACCTGCCGGACGCCGAAGACAAGTTGGATTTTGCGCCCTATGCCAACACGTTGCGCGACATCATCCTGAATCCCAACACCCAGACGCCATTGACCATCGGCATCTTTGGCAGTTGGGGCAGCGGCAAGACCAGCCTGATGAAGATGATCGAAAATCGCCTGAAAAGCGCCGTCCGCGATGGCCTGTCCGAACAAGAGATCCATACCACCTGGTTCAACGCCTGGCTCTACAGCAAGGAAACGTCGTTGTGGCGGTCGCTGATTGCCCAGGTGCTGAACGGCGTGCGCAAATGGCGGAGCGACAACGTGACAGCTCGACAAGACCTGGACGAACTGTCCGAGCACCTGCAACGCGCGGCGGGGCCAGCAGAGCTAGGGCACCTTTCTATCACCGCGGCCAACCTGTTGAGGGAAGAGGGTACGGACAGTGCCGAGCTCACGTTGACCCTGCAGCACGGGCTGGACCTGCTGGAAAACGTCGCCGAAGCGCGCCAGCAGGGTGAGGTTCAGGCGGCCATGGCGCTGCGCGACCAGGTGCGGCGAGCGACGGCTGTCCTGGAGCAGGAGCGGATCGAGTCGCTGGACAGGTTCCAGCAAGAATTCAAGGAACTGATCGAAAAGTATGTACTGCCGCACGGCTACCTGGCCATCTTTGTGGATGACCTGGACCGCTGCCTGCCAGAGAAGGCGGTAGAAGTGCTGGAGGCGATCAAGCTCTTTCTCGACGTGCCCGGCTGCATCTTTGTCCTGGGCATTGACCGTGACGTGGTCGAGCGAGGCATTCGCCTGCGCTATGGCGAAATGGGCGGCACGGGCGATCGTGGGCTCTTGCCCCTCCTGGTCAGCGACGAAGCGATCAGGGGAGGCACGGAGGTTGCCACGCGGTACCGGGCCTTCCTGCAAGACCTTTTGGAAGGGAGCGAAGACATCATAGATGGCCGCCGCTACCTGGAAAAGATCGTCCAGATCCCCTTTGTCCTGCCGCCCATCAGCCCCGACGCCATGGGCCGCTTTATCGCCCAGTTGGCGCCGGGCCTGCCCCACCCGGAATGCGGCCTGGTCTTTGCCCAGGGGTTGGAGCCGAACCCCCGCCAGGTTAAACGCGCCATCAACATCTTTACCCTGCTGTGGGAGCTCTCGCGAAACAGAGAGGAACTGGCACCGCTGATCAAACCGGTGCGCCTGGCCAAGCTGGTCGTCATCCAGCAACGCCATGCCGAACTCTACGAGTTGCTGCGCGAGGACCCGACGCAGTTGATCGCCTGGGAAACCGTTTTCCGCCAGAAACAGGACCGTGCCGGATTTGAGAGTTGGGAACAAGGCCAGGGCAGAGAGCCCTCGCATGAAATGCGACTGCCCGACAAAGTGGACACCTACGACCTGTTGCCAGCGCTGGAGGCGCTGCTGACCATGCACCCGCTGGCAGACGAGACGGCGGCTGACTTTAACTTTGCCAACCTGACGGCTGACGAGGCACGAACCTACGTCTTTCTCACCCGCACGGTCAAAGAGTCCGTCGCCGAACCTGCACCCCCCCCGATCACTCCCACTGAGGAAATGCTGGTTGAGCCTCTGGTCAGTGACGAAGGAGGGATTTGGGTCGAATACGGCCTCGGCGCCAGCCGGCGTGGATTCGTCACCGGCACCATCTACGGCGTCCTGGACCCCCTGCTCAAGCGAGCTGTTGAGGCCGATGAGATCAAGCCCGATTTGAGACAAGAGATCCTGGTCAACCTGGCGACGGCTGGCAGCAACATCTACGCCCAGGTGGCCAGCGACCCCAGTCGCCAGGCTGAATGGGAGGTTGCGCTGGCCGAACCAACGATCGTCCGGGTGTCGAGCGCGCAAAGCGAAGCTCAGATTCCGTGGGAGATCGTCTACGATCGCCCCCTGTCGTCCATAGACCGTCCAGCATCCTACGCCATCATGCAAAAAGTAGCCCCTCCAGTCGAGAGTGAGGAGATAGACCTGGCAGGCTTTTGGGGCCTCAAGCACATCATTGAGCGACCGATGGCCTCAGGGTACGAAAAGCAGGCTGCGCCACCGTCCGAAATCCCGGTTCAGGACCGGCCGGCTGTCAACCTGGGCTTGGACATGGGCTCGCCACAGTTCGAGAGGGTGCGGGAGATCTTTGAGAGTTGGTCTGCCGAGGGCCTGATTGACCTGGCCTGGTTCGATTATCCACCTGATTTTCGCGAGGCACTGACAGAGCGCCCGGCCGACATTTACGTGCTGCACGGGCGGGGCGGAACGGAGGGCGGCGAAATCTGGATCGATTTTGGCAAAGAGCGCCTGACCCGGCGCACCCTGGAAAGCTGGAAGACAGGAAAAAGGGGCAGCGCCCTGTTCTGCCTGGACGTGGGGGCGGGGCTGGGGCGCGGGCAGGATTGGTGGGCCTGGCTGGAGGCGTTCCGCGACCTGGGCGTCGGTGGCGTGATCGCGCCTGTAGTGGCCCTGCACCCCACCTGGACGTCGAATTTCACGGCCCGCTTTATCAGGAACTTTTTGGCCGGGGAAAAAGCTGGCGTCGCCCTGCGGGCGACGCGGCGCGAGTTCTTTGAGGAGAGGGGCAATCCCCTGGGGCTGTTCTATGCCCACTTTGGTCCCGCCGGGCAGCGACTATTCCGGCTGGACGACGATGATGGCGAGGAGGAAGAATAATAGCTCGCCGTGGTGCCGACCTTCTCAACAAATGTGGCAGCAGAACGCCTATCGTCAGTCAAAAGAGCCAGGACTTGCGCCCCGGCTCCCGAATCTCCGAATCACGGCTCATTGAGTTCTGTCTTACCCGGCAAAGTTTTAAGGTTGCTGCTCCCTTTTCTGTTGCAGCGAACCGTGTCTTCCTGTAGAATAGAGGTACCCACCTTTTCCCCCGCCTACCCCATAGTCCGTCACCCTTCCGTAACACAAAATTGACAGATCCACTTGACTAGAACATATGTTCTAGTGTATAATAGTCTTGGGGAACCTGAGCGCTGTAATCGGCCATTTTTACTCGAGGTGTGACATGCGAAAAGAAACAGCCACCACGGTCCTGGTGGCCCTCACCCTGTCCTGCAGCCTGGCCTTCCTGCTGGGCCTGGCGCTGGCTGGACAAAGAGAGGGCTCGCCAGGATTTCAAACGGCCATGGAGTCGCTGCATCTGGACATGGCGGTCAGGATGGGCTGGATCCGGATCGCCTTCTGGGCCAGCCTGGCAGCCATCACGCTCGTCGGGCTGGTCGGCGCCGTGTGGGGATTGCTGCGCGCCATCTGGCGGCGCTCGCGGCTCATCCAGCCCCACCCCACCGGCCTCTTTCCCATCGTTGAGGGCCAGGCTGGTGGCCAAACCTACTACCACGACCCGAACCGCCAATGGGCTGGGACGACGGCCTATGGGGCCGGGCCAGAGGGAGCGGCCGTCCGTCACCTGACCCCGCCCGGCCAGGAGGAGGCGCAATTCCAGATCGCTACCCAGGCCCAGGCAACCCAGTTCGTGGCAGCGGCCAACCAGGGACGGGGCCTCGACGCCTCGACGCGCCGCCTCGTCGAAAAGGCAGCGCTACCAGCGCCGCGCCAGGCGGCCCGGCGACTGCCGCAGGTCGTCGTCCTCGACGAGACGATCCCTGAAGAGCGCCGCCTGGTTGATGCCCTGCGTCAAGATTGGGAGGAAGGAGGGAACAGATGAGGCCAGTGACGACGAGGCTAACCGCCAGCGAGGTGCGACACCTGGAGACGTTGTTCCGGGGCGTGCGCCACACGCTGCTCAACCGGGGCCTCTATAGCAAGCGCGGCGGAACCATCGAGGAGGTAGCCTGGAAACAAGCCATCCTGCTCGATGACCTGGGCATCGTCGCCTTTGAGGTGGACGTCGGGCGGCTGCCGATCAAGATCGAGCACCTGCTGAACCCCGAGGTGGCACATCAGATGCAGGCCTGCCTGGGTGGGCGGCGGGTCAGGGTCACCAACTCCCAGGGGCTGCTCTTTGGCGTGGCATTGGAATCGGAGGAGCCCCGACGGTCAACGACCCTGCCCCGGCGAATCGTCCTGGACCTGGACAGCCGGCCAGAGGGCAGGTATCTCATTCCCATTGGGCAGGGAACCGATGGCCCGGTGTGGCGCAGCCTGCTGGAGACCGGCCACATCCTGGTGGGTGGCGAGAGCGGCAGTGGTAAAAGCACCTGGCTGCACGCCCTGCTGGCCGCGCTGCTGCCCGCACACCCGCCGGACGAACTCAAGCTGGCGCTCATAGACCCCAAGCAGGTAGAGTTTCAGCTTTACGGGAAACTGCCGCACCTGCTGGCCCCGATCGCCGTCGAGGCCGACGAAGCGGCGACGCTGACCGCCCGACTGCTGGAAGCGATGGATGGGCGGCGAGCACTCTTTGCCAGCGTAGGAGCGCGCAACCTGATCAACTACCGCCACCTGACCGGCGACCCACTGCCGCTGATCCTGCTGGTCGTAGACGAGGTGACGGACATCGCCATGGAGGCCGGGCTCAAGAGCGCGTTCTACAAAGACCTGATCCGCCTGGTGAGCAAAGGCCGGGCCTTTGGCCTGGTCGTTGTGCTGTCCACGCAGAACCCCAAGGCCGAGGTGCTGAACACACTCATCCGGGGCAATATGAGCACGCGAGTCGCCTTTCGTGTGGCGACGGGAAACCACTCGCGCACCATCCTGGGCACCTCTGGCGCGGAAAAGATCCCGCGCGCGGTGCGCGGCCGGCTGGTGGCGCGACTGGATCGGGACTTGGTGAACCTGCAGGGTTTTGATATAATAGACGGGCAGATCCGCGCCCTGGTCAGGTCCCAATAACTGCCCAGGGGGCATCTGGCTTGACCTTCCCGAAAGGCAACACCTCAGACGCTCCTGTCGGATCGCCAGATCCAGCAGCCGCTGAGTCGTTACCTCGAAAGCTTTGAGGGCGCCTCGGAGCCTTCGGGAAGACAGCCAAAAGATTCCACGGGGGTGAGGGAAAGAGATGGCATTAGAGGTCTATTATCCGCAGGACATCCGCAACGTGCTGCTGGCGGCGGAACAGGCCAGCAGCGCAGCATTGATGGCCACGCAAGCGGAGCACGACGAGTTTGCACAGGGATACCGGGAAGGCTACCACGCTGCGCTGACCACGTTGGCCCTGGCCTTTGGCCTGATCCGGTCTGGCGATCGTCGCGGAAGTCACAACTGGCAACCGGCCTATTTACCTACCGCGCCACAGCACGGTGGGAGGAACGGCCAGAGCTAGTTACATCAGGCCAGACGACCAGCGCCAGAGCAAGGCCATAGCAGAGCATCCGGGCCAGCGACACCACGGGGAAATCGGCCCTGAGGGCCACCATCGTGGCCAGGACTGACCCGACGACGGAAGCGGCACCGTTGACCGCCCACAGCCAGGGGATCGTGCCGGGCGACTGGCGACGAACCGCTTTGATGTCCAGGGGAAAAGGCTGCCCCATCAAAAAGCCAGCGGGCACGATGACGACGAGGGCCACCCCGATCCGCCCGGCCAGTATCCACCGCTGTGTCGTCCTGACGATCGCCGGCAGCAGGAGCAGATAAAGCCCCATCACCGCTATCAGGCCCGGAATCGCCCAACACAACCGACGAGGGGCATCCCCCGGCGAGACGCCGTGGGTGGTCAGGCTGCCGAGCCATAGGCCACACAGCGTCGCCTTCCGAGGCTGTCTCAACGATGACCTCCCGGTGACAAATCAACGCCGGCCGCATCACGACCGACGAAACGTGCCCCCAAAAGCATGAGCAGCGCGGCCAGCAGGCCAAAACCGGGCATGACGGCCATGCCCAGCCGCAGGTTCCCGCTGCTGTCGGACAGCCAGCCGATAAAGGGGGCCGAGGGCAAATTGCCCAGGTAATGGGTGAGAAAGAGGGAAATCGCCTGGGCGGTGACGCGGTAGGGCGGCGGGGTCACATCGTGGATCTGGGGCCCGATGCAAGGCGAATTAAAGGCGTAAAAAAAGAGGGCCAGGCCGGCAGCGGCCAGGAAGAGAAGGCGGCTGGGCGTGAGGACGGCGACGACGGCCAGGGGCGTGGCCACCGTCAGGCCCAGGCCCGCGGCCAGCAACCGGCCACCGGGATGTCGCTGCCTCAGGCGGTCCCCCAGCCAGCCCCCAGTGAGCACGCCAGCCACGCCTGCCACCACCTGGGCTGCGCCGCCGATGGCCGCCGCCGAGGCCAGCGTGTAACCATGGAAACGCTGCAGAAACGTGGGCAGCCAAAAGATCACGCCGCCAGTGGCCAGGTAAAAGAGCACACCACTGACATACAGGAGGCGCAAGGTTGGCACAGCCAGGATCTGGCGCAGGCTATCGGCGGCGAGCTGAGGCAGGGGAAGACGAGGGCGGTGAGAAGCGGGGCCAGAGGGGGCGAGACGCAGTCGCCAGACCCCCCAGGCCAGGGGCAAGCCCAGCAATCCGGCGACATAGAATGAAATGCGCCAGCCTGCTGCCCCGGCGATCAGGCCGCCGAGCAGGTAACCGGCCGCCGAGCCCAGCATCATGCCCGTGTCGTGAACTGCGACCGCCCGCGCGCGGTACGCCTCGGGAAAGACCCCTGCCAGCGTGGCCACGGCCGCGGGGCCGTAGCCACCCTGCCCCACCCCAACGCCCAGGCGAGCCAGCACGAGTGCCAGGTACGAGCCGGCCGTGCCGGTCAAGGTCGTGGCCGTACTCCAGAGGGCCACGACGGTGGCGATGATGCGCTGCCGGCCCCAGCGATCGGCGGCCAGGGCCAGGACCAGGGCGGCAAAGGGATAAGTCAGTTCAAAGGCACTGTTCAGCCCACCGACCTGCACGTCTGTCAGCGCGAACTCGACCTTGATCGCCTCCGCCAACGCGGCGACGATCTGGCGGTCGTAAAAGTTCATCACGTTGGCCAATAAGAGCAGGCCCAATGCCCGCCGGGCAGCGCGACCGATCATCTGGCACCGACAATCACGTCAAATGATGGTCCCATCGGGGATGACGGCGTTCTTGGGCACGATGACCAGGCCATCACGAATGACGTGATTGCCCTCCTCAACCATGTCCGTGACCTCGGGATGGGGACGGATGACCACGTTGCGACCGATACGGGCGTTCTTGTCAACGATGGCACCCTCGATAGAACTGCCAGAACCGATGCCCACGTCAGGGATGCCGGCCTGCCGATTGGCCGCACGCCGGGCGTCGTCCTCGTAAAAGTCAGCACCCATGATCACCGAGCGGGAGATGCGCACGCCCGGGCCGACGATGCTCCGCAAGCCGATGACAGAATCGCTGATAATGGCGTCCTGCAACAGGCAACCATCGGCCAGCATGACCCGTTCCAGGTGACAATCGTCGGTGCGGGTGCCGGGCAGGTAGCGGGGCCGGGAGTAGATAGGATGCTCCGAATCGTACAGGTCAAAAGGCGGATCCGGCAGGGCCAGGGAGAGGCTGGCCTCGTAATAAGCGCGCACCGTGCCGATATCCTCCCAGTACCCGCCAAAGGGATAGGCGTAGACCTGATGGCTCTTGATGGCTGCCGGCAGGATGTGAAGGCCAAAGTCGTCTTCGCCGTGCGTCTCGAGTAGGCCCTGTAACACGTCGAGGTTAAAGACATAGATGCCCATAGAGGCCAGGAAAGGATTCTCTGCGCCATCGCCGCTGGCCCTTCCACTGGCCTCAGGGCTGGCCATCTTGTCCAAAGCCTTGCCCTTGGGCTTTTCGGCAAATTCAACGATGCGCCCCGAGGCGTCCATCCTGAGAATGCCCAGCCCCGAGGCAGCCTCGCGCGTCACCGGCTGCACGGCCACCGTCACGTCAGCCCCGTGCTCGCGGTGAGCGGCGATGTACAGGCGATAGTCCATGCGGTACAGGTGATCGCCAGAGAGGATGAGTACCTCTGAGACCCGGGCGGAGCGGATGTGGCTCAGTTGCTTGCGCACAGCGTCGGCTGTGCCCTGGTACCAATCGGACCCGCCAGAGTCAGAGTCGTAGGTCTGCACAGCGGCCAGGATCTGAACCCAGCCGCCGCCAAAGGTATCGAATTTGTAGGTCTGATAGATGTGCCGGTGCAGCGAGGCGGAAAGGAATTGCGTCAGCACATAGATGCGGGTCACGCCCGAGTTGAGACAATTGCTGATGGGCACATCTATGAGACGGTATTTGCCGGCCAGTGGCACGGCTGGCTTGGCCCGAAGCTTGGTCAGCGGATAGAGGCGAGTGCCCCGTCCGCCGCCGAGAATGACACCCAGTACATGGCGCATGGCTTTTGACCTCCGGGGTGAAGAGTTGATAAATTGGAAGTTGGAAGTTGGAGGTTGGAGACTGGAGATTGGTTGGTGGCGTAGGCGTTTCTATTTGGCGAGTGGTTTTGGATTGTAACACAGAATCGGCCATCTGTCCAGAGGGTGACCGCTGACGCCGGACGGGCTTGTAGCAGGTAGGGGAAAAGTGTGGTACAATGCGCCCTTGTCAAGCCACGAATGACAGGGCATCCAGGGCAGCAGGCAGGTCGGCCAGGTCGTCTAGCAGGTGACCCAGAGGATGGGCATCCACAACCCGGGCGCACCAGGCCGGCGTATAAGAGGTGCGCAGGAGGAAAAAGGGAACCCCCATCATGAGTGGCAGCGCACCGGGCAGCGACAGCGTGTCGGCCACGACGGCCAGCCGCGAGCCATCGGCGGCCGCCTGAACCAGCGCCCGGTAGTAGGCCGGGCGGCGCAGGTCCAGGCGGCGCTTCCCGTCTATCGGCCAAAGCTGGACGGGACCCAATTGCGGATGGGAAAAGCGGTGCGTCCAGCCGGGGTCCATCTCGTACTGGCGCGTGTCGCCCAGCACAGAGACCTCGCCGTCCAGCGACAGCGTCGCCAGGTGGCGCCGCACCTTGTCGCCCAGCGAGTTAGTGAGGACTACAGGGCTACAACGGGGACACTCGATCAGCGACGTCAGCACGTCGCGGGCAGCAGGACGAAAGCACGGCGGCAACTCGGCCGTGTGGCGGTGGAACAGGTAGTTGGTACAGTCCACCACGGGGTCGTACTCGGCCTGGGGAAAAGTAGCGGCCACGGCACGGGCATAGGCCAGGTTGTCCTTTAACATCACCTGCAGCGTCGTCGTGTTGAGGATAAAGGCGCCTTCGTCGCAGTAGGAGGCGATCAGGCCGTTGACCTCCCACCAGTAGCGGTGCGGCGTACGCAGCAGGCGCGTCTGCGTGGCCCGGTAGTCGGCAACCAGACGCTGGCGCGGTGCGCCAAGGATTTCGTCTGCCAGCGTGTCCAGCGATCTTTCGGCCAGCGGGGCGGCCTGCTTCTCCTCGACGGTCAGCGTGCCGTCAAAGTCTATGATGACCTTCAAAAGTAGATCCAACTCTCCTGTCCTCCAGGCGTGACTCGTGATGCGCGATGCGTCAGTTACTGCTCAGATGGAACGCGCCTAGTGTTCGTTAAGGAAAAACTTGCCGATAGGATGTCATTGCGAGCGCATTTTGCGAAGCAATCCCCACCCTTGTTCAGCCAGGAGATTGTCCCGTACCCTGTCCTTGTCGGACCGTGTCCTGGTCGGACACGACCAGGGCAGGACGAGGGCGGCCAGTACAGGGCACCGTCCTGTAGGCCAGTACAGGGCACTGTCCTGTAGGCCAGTACAGGGCACTGTCCTGTAGGCCAGTACAGGGCACTGTCCTGTACCCTGTCCTTGTCGGGCAGGACAAGGGGGCCAGTACAGGGCACTGTCCTGTACCCTGTCCTTGTCGGGCAGGACAAGGGGGCCAGTACAGGGTCGCGGAGTTTATCCTGAGTCTCAGTGGATCCAAAAATGCTCCGAGGGGATTGCCAAATCTCCGATTTTGGCCTGGATTTGGCAATCCAGACCGAGCAAAATTGGATCTACCGAGTCTACCGAAGGACTCCTCGCAATGACACCAATGGGGAAACTTTGCTTATACAGCCTGCAAATCTTGTTAACCCTGTCTGATTTGACGTCGTCCAGGTAGTAACAATTATACCGTAAAAGGAATACCTATGCCACAGCAACGCCAACGTATCATCGCCCTGAACTATGCAAGCTTTGCCATCCTGGGACTCGGCGGCAGCGCGCTCGGTCCCAGCCTGCCCACGCTGGCCAATCAGATGGGCGTGGGCCTGGACGCGGCTGGCGGGCTGATCAGCAGCCTCTCGGTCGGCTACATGCTCGGCAGCCTGACGGCGGGGCTCATCATTGACACACTGGGACGACGCCCGGTCTACCTGGCCGCGCTGGGGATCCAGGCACTCAGCCTGCTGGGAGTCGTCGCCGTGCCCAACCTGGCGGTAGGGCTGGCCGTCGCTTTCACGCTGGGTCTGGGGCAAGGCGGCACAGACCTGGCCGGTCACGTGGTGACCGGCGACGTCGTCGGCCAGGAGAGGGGAGCAGCGCTCAACCGGCTGCACCTCTTTTTTGGGGCGGGCGCGCTGATCGGGCCGGTTCTGATCGGCTACGGCCTGGGGGCGCTGGATAGCCTCTGGCCCGCCTTTGGCGCTTTCGCAGCGCTGACCCTGCTGACCGCGTTCGGCGTAGCCTCTGCCCGGTTGCCAGCCCGGTCAGCGGCGCACGAATCGATCGCCGCCAACGCCCGAGCCGTCGTCGGCAGCCGCACGTTCTGGGGATTGGCCGCCTTCTTTTACCTCTACGTCGGCATAGAAGTCGGGCTCGCCACGTGGACGTTCACCTTTTTGAGCGAAGCGCTGGGCACAGAGGTCACGCTGGCTTCCTGGGCCACCTCCGGCTTCTTCCTGGCGCTGACGGCCGGCCGGCTGGCCGGGTCCAGACTGGCCGGGCGGCAGGTAAGCGACGAGAGGTTGGTGCTGTTCGGCATTGGGGGCGCGATCGGGGGGACAGTGCTCCTGTGGGCGGCAGGAGCTTCAGCGGCCATCCCTGCCTTCGTCGTCGCCGTGCTGCTGGTGGGGTTCTGCTTCGGCCCCGTCTATCCCACAGCCATGGGCGTGGCCCAGCAGCGCTACGCGGCGACGATTGGCACAGCCGTCGGGTTGCTCACCGTGGGGGGGCAGCCTGGGCGCGACGTCGTTCCCCTGGCTGCAGGGCCGG
>Ga0180437_10003164_pt1 | contig 24876 bp, 35 predicted proteins | sample SS_ome_4_FD_132410 | JGI IMG/M metagenome (GOLD analysis project Ga0180437, IMG submission 132410) | Hypersaline lake sediment archaeal communities from the Salton Sea, California, USA - SS_3_D_1 metaG | ecosystem: Environmental > Aquatic > Non-marine Saline and Alkaline > Hypersaline >... | reverse complement strand
TATATTCCCCAAGCCAATAAATCAATTGACATTAGTGTTTGAATGATGGCATTACCATATTGATCGCCAAAACTTATTTCTATTTTTTATTGATTTTTCGTAAACCTTTTGTTATCCTTTTGCTATAACCCCTGATAACCCAGAGCATGTTGATTTTGTTACAGCTTACAAAGAAAAATACAAAGAAGAGCCCTTGGCTTACTGCCCTGAACTTTATGATGCTTTTATGTTGGCTATAAAAGCAATAGAAGGAAGTGATGGAACAAAACAGGACATCAAGGACAAACTTTATGAAGTGGGGCAGAATTACAAAGGAGCTAGTGGTGATATTGATTTTGATGAAAACGGTGATGTTCAAAAACCCTTTATCATTAAAACTGTGAGGAACGGCCAGTTCGTTCCTTACTAATGACAACGACCTGAAACAGTGATAGAATTGAATAATGCTTGAGATTACTGATCTAAAATCAGGCTATGAAGGCATGGAAGTTTTAAAAGGGATTGATTTTAAAGTTAATTCAGCTGAAATTGTCTCTGTTATAGGGCCAAACGGAGCAGGGAAATCCACTCTGTTGAAAAGTATTTTTAACTTGTGTGAAATATATTCTGGCAAGATTACTTTCAAAGACAAGAACATTACCAAGCTTCCTACTTATCAATTAATCCAAGAGGGTTTGAGCTATGTACCCCAGGGGAGGCAGGTTTTTAATGCTTTGACTGTGAGGGAAAATCTTGAAATGGGAGCTTTTGTTATGAAAGACAAAGAATTAATTCAGAGGAATTTAGCTGATGTTTTTAACAAGCTTCCTTTTTTAAAAGAAAAGCAAAAAGAATATGCCTCTGATTTGTCTGGAGGCCAACAGCAAATGCTTTCTATTGGAAGAGCTTTAATCCAAGATCCTGAATTAATGTTATTGGATGAGCCTTCTTTGGGCTTGGCTCCTAAAGCAATGAAAGAGGTTTTTGAAAAAGTTTTAGAGATAAAAAAAACAGGCGTTACCATTATTATTGTAGAACAGAACGCTAAACAAGCAGTAAACATCTCAGACAGAACTTATGTTTTGGAAAATGGGGAAATAGCGCTTAAAGGGGGAAAAGAGATTTTAGAGCATGAAAAAATTAAAAAAGTATATTTTGGTGGAGAATAATATGAGTTATCCTATTAAGATTATAAAAAAGAGGATAAAGAAGGAAGATTTAAATGAATTTTTAAATAACCCTTTTCCAGAAGTAGTAAAGTTTGTTGTTGATATTGAAAAAAGAATATTAGCTGTTGGGGGAGAGCTTCATTCTGATGCTGCAGAACTATTGACTGAAAAAGGTTCTGACAGCAGGAACTTATGGGGAGGCAATTTTCTGCTTAAGAGAAAAGATTGGGTTCAACTTTCTTCTTTGATTAATATAAAGCCATCGCAAGACAATTCTCTTATGGAAGTAAAAAGAAAAGAGGTAAAAGAGAAAATGAAAAGCATAATTAATGAATTAATCAATGAGAAATAAATTTCACAAAAGTTTAACCCAAGAGAGGTGGAGCTCTTTTTCTAAAAAAGACCAGATTTTAAATATTGGCGCTGAATTGCAAAGAGCTAAATACTGGCTAGAAAGGAAAGAAAGGAAAGAGGTAGAGAATTGTTTGGACAGGGCCTTTGAATTACTTGACTTAACTTTAAATGATGTAAAATGGAAAAAGAGAGAACTATTTCTGCTAAGAGAAGCTTTAGCTGATTTTTATTCAAAAAAAGAAAAGAACAATAAAGAGCTTGTAAACATTTTCAGAGCATTGCTTAATTTTAGTAAATCCACCTCTTTCGTTGAAATAGCATGACTATAAATGACTCAATTCTTTTTTGCATTTTAAAGCTTGAGGGAAAATCTCATTTTGAAAGAATCATGAAAGAATGTTTTACTTTATTCCCAGAAAAGTTCGGCTTTCCTCAATATGCTAAATGGCCTGATGCAAGAAAAATAGATAAACCCTTGAGAGATTTAAGAAGAAAAGGGTTAATCAAAGGAAACCCCTCAACTTTTTTTGAGTTGACCAAGGAGGGCAAGAAGCAAGCTGTTGAGATAACAAAGATTGTAAGGCAAAAGAAGCTATTGTAATTGCTTTTTTATCCTTCTTTGCTATTATGAAAATAATATGAAGTCTTTAAAGGTTAATTTGCCTCTTTTCATTTTTAAAGAAGGAGAATCTTTTGTTGCTTATACTCCTGTCTTAGATTTGTCGAGCTCAGGCAAAACCCCTGAACAAGCTAGAAAACGTTTTCAAGAGGCAGTTGATATTTTCTTTGAAGAAACTCTTAAGAAAAATACCTTAGAACATGTGCTAAGGGATTTAGGCTGGAAAAAGATAAAGCAGGGCTGGAACCCTCCTAGATTTATCAGCCATGAATCCAAGGAAATTTCAATCCCTGTTCCAGCTTAATTATGTCCAGAATCACGCCTCTTCATTGGAAGAAATTTGAGAAGTTTGTTCTTTTTGTTGGTTGTAATTTTGAAAGGCAAAAAGGAGACCATCGCATTTATTGGAGAGAAGATTTAAAAAGGCCAATAGTCTTTCCGGCTGACAAAGAATTGCCTCTTTTTGTTATTCGAAACAATTTACGGATATTAGGAATTTCCCCAGAACAATATCTTGAAATAATGAAAAAATTATAATGATAGAGGAAAATCCTTGTTTTGCTTTTCTTGTCGGGTTAAAATAATAAAATGAAAATATTTACTAAAAAAGAAATAATTCCTTTGCTTTTAATTGTCTCAATGTTTATTCTGGCCGTCTCTTTCTTTTTAACGCCTTGTGTGCCAGAAAAGCTACCAAGTCATTGGAACGCACAAGGTGAAATAGATGATTATGGCTCTAAAAACTTTGTTCTTTTCTTTTTCCCTGCTCTAACTTTAGGGATTTATCTCTTGATGACTTTCTTACCCTTGATAGACCCCTTAAGAAGAAATTACCAAAAGTTTGTTTTGCCTTACTTTTTTATCAGATTAGTTATTGTCCTTTTCTTAGCTTTCTTGTATTTTTACACCCTGTTTAGTGCTTTGGGCAAAGTGCCTGATATTAGATTTTTGATTATTCCAGCCTTGTCTTTGCTTTTTATTGTTATTGGCTATTTCTTGCCTCAAGTAAAAAGAAACTATTTCTTGGGCCTGAGAACTCCTTGGACATTAAATAATGATAAGGTTTGGGAAAAAACACATAAAATAGGGGGTAAGGTTTTCATGCTAACTGGGTTTTTAAGCCTTTTTTCCATATTCTTTGCTGATTATTCTCTTTTAATCTTTCTAATCATTGTTTTATTAGGAGCTTTTTTCTCTTTCCCTTATTCCTATTACATTTATAGGAAAATGGGATTGTTTAAAAAACATGGAAGTTAGAGAAGCAATCAGAAAAAGAAGAAGCGTTAGGAGCTATAAAGAAAAGGAAGTTGAGCAAGAGAAGCTAGGCAGGGTTTTAGAATCAGCCAGATTAGCTCCTTCAGCTCACAATGCCCAGGACTGGAAATTCATTGTGGTTAAAGACAAAGAAAAAAGAGAGGCTTTAGCTTCCTGTTCTGGTCAAAGTTTCATTTCTCAAGCTCCGATTGTTATTGTGGCTCTTTCCCTGCATCCAGAAGGCATGATGTCTAGCGGAATACCTTCTTATGCTGTTAATGTAGCTATTGCAGTTGACCACATGACTCTGCAAGCTACAGAAGAAGGTTTGGGAACTTGCTGGATAGGAGCTTTTGAGCAGGAGGAGGTTAAAGAGATTTTAAAGATTCCGAGAAAATATAAGGTTGTGGTTTTGCTTCCTTTGGGTTATCCAAAGGGAGAAGGGAAATTTAAAGACCGCAAAGAGTTAAGAGAGATTGTCTCTTTTGATTCTTTTTAACAATATAGGAGGAAAGAAAATGCTGTCTGTGAGGATAAAAGGAGAGGACAGAATGACGAGTTTGTCCAAAGTAGCCGGGCAATTTTTTATTGGAGGACAAGCTGTCACTTCATTAAAAATGAGCCCGGACGATAAATCGATAGAAGTTAGCACAATGGACAAAAATTATTCTGTGGTTGAAGTAAGAGGCTATGATAGTTTGGCAGAGGCCTATGGTGGCCTAGTCAGAGACGATCCTCCTTCAGGAATGACAGAAGTAATGGCTGCCAATGCCCCTTTTCTGAGGGAGTAGTCGTGTGGTTGTGCGGTTCTCTTGAATCGCACAAACTCTTTTTTCATGATATAATAATCAATATGATGAAATTTGTTGACTTTGTTGTAGTCATAGCATTATTCATTATCGCTCTGATTCTCCTCTCTAAAGGTTTTGGAGGCACATTAGGTGGCTTATGATATATTTACTTATAGCTGGTTTTTTTGGGGGAATGGTAAGGGGATTGGTTGGTTTTGTCAAACACCAATTCTCTTACAAGAATGTTGGTTTTAAATTGGGCTACTTTTTAGCCATGTCTTTCATATCAGGTGTTATTGGCATGATGGCCTCATCCGCTGTGAAAGAAACAGGTTTTCTTTGGGGAGGATTTTTCACTCCAGCTTTAAGCTTTATTATCGGGTATGCTGGTGGTGATTTTTTAGAAAACATATTTAAGATAATAGCTAAAAAAGCATCTTTTTTTGAGAAATGAAAGATTTAATTCAAGAGCTAATTAAAGAAGGGTGGCTAAAGACAGAAAGAATCATTCAAGCTTTTAAAAAGATAAAAAGAAAGGATTTTTTAAGAGAAGAGGACAAAAGATTGGCTGGTTTTAACGAGGCTGTTTCTATCGGGTATGGACAGACTATTTCCCAGCCCCTTGTTGTCGCTTTCATGCTAGAACTTTTGTCCCCCAGAGAAGGGGATAAGATTTTAGATATTGGTTCTGGTAGCGGTTGGACAACAGCTCTTTTGTGTGAATTAGTTGGGAAAAAGGGAAAAGTGATAGCTTTGGAAATAGTTCCGGAGTTAGTTAGGTTTGGTAAAAAAAATGTTTCTAAGTATAATTTCATTGAGAAGGGAATAGCTTCTTTTTTCTGTTTGGATGGCAGAGAAGGTTTTGAAAAAGAAACTCCTTTTGATAAGATTCTTTGCTCTGCTTCAACAGAAGAAATACCTTTGGCTTGGAAAGAGCAAATTAAAGACAAGGGTAAAGTAGTTTGTCCTGTAAAATCATCCATTTGGTACTTGGAGAAAAAAGGGGAATCTTTTTTTCAAAAGGAGTTTCCAGGTTTCTTTTTTGTCCCCTTAGTAAAAAAACATGATTAAAAAAATAATTGGTCTTTTTTTCTTCCTTGTCGTCCTCTGGCTCTGTCTTGCTCTTTTTTTTCCTAAACAAGTAGAAACAACTTCTTTTTCAGTTAGAAAAGGGGAAACTTTAAAAGAAATAGCTTCCAGTTTAAAGGAGCAGGATTTGATAAGGTCTGAAATAATATTTCAGGTTTGGGCTTTAATCAATGGAAAACAAAAGAGCATTCTAGCTGGTGATTACAATTTCCCTTATCATCTAAGCTTGTACAGGGCTTTAAAAATATTAACTACCAACACTGAGAACAAAGTAAAGATAACTATTATTGAAGGCTGGAACTTAAGAGACATTGTTTCCCATTTTGAAACTTTAGGGATGTTTCCATCGGAAGAGTTTTTTGAAGTGGCAGGAATCCCTGCTGGATATTCCAATGTTTTTGTTGATGGTTTTGACTTTTTAGAAGAAAAGCCAGAAGGTCTTTCCCTTGAAGGATATTTATTTCCCGATACCTATGATTTTGGGGGTGGTTTTACAACAGAGGAAGTAGTTGAGAAAATGTTAGAGAACTTTGATCAAAAAACAAAAGATTTAAGAGAGGAAAACTTTTTTGAAACACTTACCATGGCTTCCTTGTTAGAAAAAGAAGTGAAAACTTTCCAAGAGAAGAAAATTGTAGCTGGCATTCTCTGGAAAAGATTAAGAAATGGCTGGCCTCTTCAGGTTGATGCTACTTTAACCTATTTAACAGGCAAAAAAAGTTCTGAAATCACAGAAGCAGATAGAGATATTGATTCTTTATACAATACTTACAAATACAGAGGACTTCCTTCAGGCCCTATTTGCAACCCCGGTATGGAAAGCATTTCAGCTGCTTTGAATTACGAAGAAAGCCCTTACTGGTTCTATTTAACTACTAAAGAAGGGAGAGCTGTTTATGCTCGCACTTTAGAGGAGCATAATCAGAATAAGTATAAATACTTAAGATGACAAAAGATTTTAAAGGGAGAAAAATTTTAATCAGAAAGTTATCAGCAAAAGACATTGAAAAAGCCAAGGATTTTAGAAACTATATCAATGCTTTAATAGAAGAAGAAGCTAAGATATTAATGAAAAAGAAAAAGACAGAAAAACAAGAAAAAGAATGGTTGAAAGATAGGGTCAAAGACAAATTAGCTATTTCCCTTGTTGCTTTTGACAATGATTTGTTGGTTGGAATAGCAAGCTGTTCTTTAGAAAGAGAAAGGCAGGACCATGTAGCTGACTTTGGCATTTCTGTTCGCAAAGAATACAGAGGCATTGGTTTGGGAAAGTTTTTGATGAAGGAGGTGATTGAAAGAGGGGAAAGAGGATTGAAACCAAAGTTTGTAAAGCTGGGAGTTTTTGATAACAATATCATTGCGATTAAACTTTATGAGAAAATGGGGTTTAAAAGGGTTGCTAAAATTCCAAAATACTTGCAATATAAAGGTAGGTTGGTCGATGAAATAATAATGATGAAAAAAGTATGAAAATAGCAATGCTAATTGCTTTTCAGGACTTTAGAGATGAAGAGTATTTTATTCCAGAAAGCATTTTTACTGGACAGGGTTTTGAAGTTGAAACTTTCAGCTCTGAAACAGGAAAGGCCCTGGGAAGTTATGGGGGTACAGTTGATGTTAAGCTTTCTGTCGATGATTTAAAAATAGATAAGTTTGATGCTTTGGTTTTGGTTGGTGGGTCTGGCGCTTTAGAAGATTTGGACAATGAAAAAAGCTATAAGATTATAAGAGAGGCTGCTTTAAAGAACAAGGTTGTTGGAGCTATTTGCATTTCTCCTGTTATTTTAGCTAAATCAGGGGTTTTGAAAGGGAAAAAAGCTACTGTTTGGTCAAGTAATATGGATAAGTCTGCTGTCCGGGTCTTAAAAGAAGAAGGAGCTGATTATGTTGAGAAAGATGTTGTTTCTGATGATAAAATTATAACAGCAGATGGACCTCAATCTGCAAGGAAGTTTGCTGAAACAATAGTTAGTTTGTTGAAAAAGTAGTTAAGCTCTTGCAATATTTTTTTAAATAGTATATATTTAGATTAACCAGAGACAATAGGCAAACATAAGTCCTGTTGGAGGTTGTATGTCTTTTTGTCTTTGGAAAGGCATTTTAATTTATGGCTAAAACAAAAGAACAAAAAAAGGAAATCATTAAGGACTTAAAAGAAAAGCTTGAAAAGCAAAAAACAGTGGTTTTGATTGATTTTGAAGGACTTGCTTCTCCTGTTTTGTTTCAAATGAGAAATGAGCTAAAAGAAAATGATTGTTTGCTAAAGATTGTCAAGAAAACTCTTTTAACAAAGGTTTTGGAAGACACAGATGAAAAAGAGTTTCTAGAAAAAGTAAAACAAAGAAAAGGACAATTGGGTTTAATTCTTGGTTTTGAAGATGAAGTTTTACCTTGCAAGATTTGCTATAAATACTCAAAAGACAATGAGAACTTAAAAATGCTTGGTGGTATTTTTGAGAAGAAGTTTAACGATGAACAATATGTTTTGCAGTTAGCTCAATTGCCCTCTAAAGAAGAACTGCTTCAGAGAATGGTCGGCAGCTTGGCTTGCCCTGTTTCAAGATTTGTTCATGCTTTGAAAGGAAACTTAAACAATTTAGTTTTTGTTTTAAATGAAATAAGAAAGGTCAAAACATAAAAATATATGGCAGAAACAAAAGTTCCAAAAAAGTTTGAAAAGCTAGTTAAAGAGATAGAAGAAATGCCAGTTGTGGAATTAGCTGAATTGGTTAAAATCTTAGAAGAAAAGTTCGGTGTTTCTTCAGCTCCGCAAGTGGTAAGTCAAGCTGCTCCCCAAGCAGCCCCAGCAGAAGAAAAATCTTCTTATAACATAGAATTAACAGCAGTAGGAGAAAAGAAAATAGATGTTATTAAAGTTATAAGGGAGGTGACTCAGAAAGGTCTTAAAGAATCAAAAGACCTTGTTGATGCTGCAGCTACTTCTCCTCAATTAGTGAAAGAGAATGCTAAAAAAGAGGAAGCTGAAGAAATTAAGAAGAAGTTTGAAGCGGTTGGTGCTAAAGTAGAGTTAAAGTGATCTCTTAAAGCAAAGGTAGTCTCTTTGAGACTGCTTTTGTCTTTTGAGGTTCTTTTACATAAAAGGAGGGTAGGTCATGACTAGGATGTTTAAGCTTTTAGGGTTTTTGGTGGCTTTAGCTGTTTTCGTTTTGCTTCAGCCCTTCGTATTCTTTCTGAGCCCATCTTTATTGTTAGCTGTGTGCTTTATCATGGCAGGAATATTGATGGTTCCTAGGGCATGAAAGTAGAAATGCAAACATTCTCTTTTAGGGGATATTTTGCTTGGTTTTTTAAAATAGGAGAGTATAATAAATGTAAAGGTGTAATAACAAATATATGAAAAAGCTATTTTTTATAATCTTATTAAGCTTACTAGTCGTTCCAGTTTTAGTTTCTGCTCAACCAACTGACATTACAGAAAAGTGTTGTCGGGTAGGAGCGCAAGTAATTTGGAAATCAGGAAGCGTTAATGACATTCCTAATTGTGCTACCGCTCCTTCCCATTGTCCGATTCCAAAGAATACGACCATAGGACCTACAGCTACAACCCCTTGCTCTCTAAGGAACTCTACGGGAGGCGTGAGTGCTACTGTTCAATTCCATAGCGATGACTGGGCTATGATTTGTGCTATTGGCACTATTTACACTGTCACCAACTGGATCTTTTTTATAATGATGGTTTTAGCTGTTGTCCTGGGAGTTATCGGAGGGTTTATCTATGCTACTGCTGGTGGAGATCCTAGTAAAGCTGGAAAAGGAAAGACTATTATTATCTTTGCTATTATAGGGTTGGCTATCGCTTTGGTAGCCAGATTCATTCCTCCTGTTGTTAAGTTTATTATGGGAGTGAGCTAAGTTATTAGAAAGAAAGCATCTTTTGTAAAAAAGGTGTTTTCTTTTGCATTTGATATTGACAATTACACTATTTTATGTTATTATATTAGCATAATTGATTCATCATATTTTTTAGTTCTTTACAATCTTGTGCTTCCCTTCAATACATCTAAAGGAGGTGAATAAAGGGGAAGCGATAATAGCTGTTGGTTTTGAAATTACCATCATATTGAAACTTCAGTCAGAGGAGGAATAGAAAAATGGAAGACCGGGAAAGAGAAGAACGAAGAGAAGTAGAACTGGGTAGGAAGGCAGAAACAAAAAGGACAGGCATCCTTTGGAGCATGACTGTGTGTGTCTTCTTTGTCTTTGCTGTTTTGATTTTTGCTACCACCTTCATCCGGGAGGCAAAGATATCCGTAGATAATCTTAAGAACACTTTGGCCTCCCAAAGCTTCGCCCACGACCTGGGAAAGCAGTTTGCCGATGGGGCAATTACTTCAGTTGATCCTTGGCTTAGAGAAGCCATAGTCAGGGCAGCAGCGGAATTGGATAAAGACGTCGATGGGGAAAAATCAAAGACTACTAGAGCCCTGGAACGCCTTAGAAGCTTCGTACGAGAAGGCGATCAGGAGACAGGCAAACCTACGGACCGAAAGGTTTCGGGCGGAGATGAAAGAAAGACACCTAAGCAAGAGGGTCTTCCTAAGAAAGACGAAAAGAAAACTGAGCCAAGTGATGAAGGCAAGCAAGAAGAGAAGAAGGCCACGGAGAATCCTCTTTCTGAGGACGACCTGTTCAAGGCCATAGAGTAGAGAGGGGGATGACCGAAAATGAGAAACATGGTAATCCGCGCACTGTTACTGATTGCTGCGTTCTCCACTGCTGTGGAAGCGCAGGAGCAGGCTGATTGGGCTAAAGGTTTCACCGAGTCTCAGTTAGCACAACCAGTTACTCTTACGAGAGGGCAACTCAGGCTGATCCTTTTTCGGATCAAGGATCTGAAGGAGAACGCTGTCACCAATGCTGATCTCCAAGCTGAGAAGGGAGGCCAGAACTTCCTCGCCTATATGGGCGAGGAACATAAAAGGATCCTTTCTCGTATTCAAGTTCTGGCTGAAGAGACAGCGAGAGACAGAGGTCTGTCTGAGGGTGATGCCCAGAAGGCAGCTATCGAGCTGGTTACCCTGAAGGATGAAAAAGGATATAAAAACGGGGACCAGATTATCAAGGAATACAAAGATGCTTTGGCCTCAGCCTCTCCTAGCCTTTTGGCCTCGACTTCCGAACTCTGTCCAGAACAGTTAATGGTAAAGGTAGACGAGCGTGTGGATACCCTTTTGGGAGAAATATTCCCTCTCCGAGCTGAGATCGTCGAGGAGCCAGTCTCTGACGTGGGAGTTAATCTCCTTCAAGATAGGACCATAAAGGGTATCTACAAGAATGGAAAGGGGGAATGGGTTGCCGCTCGGGAGGTCATCACAGAAACTCCGAGGCAGTATCTCCAGAGGTTGGAGGGGGAGATTGCTAATCACGATGCAGTAATGAAAAACTTCCTCCCAACTAAACTGAACGGTAATGGAGAACTCGTTTTCACGCCAGCAGCCAGCAGAGAAGAACTCGAAAGAGTTGAGTCTCTCTCTAAAGCTAATGCTAGCTCTCTAATTTCGGGTGATGGACGTGAATTGTCGAGGAACACCTATGCGTGGTATAAAAGCGGGTGGACCTTTCGTCAGTTGGGTGTATCTTTCGACGATATGGCCAAGAGGATGTGGATCATTGATCTAAGCACTACACCAGAGCAAAAAAGGGAATCTCTGAAGGGAGACCTTACGAAAGCTCTAGTGGATTACGAGGGCCTATCAGAGACGACAGCAGAGGACATAGTAGAAAAGATGATCGAAGGTCTGGAATGACCTTCACAACGTAAGACATCAGGACAATCGTTCTGGTGTCTTATTCATTTCAAAAGAAAATATATCCCAAAAGTAAAATAATTACTAGAATCAAAAAAGAAATAATGAGCTTTTCTAATTTGCTTGAATAAGGTTTGTTCTTTTTACCGAAAAAGAACCTCTTTTTTTTAGGAAAACACAAGAAACAACAACCTGAAAACTCTTTTAAGATTTTCTTTTTTTCTTTAAAGATTTGTTTTACTTGTTTTGGCTTTTTAACTTCAGATAATCTTTCTAATATTTTTTCTCTTTTAAAAGAATCAAAAACATCTTTAGTTAAAGAAAGTATTTTGTCTCCTTTTTGTAATTGTCCCTCTATCATAGAAGGAAAGCTTTCAGAAAAAGAAAGATTAGAGGACAAATCAAAAGCTTGTCCTTTTCTTAAAAGAATTATTTTTATTTCCCCAATTTTAGATAATTGAATGTTTAAAAAAGGGGAGAAAGAGATTATAGCGAAATGGAGATTGTTTAAAAGAGGTTTTTCTCTTAAAAAAGAATTAGCTTCAGATAAAGCATTGTCAAAAGAATTATAATAAAAAGCGTTTTTTATTCTTTCTGCTAAATTAAATAAAGATTCTTTTTCTTTTGCTTTTCCAATTAAACATAAAGCGCCAGAAACTTTTTCTTTTCTTGTTCTTGGTAAATAGCAAAATGTCTCAAAAAAAGAATCACAGTTCTCATTTAAAGGATTAAAATGGAACTCAAAAACCTTGCTCATATATACCTTACTACCTCTTTTTAAGGTCTTTTGCAAGGCATATAAAAGGCAAAGAAGGGATCATACAAGAATCCCTTCCTATTGCCGAAGGAGGAGAGAGAGTTACACAAATACTGACTGGAGAAGTATGAAAATGTCCGTTCTTCTCTCTGAATTCTCCACCGAAAGGATTTTGAGGGCGAGAACTAATTACATTCTACCTTTTATAACTATTCTTTGTCAAGCCCTTTTGTGTTAAAATATGGAAATTGGGCAATTAGCTCAGTTGGTTAGAGCGTTCGCTTCACATGCGAAAGGTCGTAGGTCCGAATCCTACATTGCCCAAATTAATTATGGTATAATAAATAAAAACATATGAAAAAAGTAATAGGTTTCTTTCTTTTAATTTTAGGTCTTTGCGCTATTTTCTACATTGTTTGGGAGTCGTACCAGATTTTCAATGCTAAAAAAGAGCCGCCCCAAGTGTTTGAAGCCATAGAGAGCATTTCTGGGGGAACAGCCGAAGAAGTAGCTATTCAAGAGCAGATTCAGAAAGTTCTTCCTTTGGGCTCTACCACCAAGCTGATGAATTTGATTAGCTGGTCCATATTTGCAGCTATTATTGTTTTAGCTGGAAGTAAAATTTCTGGGATTGGGACTAAAATGATGCGCGGGACTAAAAAACCAAAACCTATTAGAAGATGATAGAGTCAAGTTCTAAAACTCCACTCTTTTTCAAATGGCTGCATTGGCATTTTATTGAATGTTCTGGAGGGATTTTAAAAGCTTGGGGGAACTTTCTAAGTTTTAATTTTAATTACTTTTCTATTTTAGACCTTTTAAAGAGTTTGTTTTCTCATTGGAAAAAAGACAAGGTTTCTTATGGAAAAGGATTTAGTCCTTTAAATTGGTTAAATGCCTTCTTGTCTAATATGATTTCAAGGGTTTTGGGGGCTTTTGTAAGAATTATTGTTATTGTTTTTGGATTATTCTTTGAAATGGTGTTTCTCTTTTTAGGTCTTTTCCTCTTTCTTTTGTGGTTTTTTCTTCCTTTTTTAGCTTTAGTTTTTCTTTATTTTTCCTTGGTATGATTTTTAATCTAAAAAAGACAGCTTTCTGGCAATTGAGAAGATGGAGCTTTCTTTTTAAGCCAGCTAAACTTTTTTGCTTTTTCTTTTTAATTTTTAGTTTAATCTCTGTTTGCTTTTTCTATAACAGTCTTGAAAAAGGAGAGCCTTTTTTAGGCGTGTTTTTCTTTCTTTTTTGGTTTTTCTTAGAACTCCATCTTTTTTATAGATTTTTAAAAAAGCCGAAATTAAAGCATTCTTTGAAAGAAATAAATGACAAGTTTAACTTAGCTTCTTTTTTAAGTTTTGATTCTTTTTTAATTTTGAAAAAGAAAAAATGGGTTTCTCATTTAATCAATTCTTCTTCTAAAGAAGTGAGAATGGTTTTTTCCAGAGGTCAATTAAAAAAACCAAAAGCAAAACAAGAGAACATTGAGAAAATAGTTGAAGGAGCTTTAGAGACAGCCGAACAAAGAATAACGCCAGGGGATTTGTTAATTTCTCTTGCAGAACAAAGTTCTTTTTTCAAAGAACATTTAATCAAAGAAGATTTTAGGAAGGAAGATATTGAAAACTTAGTTTTTTGGTGCAGAAGAATTGGAAAAAGAAAAGAAAGCAAAAAGAAATGGTGGGAAAAAGAGAATTTATTGAACAGAGGAAGCTTGGCCAAGGACTTTGCTTCGAGCTTCACTATTAACTTAGATAAATACTGTCTTGATTTGAGAGAGAAAGTTAAAAAGAGAGGGTTTAGAGAAGTGGTCGGTCATGAAAAAGAACTGAAGCAAATCGAAAGCATCTTAGAGAAAGAAGAGAAAAACAATGTTCTTTTGGTCGGTGAGCCAGGAGTTGGGAGGGGAAGCATTATTGAAGAGCTCTCCCAGAGGATATTTTGTGGTAAAAGTTCTCCTAATTTGAATTACAAAAGGGTTTTAATTTTTGATCTTTCTGTTTTGGCCTCTAAAACTACTTCCCAAGACGAAGTTGAAATGGAATTGGAAAAGTGTTTTTTAGAAAGCTTTGAGGCTGGGAACGTCATTTTAGTCACAGAGGACTTTCATAATTTCTTAAGCGAAAATCCTTCACCAGGGACAATAAATATTAGTGGGGTTTTAGCAAAGTATTTGAAATTATCTCAATTTAGAATCATAGCTATTACAGATTATCAGGGATTTCATTCTGTTATTGAAAGAAACAGCTCCCTTTCTGGCATGTTTGAAAAAGTAGAGGCCTCTGAAATATCTGAAAGGGAAACTTTAGAACTTTTAGAAAACCTAGTTCCTTTTTTCGAAGCAAAACACAAAAGGTTAATTGGCTATCGGGCTTTAAGGGAAATAGTGAATTTAAGCTCCAGATATTTGAGTATTCCTTTTCCAGAAAAATCCATACGACTTTTAGATGAATCAATGGCTTATCTTTCAACCAATACTAAAGATAAAGTTTTAGAGCCAAGACATATAAAAAGGGTGGTTTCTCAAAAAACAGAAATTCCTTTAGAGGACCTGGAAGGCAAAGAAAAGGAGTTATTGTTGAATCTTGAAGAAAAGATTCATCAGAGATTAATTGACCAGGAGGAAGCTGTAAAGTCAGTTTCTGATGCTTTAAGAAGGGCAAGGGCTGAAGTTAATCTTAAATCAGGACCTATGGGCTCTTTCCTTTTCTTGGGCCCAACAGGGGTTGGCAAGACAGAGCTTTCCAAAACTTTAGCTGAAATATATTTTGGAGCAGAGACAAAAATGATAAGGTTTGATATGTCAGAGTTTCAGCATATAGATGATATTAAAAGATTAATAGGAACTTCAAAACAAGAAGGACTTTTAACTGTTAAAGTCAGAGAAGATCCTTTTTCTTTAATTTTATTAGATGAGCTTGAAAAAGCCCACAAAGATATTCTAAACTTGTTTTTGCAAGTTTTGGATGAGGGATGGCTGACAGACGCTCTCGGAAGAAAGGTTGATTTTAAAAACACTATTATAATAGCGACAAGCAATGCTGGCAGCGCTTTGATTCAAGAGGACTTGAAAAAAGGAAAAACTTCAGAAGAAATAAAAGAACATTTATTTGACTTTTTAATCAAGCAGGGCATTTACAGACCAGAATTCATTAACAGATTTGATGATGTTGTTTACTTTAAGAGCTTAACTAAAGAAGATTTAATGAAAATTGCCCATTTAATGTTAAAAAAATTAAAAACAAATCTTTTAGATAAAGGGGTTAAGTTTGAGATTACTTTGCAATTAAAAGAAAAAATAGTAGAATTGTCATATAATCCAGCTTTTGGAGCCAGAGAAATGAAAAGAGTGATTCAGGATGAAGTAGAGAATGTATTGGCTAAAGAGCTTCTTTCTGGCAAACTGAAAAGAGGAATAAATGTAAAGGTCGATCCGAAAAACTTTAATTTATTAACATGGTAAATGCGAAATTAATTATTGGTGTTATCGTGCTTTTAGCTGTTATTGGCGGTGGCGTCTACTTAGTTCAAACAGGTAAAATATCCTTGGACAAAGAAGATGAAACAAAAATAGAGCAGGGTTTTTTGCATCTTCTTGAAGCTGAAACCCTAAAAGCTGAAGGAGTATTAAACATTGACATTGCTGCTCAAACAGAAGCCGGGCTTCAGACAGCTTTAATTACTCTGGGATTTTCAGACAGCGTTAATAAAAAAGACATTGAAAATGTCCAGAGTGAAGGTGTGATTAATCTTTCTGTTTCATCTGAAGGCATGAATCTTTCTGCTTCTTTAGAGGATAAAGTTATTGGAAGTGACTTTTACTTAAAAGTTATTTCTTTGCCAACTTTGCCTTTGGCGGTTGACTTGGAAAGCTTAAAAGGCCAATGGATAAAAATATCTTCTCAAGAATTAACAGAAGAATCAGGTTATGATATTTCAAGGTTTACTGAAATGCTTGAAGAGTTAAAGATTGTTCTTTCTTCAGAAAGCATTTTTAATGTAAAAGAAACACTTGAAAAAGATGAAATAGGCGACCATTATCTTATTGCTTTAGATAAAACAGCAGTAAAAGAAATAATGAAAGGGTTTTTAGAAAAGAGCAAGGCCTATGTCCCAGAAGAACAGCAAGCTGAAGTTGAAGAGATGATTCAAAACATTCCTTCTGCTGTGGATGAATTTTGGGCTAAAACAGGAGGCATAGAGCTTGAGGTCTGGATTGACAATGAATTAAGAAAGCTGAAATGGGAGAATGAGTTCCAAGTTGATTCTTTAGGCCAAGTTTCACAAGGTGAAACCTCAATAGGTCTTTCTCTTGAAATTATGTTCTCTGAGTTTGGAGAGCCAGTTGAGGTCGCACCTCCTGAAGCCTTTATTTCTTTAGAAGATATTCTCACAAATATTTTTAGTGGAATGATAAAACAACCAGAAGAATAGAATATATGTAAAAAGGAATAAGCGCTGTCAGAGGCGTTTTTTCCTTTACATTAAGCTAATTTTGTGCTATAGTATGAAAATATGGAAAAAGAGAAGAAAGTATTAACTAAGTGGTTTTTTTATCTTTTCATTTTAGGTCTTTTAGTCTGTAATTTTCAGAAAATAGTTTTGTTTACAGATTACAGGCTTTTAAAATATGCTTTAGCTAGAGATGAAGATATAGTGTTGGAAGGAAGCATTTTACATATCCCTGAAATCGGCTTAAAAGCTCCTCTGGTGTTTATACAGGAAGGAGAAGACATAGAACAGACCTTAAAAAGGGGAGTGGTTCATTATCCCGGCTCTGCTTTGCCGGGTGAAGGAACTTCTGTTCTTTTGGGGCATTCAGCTCCAAGAGGTTGGCCTAAAAAGAATAACTTCTTGTGGGTTTTCTCTGAATTAAATATTTTAAATAAAGGAGATAAGTTTACTTTGCTTTTTAATGATAATAAGTATTTCTATAAAATAACAGAAAAGTATTTTTTAGAAAAAGGTGAAGATTTACCTAAGTTTGAAACGGACTTAATTTTAATCAGTTGTTGGCCCCCAGGCAAAAATTCACAAAGAATTGTGCTTGAAGCAGAATTAAGATAAAAACATATGAAAAAAACAATATTAATTCTTTTACTTTTATTGATTCCGTTTACTGTTTCTGCTGAAGCGCCTTCTGTTGTGACAGACAACGCAACAGAGATTGAGTTAAACAAGGCCTTGTTAAACGGAAGAATAACATCTCATGGCAGAACTACAAATGAGATATATAATCAATCAAAGGTCTGGTTTGAGTATGGAAAGACCTTGTCTTATGGTTCTCAAACTTCAAAAACAACCATAACAGGAGTTAATTCTTTTTCTAAAGAGGTTTCTTTGTCTTCCTGCGCTCTTTATCATTTTAGAGCTGTAGCTGAAAATCCTTCAGAAAAATCATATGGTCAGGATGCGAGTTTCTATACTCCTTGTAAGATTAAAGCTCAAGCTAGTGTTGAAATAAAGAACTTAACAAGCGGAGATGGAAAATATCATTCAGCAGTTTCAGCTTCTGCTTTTGACAAGCTTTCTTTTAAAATCTCAATCGACTCAACAGGAATAGCTACAGCCAAAGATGTTAAAGTGAAGAACAATCTTCCACAGAACATTATTTTTTCTGGCAATTTAAAGATTGGCGGTGTTTCTGACACAAGGGACTTTACTAAAGAGGCTATTAATATAGATGATTTGGATCCTGGAGAATCAAAGACCATTACTTTTGAAGCTCAAGTAGGGGCCAGCTCTAACTTGCCAACAGGTAGGAACACTTTAGTTAATACTGTCTTAGCTTATACAGAAGAATCAGCTTCTTCTGGAAGCTGCAGCATTATTGTTCAGGGAACAGGCCCTGGAACTCCAACTGGAGTTAACACTGGTATTGGAACCGATATTCTTTATTCTGTTTTGCTTCCTTTGTTTGTGGCATTTCTTTTTATTTGGATATTCAAATCTCAAATTTTAGGGTTGGACAGAGAAGTTGAGAAGAGAAAAGAGAAAGTAGGGGAATACAGAGCAGAAAAGAAACTAAAGAAAATGGTGAAAAAGAGAAAGTAATTCCTTAAGAGAAAGCGCCGCCCGAAAGGGTGGCGTTTTCAGTTGTTCTTTTTTTATTCAATGAATCCCTCCTCTCTCTTTTTCTCTATAGCTTCTTTGTGAAAGAAGAATATTTGCTCTTTCTTCGCCCCCTATTGGCGATGGGGGAAGGTATTTTGTGAGATTCACTTCTTTTTTCACGACTAATCTCTGATACTTTTCCACTTTTTTCACCTCCTGCTATGTATACTAATGAATTTATTGCTTTTGTCCATACCTGTGGAAAAACTGTGCATAAAATAGCTAAAACCACATATTTTCTAGTGTTTTAAAGGGGTTGACTATGGATAAAAATGGGAACATAATGGAAGTGCGTGGGGAATTGTGGAAAACTGTGGGATAAATAAAGCAATCTGTGAATAACTTATGTTTCTTGGTGAATACACATACTCAATAGATGAAAAAAAGAGATTAGCTGTTCCTTCCAAGTTTAGACAAAGCTTAGGAAAAAAAGCTGTTATTACCAGAGGCCTTGATAATTGCTTGTTCCTTTATCCTCAAAAAGAATGGAAAGTATTAGCAGAAAAGTTAAGCAAGCTCCCTTTATCCCAAGCTGACGCTAGGGGATTTGCCAGAATAATGTTGGCTGGAGCCATGGAGGTTAATATTGATGGTCTGGGAAGGATATTAGTTCCAGATTATTTAAAAAAGTACGCTTCTTTGGGCAAAAAAGCTGTTATTGCTGGTTTGTACAACAGAATAGAAATATGGGACGCAAATGTTTGGAAAGAGTACAAAGAAAAGACAGAAAAAGAAGCAGGCAATATTGCAGAAAGATTGAAAGAACTTGGAGTTTAAAATATGCACATTCCAGTTTTAAAAAAAGAGGTAATAGAATACTTGAATCCAAAACCCAATGAGAATTTTATTGATGCCACTTTGGGCTTTGGAGGCCACACAAGAGCAATTCTTGAAAAGATAAAACCAAATGGAAAAGTATTAGGCATAGAAGTAGATCCAGAGAAGAAGGTAGAAATGGAAAGGTTGGAACTAGTTCATGATTCTTATTCCAACTTAGAAAGAATTGTGAAAGAAAAGTATGATGGTATTCTGTTTGACCTTGGGTTTTCTTCTTATGAAATTGAAAAGTCAGGCAAGGGATTCAGCTTTCAGAAAAATGAGTTTCTGGATATGAGATATTCTGGAGAAGGCCTCACAGCTTATGAAATAGTTAACTCTTTCTCTGAAAAAGAAATAGAAAAGATTTTAAGAGAGTATGGTGAAGAAAGGAAATCAAGAAAAATAGCTAAAGCCATTTTAAGAGAAAGAAAGAAGGGAAAAATTAAAACCACTTTCCAGCTAGCTGAAATAATTAAAAAAGAAGTTAAAGGGGGAAGAATACACCCCGCAACCAGAACATTCCAGGCCTTAAGGATAAAAGTTAATGATGAGTTGAATAACTTAAAAAAAGGATTAGAACAGTCCTTAAAAGTATTAAAAAAAGGAGGAAAAATAGTTGTCATTTCCTATCATTCTTTAGAAGACAGAATAGTAAAAAGGTTTTTTAAAGAAAACAATTTAAACATTTTAACAAAAAAACCAATTAGGCCTTCTCTTACAGAAATAAGGGAAAACCCTAAATCAAGGTCAGCTAAATTAAGAGCTGCAAAAATATGAAAAAGATAATTTACATTTTAATAATATCAATTGTTGGTGTTTTAGGGTTTTATGTTTTTCAAATAGGGGATTTAACTTCAAAGAGTTATGAACTGGATAATGTTAGAGCAGACATAGAAGAATTTTCCAAACAAAGGGTTGTCTTTGAAAATGAAGTTATTAATCTTGACTCTTTAAGCAGGGTGGAAGAAAAAATACTAGCTGCTAATTTTGTTAAAGTTAACAAGATAAAATATATTCCATTAACAGAAGAGTTCCTAGCTAAGAACGATTAATTATGAAGTCAAAGAGAGCGCCTTTCATATTCTCGTTTTTTGTCATTTTAAGCTTGCTTATTCTTACCAAGCTTTTTTATTTACAAATCAAACAAGGGGAATATTATGAGGCCTTGGCTTTGGGTCAGCAAACCTCTTTTCAGGAAATAGACAGAGAAAGGGGACAGATATATTTTTCTTCAGGAGCTCCTTTAGCTCAAACAGAAAGTAAAATTATTTCATATATCTATCCAGAGAAAGCCCAGGAAGAAGTGTTTTCCATTCTTGAGTTAGACAATACAGAGAGCACGGTCATTAAAAAAGAAATTACTCAAGAACAATTTGATTTATTGAGAGATATGGATGGTGTTGCAATTGAGAAAATCTTAGCTCGACTATACCCTCAAGACAATTCTGCTTGCCATGTTATTGGATTTACTAATCAGGCAGGGGAAGGACAATATGGTATTGAAGGATATTTTAACAAGGCTTTAAAAGGAGAGCAGGGCTTTTCTTTAAAATCAAGGTTTTCTTTTTTTGGAAAAGACGAGAGCTCTCAAAAAAAAGGAAAAGATATTTATTTAACTTTAAATCAAAACATTCAGTATTTTTCAGAAAAGCTTTTAAAAGAAGCTAAAGAGAAATGGGATTTTGATGAAGCTCAAATCATTGTTTTAGAACCAAAAACAGGGAAAATATTAAGTTTAGCTATAAATCCTGACTTTAATTTAAACCAATTCTCCAAAGTAAATGATTTAGATGTTTTTTTAAACTCTTCCATTCAAAAACTATATGAACCAGGAAGTGTCTTTAAGTCAATTACCATGGCTTCTGGGCTGGAAGAGGACTTAATAGAACCAGAAACAGAATATGTTGATGAAGGTTCTGTTGAGGTTGGGGGACCTCCGATTTACAACTTTGAAAAAAGGGTTTGGGGGAAACAATCCATGATTGATGTTTTGGAAGAATCAATCAACACAGGAGCTGTTTTCGTCCAGCAAAAGTTAGGTAAAGATAAGTTCTTGAAATATCTTGATGATTTTGGATTTTTTGAGAGAACAGGAATAGAGCTTCAAGGTGAAGTTTATTCTAAAAACGATGCTTTAAAAAGAGGCTATCAAAGGGACTTAGCTTCAGCCAGCTTTGGACAGAGCATTCAAATGACTCCTTTGCAATTGGTAAAAGCCTTTTCTGCTTTAGCTAATGGGGGGGTATTAATGAAGCCCTACATTGTAGAAAGAATAGAAGAGACCTCTTTTTCTCCCAAAGAGGAAAAAAGAGTTATCTCTCAAACCACTTCTGATAAAATTACAGCTATGATGGTAAGTGTTGTAAGGAATGGTTCTGCAAGAAGAGCTCAAATACCAGGTTATTATGTTGCTGGGAAAACTGGAACAGCTCAAGTTCCCTTAAAACAGGGAGGATACAAAGAAAACGAGACCATTCAAAGCATGATTGGCTATTTTCCAGCTTTAGACCCTAAGGCCTTAATCTATGTTAGATTAGACAATCCAAAAGGTGTAATATCAGCAGGATATTCTGCTGTGCCAATTTTCCAGGAATTAGCCAAACATATTATTGACCTTTGGCAAATTCCTCCTGATTATGAGTGATTTCCACAGCAGTTATTGACAAGGGGATTTATCTTTGATAAATTATGATAATCATGAAAAGCCAAACTAACAAAACCACTTTTTATTTCTGGTTTTTCTTCTTTCCCCTGAAGAAGGAGGTTAGTTTGAGTTTTCTAAAGTAATAAAGCACTAGAAAGTTCTAACAAGTCTCTTTCTCGGGAAGGAGACTTGTTGGTTTATAGGGTGTTGCGCTCTATAAGCTGCGCACATTTCACTTTTATGAAATAAGGAGAAGAGAGATGATAAAGGCGATCGTTTACAGCAACGGTGACGCAGTTGCAAAGCAGATTGTGGACGAGGTTGCAGGAAAAACCGACTCTGCGAGAGCTTTTGCAGCACAGGGCAACATTAGCTCTTTCTGCGGCGATCAGGGTTTTAGGCCCGAAGAAGTCTTGGTCGTGTTCCATCGGGAGAAAGAAGAGCCAAGCGAGCCAAGCGAGGGAGTAAACATAAAGACGAGGACGAGGAGTAGTCCATCTTTCACTATGAACATGATAGGGATGGATCTTCCGCCCTGGATAGATGATGGGGTTTGGGTCTCTGTCATCCATAAACCAGAAAGGTGGGAGTCAATGGTTCAGCAAATTAATGCTGACTATCTAAAGAATTTTAGCGACAGTCTTCCGCTTGGCCGTGCTCCATGGGGAGCTTTGCCAAAGGGAATCAACAGCTTTTCTCCCCTGAAAAACCCTAGAGCGAAGATTGCACTGGGCAGAAAGATCGACCAGGCTATGCTGAAGATCGGGCTGGTCGATAGCTTGGAGGGGGCTTGGATGCCTGGGCTAGACTATTTCTCGATTAGTGAAAACCAGCTCAAGGTCATCCAGAAGATAATAAGGGCTGCCTTCTCGTTCAAAAAAGCTTTAGCTACCCTTTATAAGGAGAATGCATGGGCTAGGGGCATTTTAAATATAGGCAGACCTGCTTTTATGCATGAGTGGGCCTTGAATGGGCCTGGCCTTGACCCTTTGAAGGTGAGGTTAGACATAGCCATTGATGAGGACGGGATTCCTATGGTCACTGAAATGGATGGCACTCCTGGGGGTGAGGGATTCGACATAGGGCTTTACCATATATATAGAGAAGTCATTGGTGAAGCAGATGTCCCCCCGAGTGTGTTAGAGGGCTACACCGCGATGACGTCAAGGTTACCTGAGGGGAACATAATGTTCCTCATTACCCCAGACTCGTTCTTTTATGCTCCAGAGCAAGGGGTAAAGAAACAATTTCTTGCCGGGAGAAAAATTAATCTGGTTGTATGTGAGCCAGGAGAAGTAGTGATTTCAGAAAGGGAAGTTTATGCTAGGGGCCAAAGAGTGTCTTCCTGGGACAGGTTTGTAGAAGGCTATGAGTTAAAAGATCAGAAGTTACTTGAACTGGCAACCCTTTCCCAAAATGGCTTTTTTACTTTCCCTGGCTTTGATAGCTTTGCCTGGGAAGGTAAAGAAACATTGGCCCTTCTTCATCTGCCAGAGCTGAAAAGCTTCTGGGGGAGCCAGATGGGGAGCGACTTTGAAACCTTGAGAAGTCATACCCCTTTGACTCTCCTTCCTTCTGATCCCAGACTAGAGTTTGAGAAGAAGGAAGATTGGTATAGAAAAAGGGCCTCATCTGGCGATAATCTATGCTGGGGCTCGAGGGGAGTAATGGCTGGAAAGAGAGAAGAGCAGAATACATGGGAGAATAGACTTGAGGTAGACAAGGGAAATTTTCAAGAAGGGAAATTTCCATATCACGTCTATCAAAAAGCGGTTCCCCATAAAAGGTTCAACTTTGAGGGCTATGACAGAGAAAGCGAAAGCATCGTGAGCAAGCCCTTCAATGTGCGGTTGACGCCGTTTGGTTATAACACGGACCAGGGCGTCAAAACATGCGGAATCATAGCCACACTGAGAGATGATCCACGTGTTCATGGGGCTAAGGATTCTATCCAAGCTCCATGTGTAATTGTCTAGTTCTTTAAAACTAACCATGGGGAAACGGAGAAGCAAGCGTTTCCCCACTAAACTAATGAATATAAAATTTGTATTTATTAATTTGGTGAAAATATATGACTGAAATAAATGAACAAAGATTATTAAACACGTTTTTTGATTTAATAAGAATTTACAGTCCTTCAGGGAGAGAACGAAATGTTAGAGCATATATTCAAGATTACCTCTCTGATTTAAGTTTAGATTACAAGATAGATGATTTTGGCAACTTAATAATCTATTTGCCAGGCAAAGGAGAAAGCATTGTCTATTTAGCTCATATGGATAATGTAGAGCCATGTAATAATGTAGATCCTGTCGTTGAGAATGGAATTATAAAAAGTAGGGGAAAGACAATTCTAGGTGCTGACATGAAAGCTGGAATAGCTGCTATTTTGGAAGCTGTAAAGCATCTAAAAGAAAACAACTTAGAACATAGGACCGTTGAAATGGTTTTTACCAGAGAAGAAGAGATTGGATTAAAGGGCGCTCAGAGGTTAAACTTTAATCTCTTAAAGTCAAAAAAAGCTGTTTTGTTTGATGGTGTTGGTCCTTTAGGAAGTATCGCCCAAAAAGAAGCAGGGGCTAGTATAGTTGAAATTAGCATCAAAGGAAAAGCTTCCCATTCTGGTGTAATAGAAAAAGGAGCTGTGAGTGCAATAAAAATAGCAGGTGAAATTATATCAAGCCTGCCTTTTGGTAAGGCAAGAGAGAGTACTAATTTTGACATAGGATTGATTAGCGGGGGGCAGTCAGTGAATACTATAGCAGAGAAAGCAAGAATGAAGGGCGTAATCAGAAGCTTGAATCCTGCGCAAGAGAAGGTATTGATGGAAGAAATTGCAGCAAAGGTAAAAAGAATAGCAGCCAATCATGGTGTTTCAGCAAATGTGAAGCTCAAAGAAGTAGCTGGTTATCATGCTATTTCTCCGATCTCTGGGTTGGTAAAGTCAATTATCGTCAACATGAAAGGGCTAGACATTAAACCAAGTTTTTATGATGACATGAGCTCTAGTGAAGCAAGCGTTTTGAGTAAAAAAGGCATAGAGGCTGTTAATTTAGGATATGGGGGGGAAAAAGACCACACAATAGAGGAGAAAATAAAAGTAGAAGATTTAATTTTGATGACCAAGCTATTAATAAATATCTCAAAATGTTAGTAAAGATAAGCGAGCATTTAAAGAAGCTGTCTAAAGAGTCAGAGTTTGTTAAAAAGCAGTTTTATCCTTCGGCAGAAGAAAATAAATATTCGAGCAAGTGCTTTGAAGACCCTCTTTTGGAGGACAGGTTTTCTCCTTTTAAAGGATTATGTCACAAGTATCCGAGAAGAGTTTTGATAGAGCTGACTATGGACTGTGCCTCTTTTTGTCGATTTTGCACCAGGAGAAGGAAGGTTAGCGATATTAAAGTGTAGAGTACCCCTTTTTTCGGACACAAATTACACAACGACCTTAACCTCTTTAGCGAATACGCTGGGAGGCATTTTTAATTCAGAATGAATTCTATGATTATTGTAATCATAAATGGTTCT
>Ga0180437_10003162_pt1 | contig 24878 bp, 28 predicted proteins | sample SS_ome_4_FD_132410 | JGI IMG/M metagenome (GOLD analysis project Ga0180437, IMG submission 132410) | Hypersaline lake sediment archaeal communities from the Salton Sea, California, USA - SS_3_D_1 metaG | ecosystem: Environmental > Aquatic > Non-marine Saline and Alkaline > Hypersaline >... | reverse complement strand
TTGGTGACCAGGCCACCGTGAACGGCATTCGCATTACCCGCTGCCAACTGGGTTTTTTTGGTTACGCGGAGAAGAAAGGGATGCCCGGCTATAAAATCGTGCGAAAGCTGGATCGCGTGCCCGAGGCTATAGCCACTGCCGTGCGTCAGGCTGCCAAAAGCGGTAGCATCTCTTGCGCTGCCGTGTGGGATATCGGTGAGGCCCAGGGTATTTCCAAATCGGACATGGGTAACATTGCCGAGACCCTGGGCGTCAAAGTCCACCCTTGTCAACTGGGGTGTTTCTGATCGTGTCGTGGGTACAACTCCAGTTAGACAGCGAGCGCGGCTTTTCACGACTTGCACCCTGTGACACGTGTAGGTAGTCTATCGAGCGCAACTGAGCACGATGAGCCTGTCAAAGGGTACCGTTTTGCAGAACGCGCAGTTTATCAGTGCGTCAAGGGAGGCAACACGCACTATGCAAGCCCGAAAGGAACATCGATGGCCCCAATAAGCGAATCAGATCTGATCCAAGGCGTGTACGTTGTCGCCCTGAAACCTTTTGAAGACGAGCGTGGTCGTTTCATTGAGACCTTTCGCAAACAGTGGTTTCCTCAAAGGACGTGGGATAACCTTCAGGGCAATGCCTCCTACTCCGGGGCCGGCGTACTGCGAGGATTGCACTTTCATCGTCGCCAGGTGGACTATTGGTTTGCCCCTTCAGGCACCATCCGCGTGGGGTTGTGCGATTTGCGACGCAACTCACCGACCTATCGCGCCGTTCAGACGTTGGAGATTGGCGAGGAAAACTTTTTAGGCGTTTATATCCCTATCGGCGTGGCTCACGGTTTTGTCGCCCTGACAGATGCCATTCTGACTTATCTGGTGGACAATTACTACGATGGCACTGACGAACACGGTGTAGCGTGGAACGATCCAGACATCAGCCTGCCATGGGGTATCGCCAGCCCAAAGCTCTCTCCCCGCGACGCGCGGAATCCTTTCCTTCAAGACATCCCCCCTGAAAAGTTGCCATGGTGAATTGTGAACGCCTATGAACCCGTATCCTTTGACACCGTTTGAAGAAGCCCTAGATCTGATCCTGCAAAACACCCCGCGCCTGGACGTGGAGAAGGTGGCTTTCCAAGAGGCACTGGGGCGCGTGTTGGCAGCAGACGTGCACGCCGGTGAGCCCCTGCCGTCCTTCCGAGCCTCGGCCATGGATGGGTTCGCGGTGATAGCCGATGACCCCGCCGAGTGGCGCGAGATCATCGGCGAACAGTGGGCAGGTCCGGCATCGCCGCTGGTTGTGTCGCTGGGACGAACCGTTCGCATCACCACCGGCGCGCCGGTGCCGCCCGGGGCTGACGCCGTCGTGCCCGTCGAATACAGCGAACAAGCAGGTGGGCAGGTGCGTTTCACCCGGGATGTAAGGCCGGGTGACAACTTGCGGCCCGTGGGCGAAGACATTGCCTCTGGCCAACTGGTCCTTCCAGCGGACACAGTTATCGATCCTGCAGGGATCGGCCTACTGGCCAGCATGAACCGTCTGCATGTGCCCGTCTACCGCCGTCCGGTAGTGGCCGTCCTCTCGACGGGCCACGAAATCGTCGAGCCTGGCGCGGCCATCGCACCCGGCCAGATCCGCGACGCCAACCGCTACACAATCATGTCTTCTGTCGTCCGGGCCGGTGGCATTCCACTATCCTTGGGCATCGTGCCCGACAAAGAGGACGCCTTGCGCATTGCCTTTCACCAGGGCCTGACACAGGCTGACGTGTTCATCAGTTCGGGTGGCGTCTCTATGGGCGAGCGCGATCTGTCGCGGGTGCTCATCGAAGAATGGGGCACGGTGCATTTTGGCCAGGTGAAGCAGAAGCCAGGGCGACCCACCGTCTTTGCCATCGTGGATCGTCCCGAGTTTCTCCACCGACGGCTGATTTTTGGATTGCCAGGCTTTCCGGTAGCCTCTCTGGTGAGCTTTGAGAACCTGGTACGGCCAGCGCTGCGCCAGATGGCCGGGCATACCTGTCTCTTCCGTCCCACCGTCAAAGCCCGCCTCACCCATGTCATCCACCGCAAAGGAAACCGGATCGAGTTCCAGCGGGCGTGCGTCGAGTGGCGCGACGGTGAGTGGCACGCTACCGTCACTGGCCTGCAAACGTCGGGGCGACTCCTCTCACTGGCTGGGGCCAACGCCTTGCTGCGCCTGCCAATTGGCGCCAAGCGACTGGAGCCCGGCGACATCGTGACCGCCATTCGAATTGATCAACCGGAGCAATGACAAGATGCGTATTTGTGACTCTTATCATTTGCTAACTTGCGTTTGACACTCTCGAAGGAAGCACCATGCCATACCTAGATAGCTTTGCCCGTCCCATCAACTATCTGCGTATCTCTGTCACTGATCGCTGTAATTTGCGATGCGTGTACTGCATGCCACCTGAAGGGATCGAACTGCGCTCCCACGACGAGATTCTGACCTTTGAAGAGATCGCACGGGTAGTGGCGGCAGCAGCAGAGATTGGCATCAGCAAGATCCGCCTCACGGGTGGCGAGCCATTGGCCCGCCTCGGCCTGTCCAACCTGGTGCGTCTGATTGTCGCCGTACCGGGCATCGACGACACCTCAATGACCACCAACGGCACGCTATTGGCCTGCCACGCCGACACGCTGGCCACCGCCGGGCTGCATCGCGTCAACGTCAGCCTGGACACTCTGCGTCCAGAGCGGTTCCGCCAGATCACGCGGCGAGGCAAGCTGGCTGACGTGCAGGACGGTATCGAAGCAGCACAGCGTGCCGGCCTGACGCCCATCAAACTGAACACGGTCGTCATCCGGGGCATGAACGAGGACGAAGTGGCTGATTTTGCACAGATGACCTTGGCCTCTCCGTGGCACGTGCGCTTCATCGAAATCATGCCCCTGGGCGACAATGCCGCGTGGGCTGGCGATGGCTACGTGCCCATGACCGAGGTACGTGCCCGCATCGAAGCTGCTTTCGGCCCGCTGGAACCGGTCGGCGGCCCAGCGGGCAACGGCCCTGCGCGCTACTACTCTATCCCTGGCGCGGCCGGCACGCTAGGCTTCATCGCACCGGTCAGTGAGCACTTTTGCTTCTCCTGCAATCGCCTGCGCCTCACCGCCGACGGTAAGCTGCGACCTTGCCTCCTGTCCGATGCCGAGATTGACTTGCGGACGCCACTCCGGGCTGGAGCTACCCAGGAAGAACTGGCAGATTTACTGCTCTCGGGCATCAGGAGCAAGCCAGGCAGCCATCACCTGGCACAGGGAGAGGTTCCCTCAAAACGAGTGATGGCCGAGATTGGAGGATAGGATGTTACGTGGAACAGTCAAGCTATTCGCCTCGGTGCGAGAAGCAGCAGGACGATCGGTAATCGAGTGGGAGTTAACCAACGGGGCGACGGTGGAGACATTGGTGGCCCATCTGCAAGAAACGTTGCCTGGCCTGGACGAGCGGAGCGACCATATGTGGATCGCCGTCAACCGGCAATACGCCACACTCAAGACTGCATTGCAGGATGGAGACGAGGTAGCCCTTTTTCCACCGGTCAGTGGAGGGTAACATGAGCCACAAGCTCTTTGAGATCACGACACTGCCGATCTCGGTCGACGAAGTGAGCCACCGGGTGACCAGCCCGGCCGTTGGCGCGGTGGTCAGCTTTGCCGGCATTGTGCGCGGCATCAACAACGGCCGCCAGGTGCGCTATCTGGAATATGAAGCCTTCCCCGAAATGGCTGAGCCGATGCTGGCACAGATCGCTAAAGAGATCAAGGCCCGCTGGCCGGTGGACAAAGTCGCCATCGTCCACCGCGTGGGACGACAAGAGATCGGAGAAACGAGCGTGATCATCGCCATTGCCTCGGGGCATCGCCAGGGTGCGTTCGAGGCCGGTCGTTATGCCATTGACCGCATCAAAGAGATCGTGCCGGTTTGGAAAAAGGAGTACTTTGAAGGCGGCGAGGTGTGGATCGAAGGCCCAGAGAAACCACCGGAGTCAGAAGTGACACGCTCTGACTTGACCGAGTGATACATTCCAGGTAACTAAACTGGTCAACCAATTATTCATACCGCAGCGCATCAATCGGGTTCAACGCCGCCGCACGGGTGGCGGGGTAGATGCCGAAGAACAGCCCTACCGCCGCCGAAAAGCCTGTCGCCAGGAGCACATTCTGCAGCGAGACCACCGGGGTGAGGTTCTCTGCCAGCCTGGCGATGACACGCGATCCCGCGAGGCCCAGCCCGATGCCGATAAAGCCGCCGAGCAACGACAGCACCATTGCCTCGATGAGAAACTGCAACAAGATATCTCTCCGCTTGGCTCCCACTGCCTTGCGGATGCCAATCTCCCGCGTGCGCTCCGTGACAGAGACCAACATGATGTTCATGATGCCGATGCCCCCTACCAGTAGCGAAATGGCCGCAATCGCCCCCAAAAAGACCGTCATGACCTGGGTCACATCTTGAGCGATGCTGACCACGTCGGCCTGGCTAAACACGGAGAAATCGTCGTCACCGGCAAAGGCTATGCGGTGCCGCCGCTGTAGCAATTCCTCGATCTGAGTGATGACCGAGTTGAGTATCTCCTCCTCGCCATCAACCACCTGCACGTAGGCAATGGAGATGCGATAGTCGCCGCGCTTGTCACGCTGTGGAAATAGCCGGCCCAGTGCAGTCGTTATCGGCACAAAGATCACATCGCCCTGATCGTTAAACGCGCTCCGCCCCTTCTCCTCCATCACGCCGATGACACGAAATGGGATGTTACCGATGCGGATGTCCTGTCCGATAGGATAACCACCGTCAGAAAACAGGCGCTCCACCACCGACTGGCCCAGTACTGCCACCCGCGAGCGACCGTTCATCGCCTCTTCGGTGATGAACTCACCCTCCTCGACAAAAAAGCTGCGGACCGTCTCGTACTCGGGCGTCACACCGCTGATAGTGGTATTAGTCTCTTCCTTGCCGTGCACCACCAACCGAGTGTGGCTCACCTCGGGAACCACGGTCAACACATCCTGCACTGCCAACGGATCGGCGATGGCCGTGGCATCTTCATAGGTCAGGTTGGCTGGACGCGGCTTGCGGTCGTGACTCTCCTCCAGGCTGCCTGGCACCACAAACACCAGGTTGGAACCGAGCCCCTCAAACTGTCCGGTCACGAAACTCTCAACCCCTTCCCCAACAGACATGAGAGCAATAACCGCACCGACGCCGATGATTATACCCAACATCGTCAGCAAGGCACGCATCTTGTTCGCTGCCAACGCACGAAGCGAGATACGTAGACTTTCACCCAGGTTCATGCGTCCTCGCCTCCCTTGTCAGCCAGCACCGCCACCAATGTTGCATTCGCATTGAGGGTGTGTTCCACCGCTTCGTCAGCCACTATCTTGCCGTCGTGCAAACGGACGATGCGCCGCGTGTGTGACGCAATGTCGGGATCGTGAGTCACAAAGACAATCGTGATACCTGTTTCACAATTCAACTGCTGAAAGATGACCATGAGCTCCGCTCCAGAGCGGGAGTCCAGGTTGCCAGTTGGTTCGTCGGCCAGGATGATGTCCGGCTCTGTCACCAGCGCGCGGGCGATAGCTACCCGCTGCTGCTGGCCGCCGGAAAGCTCATTGGGGCGATGGTGAATCCGATCCCCCAGGCCAACCATTTCCAGCGCTTCCACAGCCCGTCGCCGGCGTTCCCGCACGCTGGCACCCCGGTAGATCAGCGGCAATTCAACGTTCTGAAGCGCCGTCGTTCGGGGTAGCAGGTTGAAAGTCTGGAACACAAAACCGATCTTGCGGTTGCGGATCTCAGCCAGCGCGTTATCGTTCAGCGCGCCCACGTCCACACCATCCAAGTAATACTCACCTGACGTTGGCTGATCCAGGCAGCCCAGCACGTTCATCATGGTAGATTTTCCAGAGCCAGATGGCCCCATGATGGTCAACAATTCACCTTCTTCCAGATGCAGGGAGACACCGCGCAGGGCGTGGACTTTCATATCGCCCATGCGATAGGTCTTTGTTATGTCATGAGTTTCAATAAGCAGCGGCTTTTCTGACATCCATTATCTCCCGCTTTAAGGTGGTCCAAAGGCCTCGCGCAGCCGTTCGCGGCTGGAAACACTGCGGATGATCACCGTATCGCCCTCGTCCAGCCCGCTGAGCACCTGGCTCACCTGCTCATCACGGAAGCCGATTTCGACCTCCACCTCCTTCGGCATGCCCAGCACCAGCCGCTCGGTGTATAGCTTGCTCGTCTCACGGTCAAGGCGGAGGGCGCGGTTAGGTATCACCAACACGTTTTCCAGACGTTGGGTGATGATACCAGCCGTAGCACTCATGCCCTCGCGCACCGGCGCATCACTCTCCTCCAACCCCACCGTGACGAAATAGGACACGACGCCACCACCCTGAAAAGCAGTCGGTGCAATGGCCTCCACCCGACCGAAAAGTTGCACGTCTGGCAGGGCGTCCAGCGTGACGATCACCTCCTGGTCTACGCTCACCGATCTTACATCCAGCTCGTCTACCTCGACCTCAATCCGAAAACGAGAGAGATCCACCAGCACCACCGCCGGGGCGCCACTCGCCGCAATTTCACCCTCCTTGACATTCACCTGCGCTACCACGCCGTCAAAGGATGTGACCAAGCGCGCCTTTTCCAGCCGCAGTTGCGCCTGCTCCACCGCCACCTCGGCCTGGGCCACTTGGGCCTGCAACGCATCCACCTGTTCCTGGCGCGGGCCAGCCAACAGTAGAGCCAACGACAGCTCTGCCTGACGCACTTGCGCCTGAGCCGTCTCCACGCGCGCACGTGCAGCATCCACCGCCGCCTGGGCCACTGCCAAGTCTTCTTCAGAGGTTGGCGATTCGATCTTGGTCAACCGCGCCTGAGCCTGACTGATCGCGATCTGGGCCAGGCGGATCTCTTTGTCACTCACGCCCTCCTGCGCCTGCTGGTACTGGAGCTCCGAGATGCGCGCTGAAAGCTCTGCTGCTCCAGCCGACGCCTTAGCCAGCTCTTTCTGGTAGCGAGGCACCGACCTTGGCTGAATGGCATCGCGATTCAATTGGGCCTGCCACAAGCTGTTTTTGGCAATCTCCCAACTCAGCCGGGCGATCTCGATCGCCTTCTCGTCTGGCCCGTCGTGCAACTGTGACAATCGCACGCGGGCTGCTTCCACATCCAGTTGCGCAATGGCCACATCTTCGTCGCTGACAACGGCCTGAACCTGTGCCTGCCGCGCCTCGGCACTGGCGAGGTCGGCTCGAGCAGCTCTCAGGCTCGCTTTTGCAGACTCGATGGCCAGGTCTGCCTGAGCAATTTCTTCCTCGCGGGGCAGGGCTGTGACCTGGGACAGACTGGCACGGGCCGCATCCAACGCCGCCTGGGCCTGCCTCACGGCCAGTTCCAGCTCGTCAGTCTCCAACTGCGCCAGCGGGTCACCAGCCTTCACCACATCGCCTCGCTCTACCCAAACCTTTTCCACCACGCCAGGTGAACTGAAGACGAGATTCAACGCTTCCCGGCCAGCAATGTTGGCAGTGGCACTGATGGCAACCACCAAGTCATCACGAACGACCTCCACCTCTTGCCAAGTAGCGGGCTCTTCCTGCTGGCGTTGTCGCCAGAGTCGCGGCCCAAACAACGCCGCGCCAACCACCAATAGCACTCCAATCACAGCGATAGCTCGTTTCACGACACTTTTCTCCGTGCAAGCCAGATTCTGTCACGGCCCTCGACGCGATAAAAGAAACTGAGTCTCTCAGGGGACAGCGACGAACATTGGCCAAAATTATACCACATCTTTGAAAATTAAAGAAACTTTAAGAAGTGTAACATGACACCACCTTACCACCCACATACATCCTGCCATCTCTCCCCTAATGGTTGTCAACTTGTGCAAAATGTGGTATGATATGTTCATTGTTTCACAAATGTAAAGCAAACGCAGCCGCATTGATAGCCACAGCAACACTGCAGCAACATGCCAAACTCGAGGAGAATAAAGAATGACCTCAACGACAAAGGTGGTTCCTGACATCGTGATCGGTCGACTACCTCTTTATCTGAGAGCGCTAACCTACCTGGCTGAGGAGAGTCGGGAACTCACATCTTCTCAAGAATTGAGCGATCGCTTGGGCATCAGTCCGGCGCAAATTCGCAAAGACCTCTCTCATTTTGGCGAGTTCGGCAAACAGGGAACCGGCTATAATATCCTGTTCTTGAGCCAGCAGTTGCAGCGGATTCTGCACCTTGCAGAGGAATGGGAAGTAGTCCTGGTGGGTGCAGGTGATCTGGGTCACGCCCTGGTTCACTATGGGGGCTTTGAAGGCAGAGGCTTTCGCATCGCGGTCGTATTCGACAGGGACCCACAGAAGATTGGCAAGAAGCTGGGCGAGTCTGAGATATTCGATGTGGAAGCCATGCCCACGATCATCAAGGACATGGGCATAAAAGTGTCCATCATCGCCGTACCAGCCAGCGACGCCCACACTGTAGCCGATACGCTCATCGAGTCGGGTGTGCGAGCCATTCTGAATTATGCACCCATCACCCTCAGCGTTCCCCCTCACGTTCAGGTGCAATACATTGACCCGGTTATCCACTTGCAGCGCATGACCTATTACCTGGCCTGAGGGACCCAGTGTGAGCAGGCACAAAGGGCGCGAGGAGCAAACTCCTTGCGCCCTTTTTCGCGAACAGAAACTTGTCTAGAGTTCTGGCAGGCTCCGCCGCATGATGTGCAGGCTTTCCAAGGCGCGACCTGCACCCCTGGACACACAGGCCATAGGATCTTCAGCCACGTAGCAAGGCACGCCAGTCTCGTGGGTTAGGAGACGATCCATTCCTCGAAGCAACGCACCGCCACCCACCATAGCCATACCCCGGTCAATGATGTCGGACGCCAGTTCCGGGGGTGTCTTTTCCAGCACAGAGCGCACCACAGCCACAATGCTGGACACCGGCTCAGCAATCGCCTCGGTCACTTCACCGGAGCTGAGGGTGATGGTCCTGGGCAAGCCGGCCACTTGATCCCGACCCTGCACCTCCATGCTCATCTCTTCCTCCAGGGGAAGCGCACTACCAATGCGAAATTTGATCTCCTCCGCGGTGGGACTGCCAATCATCAGATTGTACTTCTTGCGGATATAGGAGACAATGGCATCATCAATCTTGACTCCCCCGATGCGTACCGACGAGGAGACCACAATTTCGTTCATCGAGATCACAGCAGCTTCACTAGCGCCACCACCAATGTCCACCACCATGTTGCCCGTAGGAGTACCGATGGGCATATCAGCTCCCAGCGCCGCGGCTAACGGCTCCCAGACGAGATATGCCTCGCGCGCACCGGTCTGCATCGCTGCTTCGTGCACTGCGCGCCTCTCCACACTGGTGACGCCCACCGGCACACTGATCATGATCTTGTGCCCAGGAAAACGCCGTCGCCCAACAGCTCGCTCGATAAAGTAACGCAGCATGGCTTCGGTCACCACATAGTCGGCAATGACGCCATCGCGCATGGGACGCATGACCTCGATATTCTCCGAAGTGCGCTCCATCATCTCTTTGGCATCGTCGCCCACCGCAACAATGCGATTGTCGCGCAGCGAAATCGCCACCACCGAGGGCTCCTGCAGAACGATCCCCTTGCCCTTGACGTATATAAGGACATTGACCGTCCCCAGATCTACGCCGATCAACTTGCTAAAAAACATCTAGCCTCCCAAAGCATCAGTCGTGTGAAAAAGGGGGTCACAGGGCCTGCCCGTGATCCCCCAGGATAGCCAACACGCTCCGGCTAGTCGCCCGGTCTCTCCTGAGAAGGCGCGCCCCGGCGGCGGCGCCTTCGTCGAGCCACGTTGAGCCGTGCCAGGGAGCGTCGCAACGCACCTTCGATGGCCGCATAGTCTTCATCTGTCGGCGGGCGCTCGCGTAACATGTGCTCGGCGCGCTCCCGGGCCGCCTGGGCGCGGACTTCGTCAATCTCGTCCGAGTATTCTGCCGTATCGGCCATAACGGTGACTTTGTTAGCCAGCACCTCCAGGTAACCACCGCCGATGGCAAAGTACTCGGTCTCGCCAGCCCTCTCCACCACCAGTTCTCCCGGCGAAAGGGCGGTAATCAGCGACGCGTGACCAGGCAAAACCTGAATCTCGCCCTTCACGGCCGGCGCCGTCACGCTGTCCACCTCATCTTCATACACCAGTCGCTCGACGGTGACGATCTCACACCGAATGGTTTCCATTCCCAACTCCTACGCAACGGGCCTCTCTGACAGCTTGGTGGCCTACAGCGTCCCGGCCTTTTCAACAGCCTCGTTAATGGTGCCAACCATATAAAAGGCCTGCTCCGGAAGGTCGTCGTGCCGGCCCTCCAGGATCTCGCGGAAGCCCTGCACGTTCTCCTCGATAGAAACATAGGCACCCGGCCGACCCGTGAAGGCTTCAGCCACGAACATCGGTTGCGACAAGAAGCGCTCGATCTTGCGCGCGCGGGCTACCAACAGCCTGTCTTCTTCACTCAACTCCTCCACGCCCAGGATGGCAATGACGTCTGAAAGATCTTTGTAGCGCTGGAGCACGCGTTGCACCTCGCGCGCGGTGTTGTAGTGATCTTCGCCCACAATGTGCGGGTCGAGGATGCGAGACGTCGAAGCCAGCGGATCTACGGCCGGGTAGATACCCAACGCAGCAAGGGAGCGATCCAGAGCAATGGTGGCATCCAGGTGGGCGAACACAGCCACCGGCGCCGGATCCGAGTAATCGTCGGCCGGCACATAGATAGCCTGCATGGAGGTGATGGAGCCAGTCTTGGTGGAGGTGATCCGCTCCTGCAGCTCGCCCATCTCGGTGCTCAGGGTGGGCTGGTAGCCGACGGCGCTGGGCATACGCCCCAGCAACGCAGAGACTTCCATGCCGGCCATGGAGAAGCGATAGATGTTATCAATAAAGAGCAGCACGTCGCGGCCTTGGTCACGAAAGTACTCGGTCAGACAGAGGCCAGACAGGGCCACCCGCAAACGGACGCCAGGCGGCTCGTTCATCTGCCCAAAAACCATGGCCGTCTTGTCAATGACACCTGACTCTTGAAGTTCCAACCAGAGGTCATTCCCCTCGCGAGAGCGCTCGCCCACGCCGGAAAAGACCGACATACCACCGTGCTGTGTGGCGATGGTGTGAATCAACTCTTGGATGATAACCGTCTTGCCCACGCCCGCGCCACCAAAAACGCCGGTCTTGCCACCCTTGGTGAACGGCGCGACCAAGTCAATAACTTTGAGACCCGTCTCAAAGAATTCCGGGGTCGTCACCTGCTCCTCAAAAGGCGGGGCCGGACGATGGATGGGATAATAGTCGGCCGCCTCCACAGGCCCTCCACCATCAATGGCCTGTCCCACGACATTAAAGATACGCCCCAGCGTTGCCTCGCCCACGGGCATGGTGATGGGCGAGGCAGTGTCCACCGCGTAGACACCCCGCCGCAAACCGTCGCTGGTGTCCATGGCCACTGTCCGCACCCAGTTCTCCCCCATGTGGGTTTGCACTTCTAGAATCAACGGTGGCTGACCTTCTCGCTCTATCTCCAACGCATGATAGATCTCGGGCAATGCTTCGGGGGGAAACTCGACATCTATAACGGGGCCCATAATCTGTACGACTCGACCACGTGTGCCTTTGGCCATTTAGTATCCTCCTCACAAACAAATGATGGATGGCTCTCAGCTTGCAGCCCGGGCTTGCGCCAGCGCCTCAGCGCCGCCGGCGATGTCCATGATCTCACTGGTGATGGCCTGCTGCCGGGCTTTGTTATAAGTCAGTTGTAAATCCTGGGTCAGTGCCTCGGCGTTCTCGGTGGCGTTGCGCATGGCCACCATGCGAGCGCTGTGCTCGCTGGCGATACTCTCCAGCACGCTCTGGTAGATCTGAAGTTCGGTAAAACGAGGCAACACCGTGTCGAGGATCGTCCGAGGGTCAGGTTCATAAATGTATTCCGGCACCTCGATCGTCTCCAGTGTCGCTTCTTCTACGTACTCAGCCATGGCCTGCTTTTCCATTTCCGTGGGCGTCAGCGGCAGCAGTCGCTTTACCACCGGCTCTTGACGAAGCGTGTTGATGAAATCGGTGTAAGCCAGCCACACGGCATCGTACGTACCGTCGAGAAAGCCATCCAACACGATACGGGCGATGGGGGTCACATCTGCCAGCACAGGCTGCGCTGGAAGATCGCTAAAATCAGCCACCAGCGATTGCCCCCGCCGAAGCATCATATCTCGCCCTTTTCGACCCACGGCCACGACGTCCACCGGCACGGGCAGCGCCCCGACGTATTCCAGGGCCTGTCGGATGATATTTGCATTGAACGCGCCACACAGCCCTCGATCACTGGAGAGCAGCACCAAAGCAACCCTTCTCACCGGGCGCACTTCCAGCAAGGGATGCATCTCTTCTACTTCCCTGCGCTGCGCAGCCAGGTGAGTCAGCAATGCCCAGGCACGCTGCGCGTAAGGGCGAGTGGCCAGCACCGCCTCCTGCGCTCGGCGCATTCTAGACGCCGCGACAGCCTGCATGGCGCGCGTGATTTGGGCAATGCTCTTGACGCTCTTGATACGCCGTCGAATCTCACGAACTGTTGCCAATGGACCCGCTCCTTGTCCTTGTACCCGTCCCCGTCTTGTGCCTTAGGTCTTGAACTCCTCAATGGCTGCTTTGAGTGCCTCCTCCGTCTCGGCCGTGATTTCCTTGTCCCGCTCGATGGCCGCGCCGATCTCCGGATGGTGACCGTCCATCCAGCGGTGGAAAGCACTTTCCCACGCCTTGACTTCACGCACGGGGACGTCGTCCATATAACCATTCGTGGCGGCATAGATGATCATCACTTGGTTACCCAAAGGCATCGGTTCATACTGGGGCTGCTTGAGAACCTCCTGAATACGTTGGCCTCGATCCAACTGGGCGCGGGTGGCCGCGTCCAACTCGGTACCGAACTGGGCAAAGGCAGCCAACTCTTGGAATTGAGCCATGTCTAGCTTGAGTTTACCAGCTACCTGCCTCATGGCTCTTGTCTGGGCGTGGCCACCCACACGAGAGACCGAGATACCCACGTTGAGCGCCGGTCGGATGCCGGCGTAAAAGAGATCACTCTCCAGGAAAAGCTGGCCGTCTGTAATTGAGATGACGTTAGTGGGCACGTAGGTGGTGATGTCACCAAGCTGTGTCTCGATGATAGGCAGTGCGGTGAGAGAACCCCCACCATACTCAGAAGCCAGCCTGGCTGACCGCTCGAGAAGTCGCGAGTGAAGGTAAAAGATATCGCCGGGGTATGCCTCGCGTCCAGGCGGACGCCGCAGGACAAGGGAGACCTGCCGATAGGCCCAGGCGTGCTTGGTCAGGTCATCGTAAACGACGAGCGCGTCTTTGCCCTGCTCCATGAAATTCTCGCCAATGGCGCAGCCAGCGTAAGGCGCGATGTATTGCATCGCAGCCGGGTCAGAGGCTGCGGCCACCACCACAATAGTGTGCTCCATGGCACCATAGCGCTCCAATGTTGCCACGACCTGAGCCACTTGAGCCAGCTTCTGACCAATGGCCACATAAATACAAATAAGGTCTTTGCCTTTTTGATTGATGATGGTATCAATGGCCAGAGCCGTCTTGCCCGTCTGCCGGTCGCCGATGATCAGCTCACGCTGGCCGCGCCCGATGGGGAACATGGCATCAATGGACTTGATTCCGGTCTGCACTGGCGTGTCCACCGGCTGGCGCATCACAACGCCGGGGGCAATACGCTCCACCGCACGCAAGTGATCGGTGAGGATGGAACCCTTGCCGTCAATCGGCTGGCCCACAGCGTTAACCACACGGCCGATCAATGCGTCACCCACTGGCACCGACACGATGCGGCCGCTGCCGCGCACTGTATCCCCTTCCTCGATGTCGGTATACTCGCCCAGGATGATGACACCGACGTTGTCCACTTCCAGGTTAAAGGCAATGCCCAGGACACCGCTGGGGAACTCAACCAGCTCGTTGGCCATCACCCCTGCCAGGCCAGCAACGCGGGCAATACCATCCCCCACCTCGAGAACGGTCCCCACATCGGCCACCTCGACCTTTGGCTCGAACGCGGCCACCTGCTTTTTCAGCGCCGCCGCGATCTCATCTACCAGGTTCGATACTTCGACTGCCATTCTCGCCTCCCAGATTCAGTTCTACTCGCTTTCAGCAGGGCAAAAGCTGGCGACATCTTTCACCCACTTTAGCTTTGGTCGCCGCCGCCATCCCTCCGACGGACACAAGTATAACACAGAAGAAAGACTAGAGCAAGCTTTTTCGCCCCAGTCATACCGCCAGACCCGCCACTGTGGCTGCATCCAATTTCTTGACCACTGCGACGACCAGATCCAGCACCCGGTCGTAATCATCCCGGTGCAGGATAGCCGCGTGGCTGTGAATATGCCGCACAGGCACGCCGATGACCGCTGTCGGCACGCCCTCATTGTGCAGATGGATCATGCCACCATCAGTGGCCCCGCCCGAGAGTGACGATAATTGCAATGGAATCTCCAACTCCCCAGCGGTCGCGATGACCAAATCGCGCAGTTTGAGATTGGGGATCATCCGCGCGTCATAGACCAGCATCGTCGGACCAGCCCCCAGCTTGACCGCTGACTCTTCCTCTTCGATGCCCGGAACATCGCCGGGAATGTCCACGTCCAAGATGAGGGCCACGTCAGGATTGACGACGTGCGCCGTGGTTTTGGCACCGCGCAAACCCACCTCCTCCATGACGGTGCCCACGGCATAGGCTGTGTTGGGATGCTCGTCCTCGGCCAATCGCTCCAGAGCCTGCACCGCCAGCGCACAGCCCACCCGGTCGTCGAAGGCTTTGGCCATATAGGTCTTGGAGTTGAACAGCACAGTGAATTCGCTGACGGGAACGATGGGGTCGCCTACCCGCACCCCTGCTTCGGCCACCTCCTTGTTGGATGTAGCGCCGATGTCAATGTACATATCTTTCTTTTCAACCACCTTCTTGCGCTCATCCTGGGACAGTAGATGCGGTGGCTTGGCACCAATAACGCCACTCACGTCCCCCTTGGAGGTCTTGATCGTCACCCGCTGGCACAGCAGCACCTGGTCCCACCAGCCACCCAACGGTTGAAACTTGACAAATCCTTCTGTGGTGACATGCCGCACCATAAAGCCAATCTCATCCATATGACCGACCAGCATGACACGTGGGCTTTCGGCCTGTCCCACCCGCTTGCCGATTATGCTGCCAATGCGATCCTGTTCAACCATCGCCACCGGTTCCAGGTAGCGACGCAGGACGGCCCGCACCGGGCTTTCGTAGCCTGGCACGCCGGGCGCCTCGGTCAACTCCTTGAGAAAGTGTTCAGTGCGATCCATTCTTTTTTCCTCTCCTCTCAGATATGGATAGGCCTGCCGCCTTGCAAACAGGACAATAATACACCATTTTGGGTAATTTGTCCAGCGAATTTGACAGGACAGCCCGACCATGGCATAATGGAGGATACAGAATGGAGAATGGACGGTGGATAGTGAACCGCTTGACCATTGATGAAGCAATGCAGCAGTTCCTATATGACATTGGATCCAAGAAGCAAGATCGCACTCGGCGCACGTACCAGACCGCTGTCAATCACTTTCAGGCCTTCTTGGAAGCGAACGATCTGTCTCCTCACCAAGTCGTCACAGAATTGACGGTCAAACACGGTATGGACTTTGCCGCGTGGCTGGTCAATCAGCACTTTGGGCGTCGCCAGGTCAAACCCAGCACGTTGCGTACCTATTTGACTGCCGTGCACCGCTTCTACCGCTTCCTGTTGTTGCGAGACTACGCACTCATCAGTTACACAGATCTGGAGCGTCTGCAGGAAGAATATAGCGAGTACGGACGCATCAAGCGACGCCTGCCCCCTCACGTTGAGGATGAGGTCATTGAGGCCATTGTCGCTGCCGCGCGCCAAGTTTCCCCCGCCACCGAAGACACGCCGGCAGCCCGTCGCTACGAACTCCGCCGTCTACGTGACATCGCTCTGGTGGAAGCATTGCGTAGCACCGGCGCGCGCGTGGGCGAGCTAGCCAACCTGCGCCGGGGCGATTTGGAATACAGCCGCCGTCGCGCGCGCGTCCGCGCCGAAAGCACCAAAGGCGTCTCTGAGCGATACATCTACTTTGACGGACGAGCCTGGGCAGCTCTGACCACCTACCTCACCGCGCGCTCCGATGGAGGGGGAGGGCGTGCATTAAGTGAAAATCCAATCTTTGCCCGACACAGTCGCAACGCCGGGCAACGGGTGTTGCCCCTGAGCACATGGAGCATGGAGAAGGTCGTGCGACGACTGGGCCAGCTTGCCGGCCGACTCGACGCCCACATCACACCGCACGCCTTTCGCCACTGGTTTGCCACCCGGATGCAACGCGCCACAGGCAACCTGGCTGTCACCCAGGACGCGCTGGGACACAACTCACCCGAAACGACGCGCATCTATGCTCGAATTGACGAAGACGACATTCAATGGGCACATCAACAGGTCTTTGGAAAAGCGTAGCCATGCCACGTCAAGCCGACCCCCACTATGTCAAGCACTTTACCCGCTCCGTGGCCGACGCCGCGGAACTGGTTTGGGAACGATTGGCCTTCGAGGAGCACTACGGCCGGCGAGGCTTTCGATTCGAGAAAGGCCAGAACGATACACAGACCTGGCTCGACATCTTTGCGACCGACAATGCTCTGCTCCGTATGCAGAAGCGAAGCCAAGATGTAGATTGGTAGACACCCAACACAACAAGCGGCTTGACCTGTGCTGCGTGGCATCAACAAAAAACATTTGACTTCTTGGCATAATTGTGCTATATTTAACACTGCAATGCACGGCGTTCAAAGAACTATCCAGGCTCGGCCCATATCAGCCAGCCCCCACGCAAGAGGTGAGGTGACGGAGAATTAGCGCTAGACGAAATCGCATCAACAATCAGATCAGAGTCCCTGAGGTCCGTTTGATTGACCCAAAGGGAAAGCACTTGGGTATCATGCCTGTCAAGGATGCTCTGCGCATGGCAGAAGAGTATGCCCTTGATCTGGTCGAAGTCTCGCCAACAGCAGAACCGCCTGTTTGCCGCATCATGGACTATGGCAAATTCCTCTACGAAAAGGCCAAAAAGGAACGCAAGTCGCGGCAAGTCTCAAAGTCAGAGGTGAAAGAACTCCGCCTGAGACCCAAAACGGGCGAACACGACGTAGCCTTCAAGATTCGGGACGCCCGGCGATTCCTGAAAGCAGGGCACAAAGTCAAAATACGCGTCCGCTTTCGAGGGCGGGAGATCAACTATCCGGAAATCGCCACCAAGCTGCTCGAAAGGGTGGCCTCCGAACTGGCCGACGCATCCATTATCGAGAAGAAGGCTTACATGGAAGGTCGCAGCATGCTCATTATCTTGTCGCCTACCGGCAAATCGTAGACTGTCTTGCGCGGAATGTAGCTGCCTGTCTGAAACACGTCGTCTAGGTCGCTCGACAAGCACTGAATAAAACCGTTCGCCAAACAGCGACGGGGGACCTGTGTGTCCCCCGTTTTGTACGTTGCTAACTCGTTGAGGAGGTTGTATCGTGCCCAAGATCAAAACCCACAAAGCCACCGCCAAGCGATTCAAATACAGTGGCAAAGGCAAATTGATGCGCACCCGAGGCCCCAAGAGCCACCTGCGTCGCAAGAAAGCCAAGCGCGCCCGTCGCCAATTTGATGAAATGGTAGAAGTCACCAGCCCCGGTACCAAGAAACGCTTGGTACGCCTGGCACCCTACCTTAAGCGGAAAAAGAAATAGCGCTGCTCACAGGGCGCCTACACTGACTAGCGGGGGGTCGGGTCGCGTGACCCGGATTCCTCTCCCTCCGTCGGCCGCAGAAACTACAGAAGAAAGGGGAAAGAGGAAACATGCCGAGAGCAAAAGGGGGGCCACACAGTCGTCAGCGACACAAAAAAGTCCTTAAGGCGACCAAGGGCCAGTACGGAACCAAGCACGCCTTATTCCGTCGTGCCAACGAAGCCCTAATGAAATCCAGGTGGTACGCCTATCGCGACCGCCGAAACCGCAAGCGAGACTTCCGGCGTCTCTGGATCGCCCGCATCAATGCCGCCTCGCGGCAGCATGGGTTGAGCTACAGCCGCTTCATCCATGGCTTGAAGCTGGCCGGCGTCGATATTGATCGCAAGATGCTGGCCGAGATGGCTGTCAAAGACGGTGCCGCTTTTGGCCAATTGGCGGAAATAGCCCGCAGCGCGACTGCTGAGTAGACGTCATCACCAGCATAGTGCCAAATGTTATCCTGCGCTAAAGGTCATGATCACCAGCCTGACCAATCCCCAGGTCAAGCGCGTCAAGCGCCTTCATAGCCAGAAGGGCAGACAGCGAGCGCAATGCTTTATCGTTGAAGGGCTGCGGCTTGTTGAGGAAGCTTTGAGAGCGGGTCATGTCCCCGCTCTTATGTTTTACGCGCCGGGCCTGGAAGATTCGGAGCGAGGCCAAGCTCTGTTAGCTTCATCCAAGGACAAATCGGTCCGACTGCAGCTTGTTTCGGAAAAGGTAATGCACGCCATGGCGACGACGGTAACACCTCAGAACACATTGGCCGTACTGCCCATGCCAGCATTGCCCTGGCCCAGGCACCCGACTCTGCTCCTGGTCCTGGATCGGCTTCGAGATCCCGGCAACCTGGGTTCGGCACTGCGCACGGCCGAAGCGTCTGGCGTGGATGGCGTGCTCCTCTCGCCGGACAGTGTGGATGCCTACAATCCCAAAGCTGTACGTGGTGGTATGGGCGCACACTTTTGGCTGGCCCTGCGCGTTGCGCCCTGGTCTGAGATTGCCCAGGCAACGCAGGGATTGCGAGTATGGCTGGCGGAGGCACGGCGTGGTGTGCCCCATTACAATGTAGACTGGTCGCTCCCTTCAGCGATTATCATTGGCGGCGAAGCAGAAGGCGCCAGCGCAGAAGCGCAGAGTCTGACCAGTGACCGGTTGAGCATCCCCATGCTGGGTCAGGCAGAATCACTCAACGCCGCAGTGGCCGCCGGGGTCATCTTGTTTGAGGTCTCTCGCCAACGGGCACTTGCTCAAAAGACGCTTCTCTGCTAAAATTAGGCGGCTGTCAACCGGTTGCTTCATATCGGATACCGGACTGCCCGGATGGATAGACTGCCCATCCTGGATTTGATCCAAACTTTCAAGGAAGAAACTCTATGCCTAAACGAACCTATCAGCCCAAGGTACGCCGTCGCAAACGGGTTCACGGCTTTCGCCAACGGATGTCCAGCAAAGGAGGCCGCGGGGTCATCAAACGCCGCCGCCTCAAGAGCCGCACCCGCTTGTCGGTGTGAGCATCCTGGCGGACACCTCCCGATCACTGCTGGCCAAGTTGCCTGCCAGAAGTGGGTGTATTGACAGGAAACGACACACTTCGATCGCGATCGGTGCCATGGAGAAGCGGTATCGCCTTAGGAAAAGTGTCGATTTTCAACGGGCTCGCCGTCAGGGAAAATCCTGGGCCAATGAGCTGCTGGTGCTGAATGTGGTGCCCAACGGTCTGAATCACAGTCGCTTTGGTTTTTCGGTCAGCCGACGGGTAGGCAAGGCCACCGTCCGCAATCGCGCCAAGCGATTGGTGCGAGAGGCGGTCCGGCGGCAAAGAGATCGGGTTCCCGGCGGATGGGATGTGATCTTGATCGCTCGCCTGCCAATGCGAACAGCAGACTTTCTAGGGGTGGAGCGGGCCGTAGAACAGCTTCTTCGGCGCGCTCGTTTGTTGAAAAAAGCGCCAGAATCCTAAAAACAGAACGAACATCTAAATCAACATGAGACGTATCCTGCTATGGCTGATCCGCCTGTATCAAAACACGATCTCCAGGGCACTACCACCATCCTGTCGTTTCATCCCTTCGTGCTCCGAGTATACTTATCAGGCCATCGAAAAGTACGGCATCGTTAAGGGGAGCTGGTTGGGAGTAAAGCGGATCAGCCGTTGCCACCCGCTGAACCCTGGCGGTTTTGATCCCGTGCCCTGAATGCAAGGCGTCAGCAGACCTTCCCAGAAGATCAAAAACGCATTGAATAAACCATAAGACTCTCCGCAAGACATCATCGCTCCTGTTGGACCGTCGGAGCTTGCGGAGACTTTGAACCCGGACAGAGATATCGGAGGTTATCGTATTGAAATACGCCAAACGACTTGCCATCGGCCTGCTCTTTGTGATCGCCCTACTCATCATCACCGGGTGCACAACCATCCCGCAGGCCTGGCCCGGCCTAGCTGCTGACAGCGAAGCAGTCTATGTCACCCTGGCTGGCAAAATACATGCCGTGGATCCAGACAACGGCAACGCGATGTGGATCTTTCCCAGTGAACCGGCTCGCCAATCTGGCCTGGGATGTAGTGGACCAGCAAAACCGGAAAGCGGCCTGTTTTATGCAAGCCCCGTTCTGGGCCAAGATGTTGTCTTTGCCGGCAGCGATATCGGCAAAGTGTACGCACTGAATAGAACGAACGGCACGCAGCAGTGGATGTTCATCAGTCAGGAAGAGACCGAAAGGGGCCTGTCCAACTTTTTTTCCGAGAGGAAGAATCCGTCCATCATTGGCTCCCCGACGCTTGATGGCGAGACAATCTACATTCCTTCGGCAAACAGAAATCTGTATGCCGTTGACGCAACCAGTGGCATAAAGCAATGGGACTTTCAAGCCAATGATGCCATCTGGGCCTCTCCCCTGATGACAAAAGATCGCATCTATGTCGCTGCCATGGATCAGAAACTCTACTGCCTGGACAGAGAGACCCGGAAAGAACTGTGGGCTTTTGACACCGGTGGCGCCATCCCCTCTACACCGGCCCTGGTCGGGGACACGATCTACGTGAGCTCTTTGTCCCAACAGGTGGTGGCCTTGGACGCGAATACAGGCGAGCAGCGCTGGATGTTCGAGGTGGATAGCTGGGCTTGGGCCACGCCGTTGGTCATCTCTGACACCGTGTACGTCAGCGAGGTCAATGGCACACTCTTTGCCCTGGATGCAAAGACTGGCGACGAGCAGTGGTATTTTGACACCCAAGGAAGAATCCAGGCTGTGCCAGCCTATGCTGATGGCACGCTATACCTCGCTTCTGAAGACATGAACCTGTACGCCCTGGATGCTGCCACTGGTACACAGGAATGGCAATTTACCGCCTCGGCAGCCCTCATGAGCGCGCCGATAGTGGTGGACGACATGCTGTACGTGGTGAGCATGGACAACAAGGTCCACGGCCTGAACGCGGACAGTGGTGCCAAAATCTGGGAATACAACCCGACGGTCGAAAAGTAGTTGGAGGAGTTATTTTGGATTGGTTGATTGAACCGTTTATGCCCATTATGGTCAACGGGCTGATGTTCTTCTATCAGCTCTTTGGCAACAGTTTTGTACTCAGCCTGGCCCTGCTGACCATCATTGTGCGGCTACTGACGCTACCTCTGATGCTGCCGATGCAAAAGTCGGCCCGCAAGCAGGCGGAACTTCAGCCGCAGATCCAGGCCATCCGCAAGAAATACACCAAGAACTCACAGAAACAGAATGAAGAGTTGATGAAACTCTACCGCGAAGCGGGGATCAATCCCATGGCCGGCTGCCTGCCTATGCTCATCCAGTTACCCGTCATGTGGGCCTTCTACCAGGCTATCGTCCGGTCGCTGGCCTTCGACCCGGGCAAACTGTTCTTCGGATTGGGCAAATATATCGCCTCCAGCGCGGCCTTTTCCACACTGGTTCCGCTGAACAGCCGCTTCCTGTGGCTAAACCTGGCCACACCTGACAGTACCTACGTCCTGCCCATTCTGGTGGGTCTCACCACCTGGTTGCAGCAGAAATTGACGCCCTCTACGGCGGCGTCCTCTGGGGGAGAAGATCAGGCCCAGGCGATGAGCCAGAGCATGATGCTCACCATGCCCCTTATGTTCGCCTTCATCACCATCAATCTGGCCTCGGGGCTGGCCGTGTACTTTATCATCTCTAACTTGGTTGGTATGGCGATCCAGTTCTTTATCAACCGAGCCATACCCACGCCTCAGCCAGCAGCCAGTATGGCTGGCAAATCGCCAACACAGGCCAAGACAACGCCTGCGCCCAAGCCTTCCCCAGCCGGAGGCCAGGGCCAAAGCCAGGCGAGAGGCTCAAGCAAGCGTAAAGGCAAAGGTAAACGCAAGCGAAAATAGGCAAAACATAGTCTGTGGATAGTGACAGCTTTTGCCATCTTTGGCTGAAGGCGCTATCACGCCCCCAAATTCTGACTGAGCTCAGACAATTTGCTCATTTCCCCAAACAGCCTGGCAGGGGAACGAGCAGACGAGCGGAAGGAAACAGCACAACATGGATGAAAAGAGCAAGAGCATAGAGACCACGGCCACCAGCGTCAAAGACGCCATTGCCAAAGGCCTGGATCAATTGGGCGTTTCTCCAGATCAGGTGCGTATCGAAGTATTGGACGAGGGTAGTCGTGGTGTGTTAGGCTTTGGCGCACGGGATGCCGTGGTGCGCCTCACCTTATTGGCGCCTTCGCCCGCTGAAAGAGAGCGCTTTGCCGACCAGGAAGAACCAGTCCACCGAACAGAGCCGGCAGAGTTGGCGGAGCCAGAACCGATAGCGCCGCAGCCAGAGATCGAACCTTCCCAGGCTCATTCCCCAGCCGACATTGTTGCCAGCGAGGTGCTGACCGAATTGCTGAACCTCATGGGCGTCCAGACCACGGTGCGCATCCGGCAAGACGAAGACATGCCCACGGATGAAGACGCGCCCCCATTCGTGCTGGACATCCTGGGCCATGACCTGGGTATCCTCATCGGGCGACGGGGTCAGACGTTACACGCCCTGCAGTTCATGACGCGCCTCATCGTCAGCCGCGAAGTTGGAAAATGGGTGAACTTGGTGGTAGACGTGGAAAAATACAAAGTGCGGCGGGAAAAGTCGCTCCGGCAATTGGCCGATCGCCTGGCTGAGCGCGTCGTCCTCACCCAGCAACCTGTTGCCCTAGAACCGATGCCCCCCCATGAGCGGCGCATTATTCACATGACCTTACGAGACCATCCTATCGTCGAAACTGAAAGCGTGGGCCAAGGGGATCGACGAAAAGTCACCATCGTTCCCAAACATTGATGCTTGACTACCTCGTCATCGGATACATCTGCAAAGACCTGCTACCCAGCCGATTGCCTGACGGATACGGCGTTGGTGGCACGGTGGCCTACAGTGCCCTGACAGCCCGCAACCTGGGCCAGCGCGTGGCCATCGTCACCAGTGCTTCTCCTGATTTTGACTTTCGGATCGGTCTGGACGGTGTCATGGTCAGCGTACAGGACTCACCGTCCACGACCACTTTCGAGAACATCTATTCCCAAGGCACACGTCGGCAATTCCTGCGCGATGTGGCCGACCGTATCCGGCCCGAGGCCGTGCCCCATGCCTGGTGCCAGGCCGCCATCGTCCACCTGGGTCCGTTGGCGCAAGAGATAGACGAATCGCTAGCCGAACTGTTTCCCAATTCGTTGCTCGCTGCTACACCCCAGGGATGGATGCGCCAGTGGGACGCAGCGGGCCGCATTGGGCCCAAACGGTGGGATGAAAGCACACTGCCTGCAAACGCAAGAGTCGTGATCTTTAGCAAAGAGGATATCGGCGGCGACGAATCACGCTTCGAGGTCTGTGCCCGCCGCTTTGAGATCGCCATCATGACCGACGGCTGCCATGGCGCGACGGTGGCCTGGCGTGGCGAGGTACGTCACTTTCCAGCCTACCCCACCGTGGAAATCGATCCCACTGGCGCCGGCGACATCTTTGCCACAGCTTTTTTAGTGACGCTCAAAGAGACCGGCGACGCCTGGCGTGCTGCCTGCTTTGCCAACTGTACTGGCGCGGCCTCGGTGGCGCGCCCCGGACTGTTGGGCATTCCGTCGCCACAGGAGCTGGCCCGATGCCGGCTCGCGCATCTCGGCGACCCTGTGTAGTACAAAGAACACACCCCTGCCATGACCAAGATCTATGTTCTGGCCAACCAAAAAGGGGGAGTGGGTAAAACAACCACCACCGTCAACCTGGCTGCCTACCTGGCTGCAATCGGCCGGTGGGTGCTGGTGGTGGATGTGGACCCTCAGGCCAACGCGACCTCTAGCTTCGGCGTGGACAAGAACCAAGTCATGCCCTCGCTCTATGAAACACTCATCGAGGGCGTAGCCATGGAGCAAACGATCATCTCTACCAACCGCTCTCACTTGTACCTGGCTCCGGCAGCCCCCCGCTTGGCCGGTGCCGAGGTAGAGATGGTGTCGATGCTGGCCCGCGAACGCCTGCTGCGCAAGCGACTGCTGCCCATTGTATCCCGGTATGAGTATGTCCTGATCGACTCTCCTCCCAGCCTGGGTCTGCTCACCGTCAATGCCCTCACCGCTGCTGACGGTATCATCATCCCCGTGCAGTGCGAGTACCTGGCACTAGAGGGACTGGGCGACCTGCTGAACACTGTGCGGCTGGTGCGCGAAAACATCAACCCTGATCTTGGCATCCGGGGTCTGGTTATGACCATGTACGATGCTCGCACGAACCTGGCCCAGCAGGTGGTGGACGAGGTGCGGCAGTACTTCCCTGGCCAGGTTTTTCAGACCATCATCCCTCGCAGCGTCCGGTTGAGCGAGGCACCCAGCTACGGAGAACCCATCTTAAAGTATGCCCCCCGCTCGGCTGGCGCATTGGCCTATGCCGCCCTCACCCGCGAACTCATTCTAGGCGATGGCGCGGTCCCGGCGGGTGAAAAGACGCGCGGAAAGCAG
>Ga0180437_10003160_pt1 | contig 24891 bp, 36 predicted proteins | sample SS_ome_4_FD_132410 | JGI IMG/M metagenome (GOLD analysis project Ga0180437, IMG submission 132410) | Hypersaline lake sediment archaeal communities from the Salton Sea, California, USA - SS_3_D_1 metaG | ecosystem: Environmental > Aquatic > Non-marine Saline and Alkaline > Hypersaline >... | reverse complement strand
TCTTTTCCTTTGAATTTCAGAGTTGGTGTCTTATCTGGAACTGGCACATTATTGATCGTGTATGATTTTGAATGGAAATCGGTCATAACCTTTGAGATGTATGACAATGATTTCTTATCATCCTCATTGATCCCTGCCAACACATCAAACCCCAATTGCTTTCTCAAATCCTCTGCCAAATCCAATACAGGATTTTTCGATACAGCAAAACTCGTCAACTTGCTTTCAAGGTTAATTAAATCATTCTTCAATACCTTTTCAACAAATGGACTATCGACCTTAACAGCGGGCGCTGCTTCCTTTTGCTCCACATATCCACCGTCTTCAATTTCCGGAATTTTCACATTCTCCATATCTTCCCCGAGAAACTTCTCGAAATCATAATTTGTTGTGTCCATTTCGGCAACCGTTTCCTTTTCTGGTTCGGGTGCGCGGGAATCTGGGGCAATATCCTGCTCTATAATCTGAGATGAAATCCCTTTAATCAATCCAGGTAATTGTTGAATAATCTGATTTGATTCAAAGTTAATTGCTTTTTCTAATAATCTCATACAAATCATATCATAATTCTCAACAAAATATTTCAACCGTTTTCCTAAAGATTGAAATGTTGGAACTGCTGGAATAATAACTTTAACTGCATCTGAGTCATTTGAAAATATCTCAATTGTAATAACTCTTTCACCTGTGCTTGAATTTAAACTAAATTTGAAGTATAGTTTGGCTTTTTTGTTATAATGTTTTTCAACTATAACGTCCTCACCATTCATTGTTTTCAATACCTTTTGAAATGACGTAAGCAAATCTTCAGCATTTTGAATATTTAGATTTGCTGTTTTTTGATAGTTATTAGCATTACTAATTGAAATGTTAAACATCGGTGGGTTGAAGTATTTATAATCTTCTGTGTTTGTTGAAATTGCTACTCTTAAATAACCATCGGTTGCATATTGTTTATCTTTAAACGTAAGCAACGTCTGGCTGAACCATTTGGTTTGATCTGACATTCAGTCTATCTCCTTTCAAATTTCTCTATATTTATTTGTTGCTCCAGCAACTGGGATCGACCCACGGGGTCGCCCGCCCGGGTAGGGCACTTAATGATGTAATTGCGCCCCTGCGCATTTAAATAATTTTATATTCTATATTTTTTCCTCTTATAATTAACTAAAGACAGTTCCCTATATTATATATTCACATAATATATAGGTTCCTTACGAAATACATTATAGATTAAAACTTGATATCCCTCAAGTCAATGACTTTCCCTCTTTTTTCTCTTACCTGATCTGCCATTTCATCAAGATGTCTTTCTAAGAATTTGTTTTCGAGATATTGAGTTTTGAACTCTATCCATTCTTTTTTATATTTCTTTTTTGCATTATTGATAAGAGATATTACTGTCTTCAATCTATCATGTTTTATTCGATAATGTTTTGATGTGCTATTCAGAGCTCTATAATAATCATTATATTTTTTGATCATCGCTTTGTGATTTTCATAAGCAATCATTTCAATATGATCAAATTTTGCAAAATCAATTGAAAGACGCCTTTTAATATATTGATTGTACGTCATCTCCATTTCAATTAATTCTTCATGATACACTCTTTCATTTTTCTCGTTTAACTTTGATACAAGAACAGGAACAACAACCGGAAATTTTGGATCATGGTTAAATGCTTTTACCCAACGACTGTTCACTACAGCAAGAAAACGATCTCCTTGAGGTTTACTTCTCCACTTAACCTTTTTATCTGAAAATGAAACATACATTCCAATTCGTAGATATTTTCGATTTTCAGCAACGTCAATTACCATTCGGACTATTCCTGCCTGTAATCCCTTCACGCACTCTATCACAAAGACATTTGAAAATTCATCAACCAAATTTCCCTTCATATCTTCAGTTAAATCAAATTCACTTTTCACCTAATATACCCCCTCAATTTTTATTATGTTCTGATACCACAATTTATGCACCGTATCACCTTCATAGGTAAGAGTTTCAACGATATCAGAATCCTTATATGTAATGAGGTCACACTCGTAGTATGTGGTGAATTTGATCACTTTAGCGCCTCGGGAGACTATGTGTCCTGACCACTCATCTCCATCTTGTTCAATGGGTTTTGAGTATATAAAGTCTCCCAATGCTTCACTCATTGTAGGCCTCTAATGCTTTTGTTAACTCAATGACAGCATATTGGAAAAATTTCTTTCCGTCTTTGATTCCCTTAGCTGATAGTTGAGCCATAACAATATTCCTCAAATCAACTAAATGTTTGTTAATCTGTGCATCATCAAGTCCGCCGCTTTTGTCTGGTTCATCTGCTACTGATGCCAGTGGGCATTTTTGATTTGCCGCAACTGGAGGATGCATTGTTCCGCATTGTTTACATACATCTCCTGTTGCTCCACCTGCGGCATTTGCCATTCCAGCATCAGGCATAGTTGGTCCAGATTTTGGAATTGAAAAATCCATTGGTCTTACAGAATTGGTAGGATCTACTGGGGTTTGATCAGGGGAATTAGGAACTGCATTCCCACCTTCAAATAAATGTGGTGATTGGTCTGTTCCTACATTCATCCCATCATTGCCAATATTTTGATTCGGATTTATTCCTTGCATTGCAGCTTGTTGAGCATTCCATCTTTTTAACAAGGCATTGGCTTCGTCATCAACACTCATATAAATATCTCCTTTCATGGTTTTGTTTTTTGTTCCCACTACTAAGATTAATATCCCAAAACTATATATATAAATTGATGATAGGAAAGCATGTGAAATTTTAATTTGGAACAAACTATAAATCTATAACTGATCGGAGGAAGACATGAACGAACAGGACGACCTTTATCAAGATCCAAGGTTTGAGATGTATTCAGAAGATGCACAATTCAAAATGATGTTGAAAGTTTATGGAGTCGCTTTTGCATTTGTGGTACTTGTTATTATGCCCTGGTGCATTGGTGCTGGCATGTTAATCAAATGGATTATTTTCTAAACTATCAAAAGAAAAGGAGTTAAATGATGGAAGAAGGTGTTAAATCAAAAGATGTTAAGAATAAACCGAAGAGTAAGTTAATTAAGGGTTTCATCATTTCTGTAATTACAATGGCTGCTTTATGTGTTCTTCTCGGGTACAATTTGAATGTGATACTCAAGGACAACAATTCACTTGAATCCGACCAGGCCAAGATGAAATCTGAGATCTCTGCAAAGATCGCAGAAAATCAATCTCTTAACACCGAACTTGTAAAATGTCATGACGAACTTGAAAAATTGAAAGAGCGCATGACAGGAATTAAAAATGCAGACGACCTTCTCAAGAGAGACATCTTTTTGTACATCGACAAGAAATTTCAGATCATTCCCCGAACTGTTGCTCTTGATATTGCAGAGCAGATTTTGATCATGTCGAAAAAACATGAAGTGTCACCTGAGTTGATAGTCGGAATCATTCAGGTTGAGTCAGCGTTTAATCCAATGGCAATCAGCAAAAAGAATGCCAGAGGGTTGATGCAAGTTATGCCTGAGTGGGCACCCAAATTCGGACTCAAGAAAATATCTGATCTTCATGATATTGATACAGGGATCGAATGTGGGATCAAAGTTTTAAAGATTCACATTGAAGAAGACGGTAAAGGTAATATCACAAAGGGTCTTTATTACTATGTCGGTAAAAGCGATGCTTATTCCGGTAAGGTATATGAGGCCATGGGAAAATTCGTTGCCTTTAGATCTACTATCGACGATGAGGAAGTCGATGTAACTTTAAATGGGGACGGGAAAAAGGAGGTACCATTAGCAAGTGAACCTGTCGAAGGAACAAACGGAAACAATTAGTGATATCCTTCATCGAATAGGTAGATGTGGTTATTCATACAGACCTTGGGACCCTGACATATTTCAAACAACAATAGTTGGGTATGCAGGCACAGGGAAAACCACATTAATCGCTGAGCTGAGAAAACGATTGGCGGCTGACTTCCCAAAGATTTCAGTCGCCTTTCTTACATTCACAGGCAAGGCATCAAGTGTATTGAGAAACAAACTTGTCGATGCAGGTGCTCATTACGAAAACGATTACATTGGCACAATCCACGGTCTTATTTACAAAGCAGAAACACGGTGGGATGATACTTTAAAATGTCATGTCATTGTTGACTGGACTCGTAAAGATCGGGATGATGTTTGGCATCACATTTTTATAATTGATGAAGCATCAATGGTGTCAAAAGAGATTTGGAGGGATCTCTGTTATTATGAAAAAACAACAATTTCAGTTGGTGATACAGGTCAATTACCACCAGTTGGAAGTGCCTTCAATTTGTTAGAGAACCCTGAATACAAACTTACCGAGATTCATCGGCAGGCATTAAACTCCCCGATCATTAAGCTTTCAAAGTTTATCCGGGAAGAAGGGTATGTGCCTGAAAATACATTCTTTTCAAAGGAGGTGTTTAGTTTAGATTGGAGAAGCAAGCCTGCGCAGAAAATTTGGAACTCTGTTAATTTCGATGATGATCTTATAGCGCTCTGTGCTTTCAATACGACAAGAGCAAACCTCAATGATCAGATCAGAGAGAAACTTGGTTTCAAAGAGGCAGTCCCATACCCAGGTGAAAAGATTGTTTGTCTTCAAAACAATCATAACATCAAGATTATGAATGGTCAAATTGGGAAGTTGTTGTGGGTAATGCCAGCTGATAAAGGACTTGTCAGAATGACTGTTGAAATCGACAATGAGGTTTATGAATGTATGGTATCCAAGAAGTGTTTTGGAGAAGTAACATACACCATGCACGATAAAACGAAACGCCTGAAACAACAAAGAGATTATGCAAATGAAGAAGGTTTTCATAATGTTGATTTCTTTGATTATGGGTATTCAATATCAGTTCATAAATCACAAGGATCGGAGTGGGAAAAAGTTGTTGTGTTTCAACAGAGAACTAAACGGTGGGATGACGACTACTTTGCTAAATGGTTGTACACCGCCGTGACTCGAGCAAGGGAGAAGTTGTTTATAATTACTAATGCCTGGATTTAAAGGAGCCGAATTATGTCGAAGCGTATTGTTATTACTGAACGTGAACATTTCTGTTTCTGTTTCATTGGCAACCATGAAGGAAAAGGTATTCCACTTCCTCTACCAGAAACTGTAGTTTCCTTGTGTAGAAAAGGGTTGGTGAGACCTGGTGAAACAAGGTCTGGTGACAAAAAAGCATGTTACCTTACTCCCCTTGGAAAAGCATGTTTCGGACAAAAAGAAAGGAGCATTAACTGTGTCTAAGCAAATTCAACGACTGATGGAAGAACGCACACCTTTGGTGGAGCAATGTTGTTTTACAGAGCCTCCGGGTGATGATGAACCGGATGGACCGACCAAAATTACCTTCTGCTCAAGAGCTGATGGTAACTTCTGTGGTGCTTACGCCTGGCCTGACAAGAAGTGGAGAGGGAGCGATTGCCCCTTGGCTGATTCGTTTCTGAAAACCAAAGAGGAAACGAGCAAGGAAAAGGCCAAGATCAATCCTTTGAAAGCTTCCAAACGTGCCCGCCGCGCCAAGTAGCTGATTGCTGGGAAGGGGGCCTACGGGTCCCCACCCGGTAATTTTTTTTGCCTTTTGGAACATAATATAAATTACATGTTGGAGGTTCTTAATTAGATGACAAATATGTGTAAGATTGTCAAAGATAAAATTGAAGAGTATGGAATTGTTATATTTAAACATCATCCAGCTGATGATAATCAGTATGTATTTTTATGTGATTCGATGGTTGTATTTGTTCATGAAACAGACGAAGTAAGCATTGCATTTCAAGCAACAACAAAACCAGAAGAATCTGCAAGACTAATTTTAATATTTAAAGAAATCCCAAATATTGAGATTGACATTATGGAGTCGTTTATCTATTGTGGGAATAACAAATTAATATGTGGAATAGAAGCACATCAGCTTATAAAGGATACAATCAAAGCAGAAGGTGCAACCGATTATGCAAGAGAAGAAGCATATGCACAATTACTTCAAACAGTAAATTGTCACGAATGCTAAAGGAGATTTTGAATGAGTGAATTGATGGATTCGATTTGGGTTGAAAAGTATCGCCCAAAGAAACTTGAAGATTTGGCTTTACCTGAGCAATACACAGCAGATTTCAAACGTATGATTGCAAAATGTGAATTGCCAAATTTATTATTTTCGGGACCGCCAGGCGGAGGAAAAACAACTCTGGCAAGAGTGTTGTGTTCAAAAAATGGCGTCCTGTTCAGTAAGCAAGATAACATGCTTTCTGTGAACGGTTCAGCAAGAAAGACTCGTGGTATTGGATTTGTCGATGAAGTAATTGAACCGTTTCTAAAACACCCACCAGGCGGAGATAAATACAAAGTTGTGTTTATTGACGAGGCCGATAAACTTACAGCAGATGGATATGATTCACTTAGAGCATTAATTGAGAAGTATCATGTTGCTTATGGTCGTTTCATATTTACATGCAATTATCTATCGAGAATTCCTGATCCAGTTCAAAGTAGATTTATTCCTTATGTATTCAGTCAAATTCCAAAAGAGTTTGTTTTAAGATATTGTAAAACAATTCTTGATGCAGAGAAGGTGGAATATCAAGATGCTGACATTAAAGTTGCGATTACTAATCTATATCCTGACGTCCGTAAAATTGTTAATGCTTTACAGCGTGCTTCGTGGGAAGGTAAACTTAAACTCAGTGAAAAAGATGTTATTACAAACGAACGAAAGGTTGTTACATTTATCAGACAAATTATCAGTCATATTGAGAAAGGACAATCACAAAAAATAGGTGGAGTTGTAAACGCAATAGTTGATATTGTTTCAGCACAAGATTTAGAATATCGTAATGTTTACACAGAGTTATTCTTTGGAAATAACATTCCAGCACCCGCCAAGATCATCATTAATAAATATTCAAACGGTCATCAAAATGCTCTTGTACCACATATGCATTTTATGGCAATGGTTTTTGATATCATCAAATCTCTACAAGCATTTAGAAAAGCAGCAATGGGATAATGATGTATCTGACTTCAAGACAAATGCTTCGAGCAAACGTCTACAATAGATTCCTCAAAAAACAACCAGATATATATTTCACTACACACGAAATTGAAAAGTGTGATGTATGTGACAGAACTGGATTGGATAATTTCGGTAAAATGAAAGAAGGTGGATATCACTGGGATGGGAAATCATTCTGTGATAATTGTAATGGAATTGGATATATAGGAGTTGCTGGAGGCGTAAAACTTACTGATACTGATTTCATATGTAGAAACTGTGATGGTCAAGGGTGTGCTGAATGTAATGAAGGAGTTGTCGACTGGATAGCTCATATGATGGGAAGGTGAAATGGACAGAACAACAAAACTTCAGAAAAATGAAGTATTAAAATATCAAGTTGAATTAAATGATAATCATCTTCGACGTAATGCTACATTTCAAAGAGAACTACGGAGAATTGAAGATGTTATTCATTTAAGACATTATGTGCCACAAGCAATATCAGTCTTGTGTATCGGAGCAAGGGATGACTCAGAAGTTCAAACATTTATCAACTCTGGATATGATGCAAAAGGCATTGATATTTGTACAGAATCAAAATTGATAACCAAAATGGATATGGCAGAGTTATCACCCTCATTTGGTAAATTTGACGTTGTTTATTGCTCACATGTCCTTGAGCATGTGATTGATCCAGATGTGGTGCTGCCTGCAATTAGAAGCGTTGTCAATCATGCTTTATTCATCATATTGCCCATAGTTGATAGAGTCCCGGACATTGAACATCCTACTGTATATGAGATAATGAAACAAACACCAGTAACAAATTTCAAAAATCATCCAGACGCATGGAGAGATTTTAGAGATCTGGAACCATTTCAAATTGTTTATAATTGCTATAGAAATGGAGCAACAGAAGAATACGAAATAGGCTTTATAATGAGGACACCATGAATTGGAAATTTTGGCAGAAACCGAAAGAATTAATTGAAAGAGCTATTGACGAAGCAATGACAAAACATTATAAATTTCCGTGTTCATCAGACAATTGTCTGGTTAGAGCTGCATGTACGAAACCATGTGAAAAAATTGAGATGGATGATGAAAAAGTAAAAGAGTTGTTTTTGAAATACAACGCCTGTCCTGATTGTGGAACTGATAGTTTTATGGAAGGTCCATCAGGTGGGATGGCAACAAATGTAAAATGTAATGGCTGTGGTCATTGGTTTAATTTAGGATTACCTTTGTTTATTCAAAGAATACATATTAGTGAGGGAAAATTCTACGAATGATTGGAATATATCAAGATGATTTTGTTGATTATTTGCAGGAGAAACTCGGACCCGTAAAAACAACATCTAAGAATTTTATCGTTCCTTGTCCTTGGTGTGAATACGGCAAAGACAAAGAGCATTATCATATGTATATTTCGTTGGAAGCTCCGATATTTCATTGCTTCCATGCTACATGTGAAAAAAGTGGAACACTTAGAAAAATTCTATCGGTCCTTGAAGGGCATGATATTTCAGATCAATTCATTGACAAAGAAAAACTTGAAGAGTTCAAAAAACGAAAAACCGTTTTTGTTGATAAAGATACATCTTTAAAGAGAATAAAACTTCCTCCATTGAACACACGAATGTTTCCAATGAAGGAAATGTACATAAACAAAAGATTCAAATTTTCAAATCTCAATCTTAGCAATGTTAAAGGTTTGGTTTTTGATGTGTATGAGTTTATTGCTATCAACAATATACCTATAGATGAGACACTTTTCAGACTACAAGACTACCTACACAACAATTTTGTTGGGTTCGTAACAGAGAATCAAACAACGGTTGTTTTTAGAAACATAGATCCAACTCACGAAATGAGATATTACAAAATGAAGATTCAGTATTCTTCGTTTGTTGATTATTATAAATTACCAGGAAATAATCCCAAATCAAAGAAAATCGTTCTAGCAGAGGGAATATTTGATATTTTTTTGGAACACATATTTGATTATTTAAACATTAAAAATGACGTTAAATTATATGCATCAGTTCTTTCGTCAAAGTATAGTGCTTTATTAAAAAGCATAATATATTACGAACAGGTATTTAAACCGGACGTAATTATTTTATCAGATAATGGTATTCCAATATGGCAGTATAAATGGTTAAAAAAGAAATATGGATATCTGATAAATACATTAAAAGTATATTATAATAAAAGCGGAAAAGATTTTGGTGATGCAAAGGTGTCACCACTTACTGTTATGTAAAGGAGATAATTGTAATGAGTCAAACTAAACAAAAGGACCGGCTTAAAGAAATTTTTGAAAACACAGTTGAGTCAGGTATAAAATATGACGGTTCATACGAAAGGATTGAATATTACAACTTGTTTTGTAAAGCCGCAGCACAAGAAAAACTCTACAAAATGATGGGTAATAATCTATGTATGTTCAACTGTTGTTACGAGAAAAGCGATGCCGTAATGATGATTTTTTATATTCCTATCAACTCAAATGACTCAGGAGCTAAGAATGTTGCTGAAAGAGTTATGGAGGTCGTTGAAGGCGTTGAAGATTGTTTCGTAACTCTTGATTATATTAAGTCAGAAGAAGTTAAAGAGGATAAATTTATTTACGTTACCGCAATAAAGAAAATAGCACAGGAGGATTCATGAATCAGAAGAAAGTGAAACAATTAAGAAAGTACATTCTCAATAATATTGAAGAAGTGTTGCTTCTTATCAGAAATGAGTTCGGAAGTAAAACTGAAAACATGGATGCAAGACAGGTATATCAAAATGCAAAACGACTCTACAAGTGTGGAAAACTTAGGGTTTGAACCCTGTGAAAAATGTAATGGAGAAGGTTGGGTTTCTATGATACCCGATGATCCAAATTGTGAATATGCAAAACCTTGTCCATTATGTGAAGGTGAAGGTGTAGTTGATTGGGTGAGAAAAATAATGGGGTATACAAACCACAGACGAGAGTTCAAACCCAACATGACAGGTCAGTGGAAAATTCAACCTGTGGGAACAAATTTTAAATATCTTTTAAAGACAAAGGAGTAAGTGAAGAATGACAAGAATCGAATTTGACAGCGAAGATTTCAACACATTTTTGAGATGTCTAACAAACCTGAAAGAGATTTGTAATGATGTTGATATTAGAAATGGATTGATTCGCCAAAGAACAAACGATCTAACATCAGTATTTGAAATGGATTTAACATCTCTAATCTCAGATGCAGCAGTTCCAATCACAAATTTGAAAAAGAAATTGGATTTGTTGAAAACATTTGCAGGACAAGATGTTGTTCTTGAAATTAATGAAGGGGAAACAGAGAGTGAAAGTTATTTCATCATTTCAGACGATCAGTCTTCAATTAAATTTCTGTTCCCAGCATTGGAGTTTATGGATAACAAGTTCATGACAGAAGATGAAAGAGATAACATCTTCTTGCTTGATGAAGATGAGTTGATGTTGCATAATGAATTGAATAGCACAATTTCTGAGAGAATCAGAATTATCACCGACAATTTCAACACGCAATCACTACAGGTAAAGTTTTCTGGTGATAAAGCTATGATTTGTGCTTCGACACAATCGAAGGATCAAACAGCAAGATTCAAAAGCGACATTTCAACTAACATCGAATTTGATGGCGATTACACATCAAATTTGTCGGCTGTTCCATTTTGTATTGAGCATGATTCACCTTTGGATTTTAAAATGCATAAAGATCCAAATCAGAATTTGGCATACAATCAAATCAAAACAGATTTGGGAACAGTTGAAGTTCATATTTATTCCAGAGCAGCCATTGTTGAGGATGCGGAATAATGTATAATAGAGTGTCCCGAGAGCTAAGAGATAAAATGGCAAACGACCTACAAGAGGTATTTGGTGGCGATGAAAGAGATACTCTTATCATGTCATTTACAAGTGAAGAAGAACATCTACGCCAAGAATGTATCAAATGGAGAGAGGTTATAAACCTCTATTATCTAACATCATATACCGGTGGGGCACTCAAAAAATTTTTATGTTATGATTACATAAGACCAAAAGAAATAGCCAGATTCACAGTCACATTTGATTATGAAATGAATTGGAACCCATCATGGCGTGACTGGTTTATAGAAAGGGGAGATCATGCATCCATCGTCGCTACTTAGTTACTATCCAACGTATGCAGTTTTAGACGAAATTGTATCGTATGGTAATTACAAGAAATTGACAATCTTCATTGATTTGAAAAATACGTTACAAACAACATATATGGAACATGCGATTGTTAATATTCTTGAAAACTCTAAGAATATGAAATTTATGGATACATCAATCTTTTCTTCACTCATTTCCTTTTTATCCTTCCACAAAATCTACGGTATGAAACGAGGGATTGATATAAATTTCATCATCTTCTTTGAGACAGGACAATCATATTATCATTTGAATATCAGCAAACAGTATAAAATTTCAAGGAAGATTGATGATCTTTATGGTTTGGATAGAGCGGATAGAGAATTGTTTTGGAAAATACTTCATAATAATTTTCGTTTGATTGATCAGGCATGTAATAAACTGCCTGGTGTTAAAGTTGTCAGATTGTCACATTTAGAAGCTGATTTTGTTCCGTATTATTTGCTTAGCAGACAGAAGGTCCCATTGAATGAGAATATTGGATATGTATTGTATTCAAATGATCATGATATGTGGCAATGTGCTGCTAAGGATTCATACATCTTCTCCAAGGCGGGTAAGAACAAAAAAATAATACGAGCGGGCAATACGATGAGTATGTTTCTCAAAAAACCATGTGAATACGAAGATATTTATTTACCATTAGCAATGGCTGTAATTGGAGATCCAGGCGATGATGTAGCAGGCGTCAAAGGTGTAGGTCCAGCAAGGTTTTTGAATATCCTTCCACAGATAACAGCAATGACTGGAGATATGGGAAACATCTACAAAAAGGTCGAAAATGGTCAAAATATATTCGATCCTATCCCGCCCAGCATTTCGAACAAATATTTACAAAAGGTAGTCGATGCGGAAGTTAAGAACAAGACTGTATCGAACAATCTAAAATTAGTTTCATTTGAATTGATATCGAGAGCAATTGACAATCCCAGTACTACTGAGATGATCGACAAGCGAAAAATGATTGAGAAAGTATTAGACGATGATCAAGTCTATCCACTCGAATCTTTAAAAACAGCCCTCACAAGAACTGGGGTATTCCTGGAGGAGAGTTCAATTGACTTCCTTTACATATGAGGAAATAACCCATGTTGACACAATCAGAGGTATTGCATTACATCAAAGATAATTTAGGGTGGCCGTTCATGCACCTTGAATTAGAAGATGAAAAAATCATTGAGTACACTACGGACCATAGTCTAAAGGAATTTGCCTACTATGTGCCGCAGGTGTGGAAAGTAGGTGTTAACCTCAATCTTGAATCAAATAAGGTGCCAGGAGTAGCTAATGAATTTTTAATTCATGATCCACAAGGACTTGAAATTTTGAACGTGATTGAGATATACATGAATACTGGTAATCTTTATCTTCATGGACATCCACCACTGGGTCCAATGTCAATGGGTGAATTGCCTGATTGGGCACTTTCCGTCAATAATGCAATGACTGTAAAAATGTTTTCATCATTTGATTATACGTTTGAATTTAAACACCCCAACATTGTTAGAATTTCACCAATCAATAGCAGTGACTTGGGAACTGTTACAGTAGAATATGAAAGGGAACAACCTCATGATTTGAGTGGAGTTCCAAACGACTTACATGAATATTATAAAAAATTAGCACTCGCTGATATCCTGATTGTTATCGGTCGTATTAGAAAACGATACGGTGGTGGATCTCTCAGAACACCATTTGGGGAAATCCCCTTAGAATCAGATATTTTTGAAGAAGGAAAGGAGATGAAGCGTGAGGTTATAGAGGTGTTAGAGAGATTATATATACCAAACGTAAGAATTGATCATGGCTAAAAAGAAACTGGAAATTATAAAACCTGTATCTAAAAAGAAACTTGGAGTAGTTGGAGCTAAAGAAGTAAAAAAAGAAACAAAAACAAAAGATTGTAAAGTCCTAAGAGACCCCATGTTTGTTGGAATGGACCCATCATTCAACGGCTTTGCAATTGTGGTTCTTGACCAGGATGCTAATATAATTGAGCAAAAGCTATTTGCATCCGATTCTCAAAAAGAACCAGAGGATAGATTGATAGAACTTGAAAAAGAGTTTAAATTTGTCCCGAATATAATGTGTTTACATTCTGTTTGTATTGAAGGTCCTTCTTATGCAAGTCAAGGAGCTTACATATTACAAATGGGAGCACTCCACTTCATGATAAGAATTATGTTGAAAAAGAAGGGAGTTGATTTTAAAATTGTTGCACCTGGAACATTGAAGAAGTTTGTTACAGGTGACGGTAGGGCGAAAAAAGATTTGATGCTTTTAAAAGTATTCAAAAAGTGGGGAGTTGAATTTGATAACGATAACCTTGCTGATGCTTATAGTTTAGCAAGAATGGCCTTGGAGGATTTTAAAAATGGGAATAAACAAGTACCTGAACAAAATTCAGGAAACAAAGGAAATAAAAAATAATGACCGTCTGCGTTGTAAGGTTTGCGGTCGTGAGGTGACTGTTAATAAAGCTGGTAAAGGACCACTCGTATGTTGCGGTGAAAATATGACCGTTATGGGTAGAGTGGTGGAAGCTGGCTTTTCCCGATATCCTAAAGGCTGGAATAAAGATAGTGTCAAGAAATTTGCAAACTCGTTATCAAAAAATATGAAAGGTGGTCCGAAGGCGAAGGGCTTCTTTGATAAATGTGTTGAAAAAATGAAAGATAGAGTAGACAATCCAGAGGGGTTGTGTGCAAGTGTAAAGGATGAAGTGTATGGTTCGACTATGTGGAGAGGAAAAGACAAACCTGAAGCAGAGGTAAGAAAAGATACTAAAAAGATACAGAACGTATAGAGGACAATTACATGAGCGGTGTAGGCCAATTAACAACATTAATACAACAAGCAATGAGTGATTTAAAAAATGTAAATGCTATTATTGCTGATAACAAAGCTTTGATGCAACGAGGGCCTTACGGACCAGCAACAACGAATAGTATAGAGCAAACATTAAAACAAGCACAAGACACTAAGAGTAAAATGTTAGCTCACATTGAAAAGTTGAATACCATACGTCAAGAAATTGATAAAATTGAAAATAAAGAAAAGTATGAACAGCTTGCAGCGGAAGCAGCTAAACGTGCAAAAATGGTTAGTTTGTTGTTGGTTGGCATCGGAGGAGTTGCTGCAATCACCGCTTCATATTTTGTATATCAAAGATTTTTCAGTAAAGCTGCACAGGCATGTAAAGGCAAGAAAGGATTTGATCGTGAAATTTGTGTGTCAAAAGTTAAAGTTGCTGGATATGAGCAATCAATTAAAGCGTTGAGATCAAAAAAGAGATTGTGTGGAAACAATGAAAAATCAGCAACATGTGCTGCAAAAATAGACAGTAAAATTAATAGCTTTAAAAATAAGATAAGAAAAGCAAAAGCAAAAGTTAGCGAGGGTGTTAATATGAGAACAAACGAGTTAATCATAGAAGGTTACATAAATTACCTATTCGACCCAGCTTATTCAGTTGAAAAAGAATGGCGTGGAAATAATCTTCCGGTCGAAGGTGATTGCAAACCAAATTGGATCCGTGAATGTATGTTGCTTGATTGCCCAAGAAAGAAAATTATGTGCCTTCGCAAACTAAGAGAAACAACAGCAATGAATCCTTTTTATCAACATCGCATTGATAGATTCATTGATGCTATAACACTTGATTATGATCCATCCGGAAACGATGGGATGGTTCCAGAACTTCAAGAATCAGATGCAGTTGTTCCAAAGAAAAAGATTCCAGTGGAGGATGTTGAAGCTGAAGAATATGCAGTAGGTAGAGAAAAACAACTGCCATGGAGTAATAAATGATATGTTATTAGAACTTACATTATTAAAAGATGATAAAGATTTTGGTCCGAAAGGATCAAAAGTTATGATAAGCGATAGTTATGTTGTGGGTGTAACAAACAATCCAAATGGAAGGGGATCAAAACTATTTGTTGACATGTCAGATTTGGAAACATTCAAAACATTGTTCGTAAAAGAAAGTTATGAAAAATGGCACCTACTGAGGTTAAATGCATGACACAATCAGAGTTCGTTGTTACTGAGCATAAAGCTAAAAGAGCAGGACTTCATTGGGATTTGAGATTTCAGATTCCAAAGTCTAAAATGTGGGCATCATTCGCTGTCCGAAAAGGCGTTCCCCTACAACCCGGGACAAAAGTTCTTGCTGTTAGAACACATGATCACAAAAGGGATGAAGCATTACTAACCGGTAAAATTGAATCCGGATATGGTGCGGGAACATTCAAAGAATGGGATCGTGGTAAATGCATCATTCATAAATATTCCATTGAGCACATGGCAATTGAATTTAAAGGTCGTAAGGTGAAAGGAATGTATCACCTTATTAATACAGGCGTTGTGGATAAAAATTTCAAGGGAGAACAATATTTCTTATTCAAAGGAAAAGTGGTTGAAGAAATGATGGGAATGGCTGGGCGAGTTCCATCTGGTGGACTCTCTGTGGATACAGAAGAAGGACAATCAGAAGAACCCGGAGATACATTGTCATGGTCTATTGCCAAAGAAAGAAAAGATAAATACAGGAGCATAGTCTAATGAAAGATTACGCAATGATTTGTAAATTTAAAGCAATGAAAGGAATATTCACAAAGAAAGTAGCGGGTGAATATTTAATTGTTGCTATCAAAGATTCAAAAAATAATACGTTTATTGTATTTCAATTCTTTGGTCATATAAAGGGTGATATGTATGTTGTTGGAATAGTCGGATCGGCGGAAAGCCCAGATGATGATGTACTTGAAGAAGGTCTGGATGGTTTAAGATATCATTCACAGGTTGAAATATTAGAAGATAAAATTCCAGTATCTGTTGATTTTAAGAACAAAATAACTGTGAAATTCAAAAAACCAAGCAAGTACATTGGGAGCTCAATGATACTATCACAAGACAGTAGACTCGAGCAAGGTTATATGATAGCTCAAGTTAAAGTCAAAAAAGGATTTGAACCTGCACAACAGTACAAAATTGGAGCAGGTGCCACACACGATGATAACAATACAATTAAAAAGATTCGAGCATTTACATCGTCGAGGCTGGGGGCATTGATGAAACGTAGAAGGTAAGGAGGAAGAAATGAACCGTTGCATTGTTTTAAATGGAGACTACAGTTTTTTAAACACAATATCATGGAGGAGAGCGCTATGTTTAATCATGAAGGGCAAAGCAGAAGCCTTAAAATATGGCGATCATGTAGTCCGTTGTGCCGATGGTTCGGAAATGAAAATTCCACTGGTTATGCGTTTAATAAAGGTAATCAGACTTATCTATAAAAACCGTGTACCGTACACAAAAAGAAACATTATGGTCAGAGATAATCACCAATGTTGTTACTGTGGTTCAGGTGAACATCTTACAATCGACCACGTTATTCCAGAGTCACGTGGAGGGAAAACAAACTTTGAAAACTGCGTGACTGCATGTTTCCCATGTAACAATAAAAAGAACAACAGAACTCCAAGGGAAGCAGGAATGTTTCTAAAGAAAAAACCACATGCCCCAACCATATCTGAGTTTTTCATGTTGAAAATGAAAAATTTGGGGCTTGATAAATTCTTGAAAGAACTGGGAGTATATTAAAATGGACAAAGATTATTTAGATATTTTGAAGAAAACAGATTTACGTCCGGGTAAAATTAAAGTTGAAGAAAATAAAGAAGTTATTTTATGTGAAGCGGATGAAGGTAAAAAGGATTTGCTTGAAAAGATTATTAAATGGTTTCAAGCAAATCCTTATCCAAATGATGATGCCGTCCATGCGTTTGCAAATGAACTTGGTATTGACGAGCATGAGTTTGAAAAACATATTTATCACATTCTAAGTTCGGTTCTGTCGGAAGGAAAATCGAAAGGAAAGGAGATAGAACACGACCCGAAACAACTGGAAATGGGAATTAAGGTTGAGATGGAGCATACCACAAACCCTCTAATTTCCAGAAAAATTGCCCTGGATCACTTGAAAGAAATCCCCGATTATTATACCCGCCTTGATAAAATGGAGAAAGAAGCTGGTGTCGAACACCACTAAAATGAAATGTGAATTTTGGATGTTCTAATTTTTTTTTAGAACAAATTGATACTAAATGAAAGGAGAATCCTATGAATTTTGCGAATACTGTATATGAATTATCAGAAAGTTTCATGGAAGATCCTTCATATGTTGAAATGGATTTTGATACAATCGAAGACATTGCAGAACAAATGAAGGAGCAAGGAGCTCCTAAATTTCCAACACCGGAAGTTAAGGAAGCTCAGAAGGGGGTATTGCTTGAAATCGTAGCAGCGTCAGTAAATTATTGCTACTGGTATGGCAAAAGCACCGTAAGACCACAACAATCTAACTCAACAAAGATGTATGATTTATTACTTCAAGCCTTTGACGACTATCACCCGTCATACAAATCAGAAAACTTCAAAGACTGTATTAAAATGTTTTCTATTTTATTGTCTCAGCACAGGTTCCCTCTGATTGAAGAAAGAATAAAACATCTGAATGAGTTGATTGAAGAAGATGCAGAACAATTTTCAATCGGACTTACAAATGATCAATTAAAAGGTGTATTGAATTTGGAGTTGACATTCAATAGACTTATTTCAATGTATCCTGGATTTGCGTCCGATCTTTTTCTGAAAAGAGCATCTTTATTTTTCATTCAATTATTTAGGAGATTCGGATGGTTTGCAGATGATCTTAAAAAACTACATGTACCCGCAGATTACCAAGTACCAAAAATGCTTGAGTATTTTGGTTGTATATCTTACGACTATTCCCTTCAAAAAGCCATTGAAGATGGTGATTTAATTCCAAAAGGTTCTCTACCCGAATGTGAAATTCGTGCGGCAACAGTTTTGACTATCAAAAGACTGTGCGACCTGACAGGATGGAATGTAGCGGAGGTTGATGGATTCTTTTTCCTACAACGAAACGAAGCTAAAAATCCATTTCATCTGACAATTACGACTGATTATTAAGGAGATAACAGCATTATGAAAAAAGTAACCCTTTCTGACAACGCGTTGGCTGTAGCCAAGAGTCGATACTTCATGAATGGTGAAGATTGGCAAGGCTGTGCTGAACGTGTTGCCAACACTATTTCGATACCAGAGGTAAACAATCGAGATAAAATAAAAGATGATTTTGCACAAATGATTAACAACATGGACTTTCTACCAGGCGGTAGAATCCTTAGAAATTGTGGGAGACCAAGAGGGTCGTTGTTTAATTGTTATCATCTACCAATCGGAGATTCAATTGAAGAGATTGGGCAATTCATTAAAGATTCTTTAATTCTGTGGTCAGAGGGTGGTGGAGTTGGTTGCAACTTTTCACCTCTACGTCCAAAGAATGATGCTATCATGGGGAAAGGCGGACGTTCATCAGGACTCGTTAGCTTCATTGAAGCATCAGATGCAGTAGCAAATACAATTGAAAGTGGTGGCGCAAGACGTGCAGCAGCTATAGCCACAGTTGATGTATCACATCCAGAAGTGGTAGATTTCATTGATGCAAAATTAAAGCACGGAACATTATCACATTATAACATCTCAGTATCAGTAACCGATGATTTTTTATTGGCGGTTGAAGCTGATGATATGTGGACATTCAAATTTAAACAAAAAGAATATGGTAAAATTAAAGCAAGAGATTTGTGGAATAAAATTATTAAGAACATGGTCGATTGTGCAGAACCAGGTCTTTTAAATTGGTCAAATTTTGCCAAGAACAATTCATATTACTTTGAACCGGTACTCGGTACAAACCCATGTGGTGAAACAACACTTGGACCATATGGCGTTTGTGATCTTGGTTCATTAGTCCTACCAAACTTCATTACAGGTAACGTCAATACAAACTGGAAGAAACTTGAATATATAATCAAACTTGCAGTGCGTTTTCTTGACAATGTAATTGATGTTAATAAATACACCCTGAAAGAAATTGACATTAACGCTCACAAATCAAGACGTGTTGGTGTTGGGGTGATTGGTCTTGCTGAATATCTGTTTGCAAAGAAAGCAAGATATGGTAGCGAAAAAGCTGTTGTTGAAACAGAAAGAGTTATGAGATTTATCAGAGATGCTGTTTATCAGGCGTCTCTTGAACTTGCAATTGAAAAGGGAGCATTTCCAATGTTTGATCCTATGCAATACGGCAAGGCATCATTTGTGCGTAAACTTCCTGCTCAATTGAGAATGGATATTAAAAAACACGGAGTAAGAAATTGTACATTGATGGCACTTGCTCCAACCGGAACAATTTCATTGATTGCTGATTACACAAGCGCAGTTGAACCATTGTTTGCAAAAGCAATGATGCGTAAAGACAGGGTCAGTGAACGTATGTACATCCATCCACAGTATCAGCAAATGATCATCAATGGAGAGGAAACACCTGATTGGTTTGTTGATTCATTTGATTTAAAACCAAGCGATCATTTTGAAATGCAGGTTGCTTGCCAGAAATTCTGTGATGGTGCTGTGAGTAAAACAATCAACCTTCCTAAAGAGACTACAGACGAAGATCTCAGTAATCTTTTGTTAGAGTATGTGCATGACCTCAAAGGCGTAACAGTCTATCGTGACGGGTCCAGAGAGGGGCAAATACTTAATAAAGTAACAGAAGAAGAAGTTAAAGAGTATCTTTTAACCGATACAATTGACAACAATCTTGATGTAGAACAGGTTGAATGTGCAACAGGTTCCTGTGAAATTTAGAACAAACAATAAACCACAGGAGGAAGTAATATGTCAATGATTTTAGAAGCAGGACAAGTTTGTCACTTAGCAAATCAGTGCCCTTACAACGAACCTTATGGACGATGTTATGGAGCATTATCAACAAGGATGAATGAATTTGATTGTGATTACGTTGTTAATGGGCAGCTTGTCATTAGAGACGGAAGTCGTAATCCCCTTGATCAGACGGGGAAAATGAAAGTCATAATGGAGTAACCATGGATAACGATCAATTAAAAAGTGAGCAACAAGAACGTATCGAGTTTCTTCTTAAAGAATACGACGATCATAGAGATGCAATCAAAAGTATGATTGTAGATTTGGAGAAAATAAGAACACGAATTGATACATTGATTCCAGATCAGCTTGATGCAAGATACATGAGATTCTTTGAAGAAAAAGTAAAATCCATGACTGGTCTATTTAATGCTTTGCTCGAAATGAGAAAAGAAATCGCTAAAAGTGTTAAGGATGAAATTGAAATTCGTAGACGTATTAAAGGTGACGACGAGAGCATGATTGATATTGAAGACATGCTTGATGTTCGCAGCATGGCAGACAAGATAGATAAATTTAAAGCAGAAACAACAAAGGTTCAAGAGAAACGTCTACGGGTGATTAAAGATCAAACGGTAGACGAAGAAATTGAAATACCCGGCCTAACAGATGCCGCAGGGAGGAAAGTGAATAATGACTGATGAAATCAAAGATTCTGAAGATATCGAACCTCAGGTCGAAGTGAATGTAGATGAAGTGATGAAAGATATTTCATTGGACTTAAGTGATGATGAAGCTCCACCCGAAGAACCAAAGAAAGAAAACAAAGTGGAGAGTGAAATCATTGATCATGGAGTAGAAGAGCCTGCTCCTGTTATGGAAGATGAAGAACTTACAAAAGAGTTGTATGGGGAGTTTGCATCGTTTCTTGAAAATAAAGCTGATATTGTAGAAGATAAAGGTGAAAAGATAACAATATCAACAGGCATTGATTTACTTGATGCTGTTCTTGGTGGTGGGTTTGCTGTTGGTGGGTTGAATATTATTGTTGGTCAACCAGGTAGTGGAAAATCAATGCTTGCAATGCAAACTCTTGGTCAAGGTCAACGTCAATATAATGGTAAATTAATTGGCGGATTTCTTGATGCAGAGGAATCAACCACAACATTAAGATTAGCAAATCTTGGTGTTAGATATCCAAAATTAAAACCATATGTGGATATGACAGTTGAAAAAGTATTTAAATTCATTGAAGGTTTGTGTGTTTTCAAAGAACAGAAAAAGATTATAGACACACCTTCTGTTGTAATTTGGGATAGTATTGCAAATACATTATCTCAAAAGGAAAGAGAAACGGATGATCCAAATACAGTTATCGGGTATAAAGCTCGACTTCTTTCTATCCTGGTTCCTAAATATGTTGCTAAATGTGCGCAACATAACATTTGTCTTCTTGCTGTTAATCAGCTTCGTGACGTTCTTGCTATGGGTCAGTTCGCACCACCCAAAGATTTAAAATTCATGTCTGCAACAAAAGATATGCCAGGCGGAAACGTCTTAAAATTTAATGCATTTCAATTAGTTGAAATGAAAGTAAAAACCGCAATCACTCCAACCGGTGCAGAAAAATCAGACAACTACGGATTTGAAGGTGTGATTGTTACGATCAAATGTGTTAAAAATAAACTGTTTCCACCGAATGTTGAAATTCCAATGGTTGGTTCGTTCACAACAGGATTTTCAAATTTCTGGACAAATTATAACTTTTTGAAACAAACCAAACGCTTAAATGCAGGTGCTTGGAATTATTTAGTATCTTATCCTGATAAAAAATTCAGAACTAAAGATGCACCAAGCTTGTACAAAACCGATGTTGGTTTTCAAAAAGCATTTGATGCTGCAGCAAAAGAAGCAATTCAAACAGAAATCATAGACAAATATAACCCGGACATTGACTAATCTAAAGTCATAATTAGAACAAAATATAAAGATAAAGTTAATAACGAAATTTTGAGAGGGGAAAAATTATGAGCGGAATGACTGATCTACTGAAAGACCGAGTTGAGTTGCTGACTAAAGATATTGTTGATAATCCAGATGAAGTACAAGTAAGCGCATCTGTATCAACAAAGGCTGTAATTTTACAGATTAAAGTCGCACAGCGAGATTGCGGAAAAATCATTGGGAAGAGAGGGAGAACAATCGACTCAATGAAGGTTTTATGTTTAGCGATGAAAAATACAAAATACCCAGAGGACTCAAGACGTGTTATGCTTGAAGTTCTTGAAGATGAAAACACGAGTTTTTCGTATAAGTAAACAGGAGGATACATAACAATGTTATCAAAAGAGAGTAAAATTAGAGTGCTTGAAAACTTTTACGGAATCGACTATGTTTTCTTCGGCAAACCTGTGGGGAAAGTAGACAATTGTTGTCCAGTTGTCAAAGAGGAATATGTATCCATTAAAGGCGCCTTGCTATCAGTGTTCGTAGAAATGCTACGTCTTATGGATCACACCCCACAACCGATAGAAGAAAAGGTTGATTCAAAAGCACTGACTGAAATGGCGAAGACAAGCGCCAAAAATTCGAGATACGCATCACAGAAAATTGTGACAACGGAAGCTGCACGAAAAGATATCAAAGTTGAATTGAAAGAAGCATTAGATCAAAACAAAAATGCTGACGTCAATAAAATTGTTGAGTCAAAAATTCGTGAGAAAGCATTTAGATTGGCCATTGATAATTTGCTCGTAGCAAGGGCACTCACAGAAGCCAAAAACCTTCAGGCTATGAACGAATGGACAGGCAAAATCGTTGAAGATTCATATAAGATATTGCGAGATAACTTGTGTGAAACAGCAATGATGCTTCTATACGATGAGTCACCAGAGTAATCAGTATGACCAAATCTTAGATTATTTAAAGACTCAAGAGCTAAAAAAACCAAAAAGGAAAAAGCCTGCTAAGGAAGTTAAGCCGAAAAAGACAGAGAAGAAAGAATCAAAGGTCGATACAAAAAAGTTACTCGAAGACTCGAAAATTCATAGCTACATACCCGATGATAAATTTGATGTTGATTCAAAATCATTGGGTTTTAGTGTTAAGAAGTTTGCAGCGATGATGAGAGCTAAACTCATTGAAGAACACAAGAAACTTCAAAGCTATGAAAGGCCGTATATTTCAGTTACAGAGTTGTGTGACTGTATAAGAAAATGTTACTATGTCAGGATGCGTTATCCTGTCAATCTCAATAAACTGTACAACTATCCCTACCTTTATATAATTCAAAAGGTGGGGAATGAAATTCATGAAGTTATACAAGGTTTGTATGACTTTTCTGAAACAGAAAAAACGGTTGTAAGTGAGCGGTTCAAAGTTAAAGGAAGAATTGACGGGATTCGTGAGAGCTTCTTATGTGAGATAAAAAGTATTGCTGATGATAAATTCAAAAATACTTATATCAAGGAGCATTATGTTCAGGCAAATATTTATGCTTATATTCTCAACGAAGAGTATGATTACAAGATTGACACAATTACAATCATTTATGTTATGCGAAGTCTCAAGAGAATAGTTGCTTATGATTTGCCGGTAGATAAACAACTCGCAGAATCCATTTTAAATCGTGCACCAATCCTCAAATCTTCCCTTGAATCCACTCAAGTACCAGACCCATTTGGCGCAACCAATGAAACTTGTAAATATTGTTTATACCAAAAACAATGTAGAGAGGACAAGCCAAATGAGGTATTACAACCATTCATGAAAAAACAGAAAGCAAAACCAGAGCCTAAAAAACAGCCAGTGAAGAAAACTAAAAAGGATGCTTTTTTACTATAAGCGGAGGAAAGTTAAATGATTATCGTATACCCAATGCTGGTTTCTCGGGCAGTTTCGGAGAACTCTATACCCGGAATTGCAAAGACCGTTGAAAACTACATTATGGTCAATATGCAGAATGAAGTTATTAGCAATAAAGGCATTAAAGCACAGACCAGAGGTGGTACATTCAAACGTGTAGCAAGAGCGACTGGTAAACTAATATTCAAAGAAGGCGATGAAATACTTTCAGAAGCAATTCCTCCGGGGTCTGGTCCTGGTTCAAAAGGTAAAGGCGTTGACCCACAAACAAGACAAATGTATGATCAGGAGCAAGATATTCTTGATGCACAATGGAAAGATCTCGACCAAAAGGAAAAAGAGATTGAACGTAAAATTGAAGTGATGCAACAAAAAATTGATCAGGCAATGAGTGCAGAAGAAAAGAATAGACTTGCAAGGGAGAAAGCGGAGCTTGACAGAGAGAAATTTGAGTATCAACAAAAGCAGGATGAAATAAGACGAAAACAAAAAGCTCTTGAAGATGAGATGCGTAGACGGGAAAGAGAAGATGAACGAGAGTTTAGAACCGCTGAAAAGGAAAAGGAAAGAGAATACAGAGACGCTAAGGATGCTGAAAAGGAAGCAAGAGAGAAAGCTTCTAAGGCAAAGGAAAAGGCCGAGGAAAAAGAAAAACTTGCAAGAAGTGCTAAAGCAGAGGTTAGAGTTCAGGACATGAAATCAATCAGTCTTGAACCTACATATATGGAAATAACTGTAACAAGAAAAGATGGAAGTACAGGCAGAGATTTCCTTGGAGTTAAGGTCGTTCCAATCAGAGTAAAATCTGATGTTAAATTGTCACATCTATTATTATATGATACAAAGGTGAATGCTCTATTTGCAGTATCACTTGCACTGGGTAGAAAAATCATGAGAAAGTTTTGGTCATTCTTTGACAAATGGACTCATAGATTAAGAATCGGTGGTTTAACAGCATCCGGTGACCCAAGACGTGATATTATTATGGGTCGAACTGGTATGGGCGACAAGAG
>Ga0180437_10003159_pt1 | contig 24894 bp, 19 predicted proteins | sample SS_ome_4_FD_132410 | JGI IMG/M metagenome (GOLD analysis project Ga0180437, IMG submission 132410) | Hypersaline lake sediment archaeal communities from the Salton Sea, California, USA - SS_3_D_1 metaG | ecosystem: Environmental > Aquatic > Non-marine Saline and Alkaline > Hypersaline >... | reverse complement strand
TTCGATTTCTTCCTCTGTTGTCACATCAAAATACTGTCTGGCTAATCCTTTGGCATAATAGATGGTTAAGCTTTCGTCCATCGTGCGGGGCTTCAACGGGAGTAAGGAGGAAAATTCAATCAGATGCATGTCTGTCGTCTCAGCCAAATATTTATCAAAATAGTATTTATGCTCAGCCCCTGTCAGGATTATCACTCTTTTGCCCCAATTTTCTTCTATGGCTTTTATGATGAGGTTAAGCATGTTTTGATTCCGCGTTTGCCAGTAGCCATTCATGCTGTGGTCACCATAGATACTCATCGAGATATCATAGCCTCTGGCAATATAGTCGTTATATTCTTTCCCGTTGAAGAAAGAATAGCCCTGGCTTTTTGAAAACTCCTTCCATTCCCCGTATTTTTTCTTGAAAGATTGGATAACGCGGCTCTCTGCTGTTCGTTTATCCTGTTCTTTTTTCTTTTCCGCATACTCGGCTGTTTCCATGTATTGACTTCGCTCTTGACGATAATTCGTTTCATTCCACCAGTCGATAGGGTAGACCTTTTTTCCCTGTTCGAGCCCGTATATTGTGGCCAGCGTCATTTCCTTTAAGTAAAGTGTTTTCCTGAAATCCTGAGGCCGGATCTCGACACAGATGACATCCGGATCGAATGCCTCAAGAATGTGAAGTACATGCGTGTAGGAATAGTTTTCATTGGTGTTGTGTCTTTGATGAATTGTTCCGATGACCAGGACTTGCGAATGATTTCTTCTGCAGTTCACAAGCGCGATCAACGAAATCCAAATGAATATCAAGGATAAAATTCTGATTCGACGGAACATCCTTCTTCTCCTTTTAGATATATCTTAGCCACCAATCGGGCCTCAAAAATAGGACGGAAAAGGCGAATAAAAGGTTGCATCAGGAAACAGAGCATTTGATTGAGAAGGGCTATTCGATTCGTGTAGCATTATCCTCCATTTAAGCAAAAAGATAATAAAAAATAATTTTTTTGTTGACAAACTACATTTTTCGCATTATATTACAGTATAGTTTGCAATACAAAGTAAAATGCGATATAAATTAAAATTGTTAAAGGAGGTTCACAATGGAACAACTCAACATGAAAGCCCTGGAAAAAAAGGCTTTTCGTTCGTTTTTCAAGGATGGCATTTACGATGTGTTCCTGGGATTGATGCTGCTCAGTTTCGGCCTGCCGTTGATGCTCAATGAGTTCGGTTGGATTGACTACGAAAAAATGACCTGGCCTCTCGTGTTTGCTCTCACCTTGAATGTCGGTGCTCTATTGTTCTTTGTGTTCGGGAAAAAATACATCACGGTGCCCCGCCTGGGATTTGTTCGTTTTGGAAAAGGCAGAAAGCGAAAGATGAGGCATGTCAAGCTGCTCCTGGTGATTTCCGCCCTGATTGGGCTGGTCATATTTTTTCTTGTCTTGTTCAAAGTCCTTCCCGTTGGAGGAGAGACCGGAATTCCTCCTGTAGGATTGATTTTTGGTATCCAGGTCTTGATTGTTTTTAGCCTTGCGGCCTATTTCATGGACTTCACTCGCCTCTATCTTTATGCTTTTCTTTTCGCTGTTTCCCTTCCTGTGACTTTCTGGTTGAAAAAGAATGACATTCTGGCCTACCCCTCTTTGTATGTCTTCTCGCTCACCGCGGGTCCGATGCTTGTTGTCGGATGGATACTTTTTTTCCGTTTTTTGCGCAAGTTCCCTAAAAAGATAGAGCAGGGGGTTGGAGATGAGTAAGCAGAAAAAGAGTGATACATCGGACCTGAGCCGATTACTCAGCATCGACAAGGTCATTCATGAACCGGCCCGGTTCATGATCCTGGCCTATCTTTCTACCGTTGAAAGCGCGGATTTCATCTTCTTGCTGAATCAGACAGGTTTGACTCAGGGGAACCTGTCGTTTCACCTCTCCAAGCTGGAGGAATCCGAATATGTAGGCATCGAAAAGCAATTTATCGGCAAGCGTCCCCACACTCTGCTCTCAATCACTGACAAGGGCCGTAAAGCCCTCAAAGAGCATCTCAAGGTCATGAAAGAGCTGATTGACGGCCTTTTCGGCGCTTATTAACCGAGGCAAAGAAAAGGACTTTTATTTAGACCAGAGCGAACGGCAGGGATGCAATAAAAAGAAAATGAAATTCCTTACTGATATATTTCAACTATCAAACTTATGAAAGCCTGATCCCAATTTTAATATTGGTGTATTCATTTTTTTGTAGTATATAGTTAGCCTGGATTGTTTGTGAGTTTTATGAATAATTCAGATCAATTTGAAAGAAGGAGGAGGATATGAGGTTGAAAAAAGGTGTTTTCGTCTTCTTTATCACATCTTTAATAGTTATTTCTTGTGTTTTACCAAACGAATCCTGTAAACAGGTTCCATCGTCAAAGCTGAGGTTTGAAATTTCCTTTCCCTCTTCCGTGCTTCCAGAAGAAATAACAGGACGTGTATTTGTCATGATTACTAAGGATGAGAAGCGAGAACCCCGCCTGCAGGCTGGCTCCTGGAGCAGAAGCGTGCCGTTCTTTGGTTTGGATGTAGAGAGTATGAAGCCTGGTGAAGTAGCAGTGATTGATGAAAGTATTTTGGGTTATCCGCTAAAGAGCTTGAGTGAAATTCCTCCTGGAGATTACTATGTTCAGGGTCTCGTTAATATTTACACCCAGTTTCACCGCTCTGATGGCCATGTGATCTGGGCTCATATGGACCAATGGGAAGGTCAACGCTTTAACAGGTCTCCGGGAAACCTTCACAGTGAGGTGAAATCTGTTCATCTTGATCCTTCCTCCGGATACACGATAGAGCTAATCCTGGACAAGGTGATTCCACCTGTCGAGGTTCCAGAGGATACAAAATGGGTGAAGCGTATTAAAATTCAAAGCAAATTCCTGAGTGAATTCTGGGGGCATCCTATTTATTTGGGTGCAGTGATCCTTCTTCCCAAAGGTTATGACACTCATCCTGATGTTTATTATCCTGTTCATTATATCCAGGGACATTTCTCTCTCCGAGCGCCAGGCGGATTTCGGGAGGAAAATTCCTACTACAAGACCTGGACATCTGATGATTTTCCGCGGATGATTGCCGTAACGTTTCAACACCCTTGTCCCTATTTTGATGACTCCTATGCGGTCAATTCTGAGAATTGTGGTCCCTACGGAGATGCCATAATGACCGAACTCATCCCCTACATTGAGGAAAATTTTCGAATAATAAGAAAGCCATATGCCAGAGTTCTATCCGGCGGTTCTACTGGCGGGTGGGAATCCCTGGCATTGCAGGTATTCCATCCCGACTTCTTCGGGGGAACATGGACCTTCTTTCCCGACCCCATCGATTTCCGGTATTACCAGCTCGTTAACATCTATGAGGATATGAATGCGTTCACCAAGGAATACGGATGGCTGACACTTGAGCGTCCTCTGATGAGAGATGTTCATGGCCAGGTATTAGTTACGCTGAGGCAGATGAGCCAGCTTGAAGCTGTGCTGGGTTCAAAAGGAAGATCAGGCCAGCAGCTCGATATATGGCAAGCTGCATATGGTCCAGTGGGTGAGGACGGCTATCCCAAGACTCTCTGGGATAAATTAACAGGAGAGATAGACAGTGAAGTGGCTCAGTATTATAAAAAGTATGACCTTTGCCACTACATAAAGGAAAACTGGTCCTGGCTTGGCCCGAAGCTTGTAGGGAAGTTGCATATATTTTGTGGGGATATGGATAATTTCTACCTCAATGAGGCTGTTTATGAACTTGAGAGTTTCCTCGAGGAAACAAAGGATCCTTACTATGCCGGCTCCTTTCAGTACGGACGCCCAAGAATGGGGCACGGCTGGACTCCTTATGGGAGAGGTACAGGCCTGCTTGAGAGAGAAATGGCAGAACACATCACAAAAAATGCCCCCAGAGGCGAAAAACTACCCAAATACTGATTGGGAGCAGACTTGCATAACTCGTATAACTTGAACAATTATGAGGCTGTTGATTTTCTGAATAAAATGCGGATTGGGGTCAGGCCTTCGCATCTTTAGTAACATGTGTTATTCTCGATATTTTAATTAAATATAGGAAATTCGTTTTTGGCCCTGATTATATTGTCTAGGCACAACAATACCCCACGCCCAGAAGGAACATATCTGTCATTTCACTTGAATAACACCGTATTTTTCGAGCAGTTCCACAACATCGAGGATTTCCGGTGAATGGGCCTTATCCACTCCTGATTTTTGCATGATCTCGGCTATAGTCAGGAATTCCGCTGTGGGGAAAGGCAGTTGGTAGAGGAATTTCCCCTGGGGAATTGTCAGGATGATTTTCCTTTCCTTCCGGTCCCGTCCCTCTCCGATCCAGATGGCGACACTGCTGAAATAGGGATCGTATCGCGCTGTCACGAACCTGGCCCCTGAATCTTTATTCTCGCGTATTTTTTTGGATAACTTCCCTTCAGGCTGTTTTTGCTCCAACAAGGAGGCCAGGTCGATATCCATGACGATTTTTTTCTTTTTCAGAGAATACCGGAAATAAGGGCGTTTTTTTTCGTACACCTCTTTTTTTGATAGAATGCCTAAAGATGTCACGGCTTCCAGAAAATCCTGGGTGGTTTGAATATGAAGGTTCAGCCTCGATGCCGCTTCTGAGGCAGAGATATCTTTGTAGTTGACAAGCAGCCTGAAAATTTCCTCTGCAAAGTCTTTTGCGAAATAGGTTCCTAATTGAGCCGCTGTTTTAAAATCCATTTTTATTTCGCACCCGACTTCAATTCGACGATTATCCGGCTTTCCAATCCCTTGTTGTAGTACTCCAAAAACCGGATGAAGATATCGCCCATAGAGGCGCACAGGTGGTCAAAGGTCAGTTCTTCTTTAAACCGGTTGTAATCGTACTCGGATATGTGGACAGAGACATTCCCTTCATTGTCTAAGGAGACATAGCTGATCTGCTGGAGATCGGGCTCCTTCAATGGACTTATTCCCATGGAAAAGGCAAGTATAATAGCTTCTTTCTGAATGATCGATTTGACAATTTTTTGGCCTCCCATGAACCGTGCAAATCCCCTGACCTCATCCTTTGAATACTTGGCTTTACAGGCGGAGTAGGGTCGGTCCGTAAATCCGTTGAGTGCCTCATGCACGTGTTCGGCTGCCAGATTAAACAGCCTTCGGGCATTGGATTCCAATTTTTCATGGCCATAGATAATAGGCCAGGTAAAAAAAAGGGCTCCATAGCCGACAATGACATGGGGAATATAGGTCGTAAGTGACAAAAAGGAAACAAAGTAGTGAGCCATGCTGTGCCATGTCCCTGTTCCCCAAAGCAAACCCAAAATCAGGTAAATCATCAGTTTTGTCCTCTGATATTCGATGATCCCAAAAACAATGAAAAAGCAGCCGAAGGCAAAAGCGGAATAAGGAGGCTTTCCTGTTATAATGGATTCAATCATTGCCAGGGATAAAAAGACAGCTATGGCATACGGACCGATGCGGCCTATGGGCCCCCGAAGCTTTGATCGACTGATCATCTGTTGGTCTCCTTTTTTTTTAGGAATTCTGTTTTTTTTCTGAGGCAGACTTCGCTTTTGGAGCCTCGAGGATTTGGTGGACAATCATCTCCTTAACGTCCCCATCGTCTCCGAATACGAATGATATCTTATACCCGCTTGACCTGTAAATCCAAAGCCCTTTCTCGTCAGGCCCCTTAAGCTGGATGACTTCTCCCTTAGCGTCAACAACGGCAAGATTCCCATCCTTGAAAATGACTGTCAGCTCAATTCCTTCCGCAGGAACAGGATATTTGCCTAGATAGGGGATGAATTTTTCCGGAACATCGGCACTGATTGTGTCAGCATCAGCTTTTTTCGGGAGCCTTGTCCGGATCAAGAGGGATAATCCGGTCACTTCTCCTGAATCGTCTCTACTGAATATTAAATTTATTTGATTCGAGAGCAGACAGGTCCATATTCCTTCTTCATCGGGGTTATTAAATGCCAGGACCATCCTTTTCGGGATATCTAACGCCAAGTTATTGTTTTGTTCGAAGACCTTTATATTTCCCAGCTGGGGACTGGTGTATTGTCCAAGATAGGGAGCATATGGGCTTATCTCTGACCGGGCCTCCTCCTCTCTGCTGGGCTCTGGCCGGGAATCGGGGATTTCCATTTGAATGACTGGCAAAAGAAGATGGGAGGGGTATTCCTGAGTGTGGTATATCCTTTGAACGGCCGAAACATACTCTGTCTCCGTTTCATTATCTCCGCCAGTGTTCAGATTCCGGGAATACTCGGGAAAAGAAGCCGATGAAATTTCCATACGGATACGTTCACCTTTTGAAAAGGTGTACCCTGTATGGCTCAAATCGATGGTGAATTCATAGACTTTGTCTTTTTCCAGGAATTCGGGAGTTGACATTGAGTTCCTGAAACGCGCTCTGAGTACACCCCATGTCATACCCATCGGACTTATTTCTCCATCTTCGGAGACTACATATAACGTGACACACCAGTCGGTGTCCTTTGTGGACGAGGAAGCGTACAATACGGCTGAGATAGGGCCGGCAACTGTCAGAGGCTGTGCGAAGGGAGCCGTCTCGTAGACGAGAATATCTTCCCTGGAACCGACCAAATTTTTATAATTGTCCAGTGCTCTCTTTTTCAAATGGTCGATAAAACAGGGAGAGGGATCGCCCGGATCATATGTATACGTATCATACTGTCTGATTGAAGAGGATTTTTGTGTCTGCAGAGTTCCATCCCCGCGGGATGTATTCGCCCCTTTCTCAGAGGATAGGTAATATTTGACAAAAGACGTGACCGGTAAGGGGTAGGTATCTGCTTTCAACCAGTTGTTGGGGCCGAAATTAAAGACCTGAACAAGCGGCTCGTTAATAATTCCGTTGTCCTTGCCTTTTAGCCAGTAATCAAACCACTGTATATACAGACCTATCAGACCGATGTCTGCAGCTTCTCCCAGATCTTGTCCGTAGAGGTATTTTGACGATTGGTCAGTATGTTCCCACGGGCCCATGACCATTTTGATGTGTTTGTTTTTAGACTGTTTTAGACTGGAATAGGCGAGCTTTGTTCCTCTGTTGCCTGGATCGTACCATCCCGACTGAAGAAAAACCGGAATATCGAGTTCTTTAAGTTGTTCAAGATAATTCACCTTTTTCCAGTACGAATCATCTGTGTTGTGTTTGACCCATCTCCGCCAGTAGGGGATTTCTTGCCCTATGATCTTTTTATCGAGGTCGATGACCGGAAGAGAACTCAACAGGCTGTTCCAGTCCTTCGTGAATATTTCTTTCGCTTTTTTCTGCATGTCCGCGGCTGTTTTTGCATTTTCAATGATATCCACCCATCTTATATTCCCTCCCATGACCAGGACACCGCCTTCATAAGGCATGTTGTCGAACGGCGTGGCCGAGGAAATATTGGGAACAAGGGTGACGAGGTGAGGCGGTTTCAGTATGGCGGCGGCAAACTGCACAAATGCCGAATAAGATCCGCCATACATCCCGACTTTGCCCGTTGACCATTCCTGAGCAGCCAGCCATTCGATGGATTCGTATCCGTCTTCTCCTTCATTGATAAACGGCTCCCAATCCCCCTGGGATCCAAATCGGCCTCGAACATCCTGGATGGCGAATACAAAACCCTGTCTTGAAAAATAGGTCCCGTAAGGTTTGAGCATGTCTTTATTGTAGGGAGTTCTCATCAGTATCACCGGGAAAGGCCCGCTCTCACTTTCAGGAAAATACAGGTCTGTAGTCAGTTTTATTCCATCCCGCATCGCTATGTCGATTGTTTTCTGGCCATAAACATTAGCTGCAAGAAGGATGACGAAAAGTACAATCGACATCCCTAGTGCGGATTTTTTCCGCTTGGATTTGTTTAACTTGTAATTTTGATAGGTATTTTTCATTTTTAACATCTTCTCCTGGGTTTGGTATACTTCAATAATAATGAAGTATACAAATATTATACTTTGTTGTCAAGAAAAAAATTGGGCTTTATATAAGCCGGTTTTATGCCGGTGAAATAGGTATTGATTTTTTATGGGGATTTAAAAAGCAGGCCAACCCAAAAAAGAATGACTCAATGACTTCTCATCCTTTTGAAAAGCTTGCTGTGAGCTGCCCTCTTTTTTTCCAGAAGATGAATGCCACGATGATCGCCACAACCGCTGATACGGCTCCAAACTCGTCAATCAGATAAGCAGTTATTCCTTTATCCGTTGTTAGGCCTGGGAGTCCTTGGACGAACAGATTATGACTTGCGTGCAAAAACATACCGGTCCAGAGACTGCCCGATTTCAGACGAAACCAAGCGAAGACAAAACTAACTCCTGTCAACATCACCGTGAAACAGATGAGTTTGTACCAAACGGGTAATTCTTCAGATCCATAGACTCCAAAAATAATAAGCGGATAATGCCAGACTGACCAGACAATCCCTCTTATTAGTGCGGTTTTCGTGAAGCTGGTGACCCTGGCTAAGAGCGGAATAAAAAATCCTTGCCATCCTATTTCCTCGCCTAAAGCAAATATGGAGCCAAACACCGTACCCACAGCGATTGCCTTGAGCGAGGTAATTATGACTTCACTTGGCGAGTCTTTGACAAAGCCAGCCAGGCCAGTCATCCAGACGAAGGCATGGACGGCGAAGGCATAAAGTGCAGGAACCGCATAACTCCAAAGCTGATATTTCGTTTTTCTCCATTTCCAGCCGAATTCTCGTAAGCTCTTTCTGTAGAAAAGTTGCGTAAGGATAGCCGCTATCCCCGGACTCCACATGCCGCCCAGGGCAACAAGACCACCCCCTGCCCTCAGGCTTCCCGCGGAAATTGCGAGATAGATGAAAATTGAACTGATACCGTAGGTGATAAAAATAAAAGTGATGATCCTCTTCCACGCCTCCCTTTTGCTCTCCATGGCTATCTCCTTTTTATGGTATGAATTAATTGCTCTTATTGTGTATACGCATCTTTTCCAGGAAAGTTCGCCGAAATGATCAGCCCCGGAGAGCATGATTATTCGTCTGCGCTGCCTGTGGCTCGGTTGGCAACAGATACCGCCAGTAACATCAAAAGGAAGTAGTTCCCAAAGTGCTGATGTGGAAAATGAAGATAAGTATTTTCTTTTCTATAATTTATTCATTTGACAGGAAATTCTTCCTTTGCTATATGTTTTACGTATGGGAGGAAAGAGAACCACTCGCCGAAAAACAAGAAATGACAAAAGTTCTTGGAATATCGAAAATTAGAAAAAAAGAGAGTTCCTGATTCGGCTCACGCCGGAATGAGGAAGACTTTCATCCATGGAACTGTTGATGGGAGATGAATTAAAGGAAATCCTGACGAAAAAGTTTCAGAGAAAGATATAAATGTCTGCATTCTTTAAGAGATTCGTCGATGAGATATTTGGTAAATTAACGGGTATTAATCTCATCGTCGTTATTATTGCCTTGATCGTTATAGCCATTTATTGGTGGCTTTCTGGAAGAAAAATTGTAGAAAAAGCTCGACTAGGCCAAAGAATTCTCCGAGTCATTGGGATTATATTGATAGCGGGTGTTGTTATCGGTGTTCAAGCGGTGTTTGTTCAATTTCCAAAGGCTTTTCCTGAATGGAAAATTGGTATTTTAGTCGCTCAGATTGAAGGTGATGAAGAAAATGATATCCGCCAGGATTTGGTGAATACGCTGGAAACTGAGTTAAATAAAGATACGATTTTAATGGGCATTGAAGTCAAAACATTACCCCTCACAATAAAGGAAACTATGGGGCATGCGGAGGCAAGGAAATACGGAAAAAAATACAAAGCCAGATTAGTGATCTGGGGCAGCCGAGAAGGCGATTTAAGCAATCGAATTATTCAACCACGCGTTACGGTTTTATCAGAAGAATATCTCTCTGCTGGAGTAGCCAGCCAGGATTTTAGAGCTCAAGTCATTGAAGAAATAAAATTGCCGCCGATCACAGTTGAACGGCCTGGCATTTTATTTCATTTTGTGCTTGGCCAATGCTACTACAGCCAGTATGAATTTGAAAAGGCTAAGGTCGAGTTTGAAAAATGCTTGGAGCGGCCAAACAAAGATATTACCTATGAAAACAGTATTCGATTCTGGTTGGCGATGACGTATGCAGATTTGGGACATTATCTTGGCAAGACAGAATATCTGGCGAAAGCGATTGATGTCTATCGAAACTTTTTATATGTATGGACAGAGTGGGATTTTCCGATAGATTGGGCGGCGACCCAGCACAATTTGGGAGTGGCGTACAGCGAATTGCCCACAGGAGACCGGGAGAGGAATTTAAGGCGGGCTATAGCCCATTATGAGAATGCGCTTCGGATTCGAACGGAACAGAATTTTCCTGTAAATTGGGCGGCGACCCAGCACGATTTGGGAATTGCCTACAGTAAATTACCGACAGGGGACCGGGATGAGAATTTAAAGCGGGCTATAGAATGCTATGAGAATGCGCTTCGTGTTCGAACACAGCGGGATTTTCCGTTAGATTGGGCTATGACCCAGTACAATTTAGGAGTGGCGTACAGCGAATTACAGACAGGCAACATAAAAGATAATTTGGAAAAGGCGATTCAGTGTTTTAGGAATGCGTTGAAAGTATGGACTGAAGAGAAATTTCCGTATGATTATGAAACGGCGAAACGAGCATCAAGGGCTGCAATCGATAAACTTTTAAAAAAAGTATTGGAAAAATAATTAACCTGCCTCTCCGATACAAGATTTTCAATACCTATCAACATTTTTTTCATCCATGCAGCGCATGAAAGGTCGCTTTGCAATTTTAACTTGACATCACTATTGACTTAGCTATATGTTTCAGACGGAATTTTAGGAAAGCGTAGAGAGGGAAGAATTGATAATGGGCAGAAAAGCAATTTTTTTATCCTGTAGAGATAAAATAAGTTATACTTTTTTTCAGGCTGATGACTCGATAATTCCGGAAAAGTTAGAACAGAATGATAACTTGACGATTATTAACTTTTAACTAGATGTGAAAAAGGCTGAATGAAATACGAAGGGATAGAAAGAAAGAGATTTAAACGTCTCAAAATCCCTGGAGCAACAGTCAATTTCAGCCAGAGGCACTTTAAAAAAAGATATTCTGAAGAATTCTGCCCTGTTGTCGACCTCAGCCGCGGCGGAATCCGGTTTCTGTGCCGGGATCTTGTTTCAACCATCGTTACTAAAATATCGATGCAAATATACATTCCAGGAGAAAGTTTTTATCTCAATCTCAAGGGGCGGATAAAATGGACTTCGTTAAATCCTGCAGAGAATTATAAATATCAGATTGGGGTTCAATTTAGTCCGTTTGGGAAGAAAAAAGAGCACAATCGACCGGAAACCTTGGAAAGAATAATTGCCTGGGAACGGAAATTATTAACCGACAACACACGAAAATAGAAAAAAAGGTAAGAGATATTCGAGAATATATCATATCTAAGATTTTTGACACATATCATAATTTTTTGAATTTTTACTTGATGAAATCAGCTGTATTAGTTTACAATCTGATAAGAGAAAAGAGCGGGGCCTCTAACAATGGTGCATAGCCACAGAAATAGTTCTCCTTACTTATTTTTTTCCATTCGGCTAAACAGGCCTGGATATGGGCCTGAAGTTTCTGAATCTGGTCGACAAGGTCCAGGGACGTTTGAAGGTCAAGGGATAGATTGCCGAAGTCATGCTTTATTTTCTCCTTAGAAATGAAAAATGAATAAAGAAATAGTGTTTGCTGACTTCTTTAAAAGTTTAAATACGGCCCTAAAAAATTCCTCAGTCTATTTTAAAGAACATCCTGTGTTCATTAAATCTGTACGAGAAATGAAAAAACACATTGATACCCTTTTAGATTTTGTTTCTCCTCTAAGAATTAGCTTTACGTCTAAATCATTGGTGGCAGAGGAAATATATTTTGAGAAGGAGAAAATATTTGAGGAGCTCGCCCGAATCTTCCATTTCCGTAAAATACAGAGCATTCAGGTCCGAAAGGGGATAACCATTGAAGAGTTGATAATTTTCCTCACCAAGGTCAATCTTCTCCCTGAAGTTATTCAAGAAAAGGGGGGCATAAATTGTATTTTAAAGGAAGAGAAAATTTCTCATCTGACGGTGGAAGAACTGGACTACTCTCAGCTCCTGACGGGCGAGGGAGATGAAATCGAGAATGTCTGGCCATATTTGCTGCAGGATGCGGTTAAACAGGAAAATTTACAAAAGATCCTTAAATTTGCGGACAGTTTTGAAGGCTTTATGCAGGATTTAAACACAGAAGAACTGATCGGGAATGATGAGCTCAAGGTAAACATTGATAAGCTTTTCACTCGTCTGAAAAGTCTGGAGGAGGATAAATATCGTAAGTGTTCAAAAGATCTGCTGAAGTCGATCATTAAAAACAATAAAATAGCCCAGAAAACTGAATTCGACGATCTGAGGGGGCTTTTCAGAGATTTGAGTAATGATGATTTCGCTTCTGTGCTGTTTGAAGAAATTTCAACGGATGATAGTTTTAATCCTTTGAATCTTCAGATATTCTCCAAACTCACTCAAAAAAGAGATCAAAAAAATATTGCTGATTCTTTCGAGAAGATTTCTCAAGAACAAAAGGCTCTAAGCCATTCCCCTCAAATGAGGAAAAAAATCAAAGAATTGTTGACTGGCTCTTCTGATGCCGTTATTTCAGAAGGCTATCAAAAAACCCTCACCTCTATCCTCAGCGAAATTTCCTATGAAGGGGAATTAACTTTTGACCACGATTTGCTCCAGGAAAATTACCGCTTTATGCTTCTCTATTTTCTGAAAAAAGAAAGAGATACAGAACAGGCAATTAAAATTTTAGATGAAATCCTGAGTGAATGGGAGAGCATAGTCAAGCAGGGAAATTTAGAGTTTTTTAAATATTTTGTCGCCGTCTTGGAAAAAAAAAGAAGTAATTTATCTTTTGACCCTATTTTTATGAAAACGAATAATCAAATTTTATATTTTATAGCCGAGTACCGCGTTATCCAGGATAAAATTCCTTCAGATTTTAATGATGTCACAAACTACTTAAGAGAGACCTATCTAGGCATTAATGCCTTTCTTGATAAAATGTTCAAAGAAAATAAAGTGGGTCCTGTTATCTTACAATTATTTTTTCAGATATATTCTCAAAGTTACTACCTTTTTAAAAAGAACTTGTTGAAGAGAGCCTCTGATGCTGATTTTATTGAAGAAATTACGAAGAATTTGGGAAAAGTTGATTCGCCAGCCTCGTTAGAGGCTTTGAAATGCATTTTTTCTTTCTGTAATGAGCCGATGAAAATAAAAGTATTGGAATCCATAGAGAAGTTGTCCATACAAGATGAAGATTTCCTCTTCGATATTTTGAAAATGAGAGGGGCTCAATTAAAGAAAATAGCGTTGAAAATATTGATGGAGAGTGAGTATACGAAAAAGAGAGTGATTGAAGAGCTTTTTTCGATAATGTCTCCATTTGGCATAAAAAACAGGATTCTCATGGAGAATATAGAGATAATACAAGGTATGGATTTAGAAAAAGCCAGAGACAGATTAATGACTCTAAGTGAAGGGAAATTTTTCTGGAATAAAAAACTGAGACGAGAGACCACAAGGGTCTTGGAAGAGTGGGATGCAAGACAATCTTAAAGATACTCTATCACATTTGATGTCGGCCATTCAGGCTGCCAAGATTTATTCGGTAGACCATCCAAAATTTGAAGAGTTTATTGATCAAGGCTATAAGAGCCTTCAAGATATGTTAAAAGAGAACGCGGAATTGGTTATGGGTATTATAGAAGGGGAATTATCCGTTGGGAGTGAAATATTTTTTGAATTGAGTCAGAAATTGAAGCCGCTTATCAATTATTTACTGGAGAGAGAGATTGAGAGGATTACTTTTTATCGCGACTTGAAGCGAGAGGAATTGATCAATTTTATTTCTTTTTTAACAGCTCCTCAGGAAGATAAAAAGCAAGATACAGAGGAATCCCTCCTTAGCATGGGAATAAAAAATATCAAGGCCGGGAGACTTAAAGCCACAGAAATGAAGGCTCTGTCTCCGGAGATGAGAGATAAAGCCAGGAGTTTTCTGGATAAGTATCAATATTCTTTAGAAATAGTCGATAAATATACGGAATCATTGCTTAACGAGGAAAAGCTTGATGGTTTGGAGTTGAGATTCAGCGTGAATAACTTCGTGGAAAATTTATTTGGAATGTATCAGGAATTTTTAGACTTAACCTTGGTTAAAAGTAAAGACATCACAACTTACATTCATCTTTTAAACGTCACTGTTCTTTCAATGTATATTTCTTCTAAAATAGGTTTTTCCAAGGATGAAGTTTTGGACCTGGGGATAGCGGCTTTATTCCATGATATTGGAAAGCTATCTATTTCCCGAGGAATACTCCAGAAAAAAGGGAAATTAAAAGCAAGAGAATTTTCCCGTATGGAACATCACACAGATTTAGGAGCAGAGATTCTCCTTAAATACTTAGATACCTTGGGAACATTGCCCGCAGTGGTGGCTTTCGAGCACCACCTCAGGTATGACCGTAAAGGTTATCCCAAACTACCTTTTCCTCAAAAACCCCATCCGGCCTCCCTTCTAGTCTCCCAATGCGACGTTTACGATGCCCTTGTCCAGAAACGACCTTATAAGAAAAGCTATCCACCTCTTAAGGTTTATGAGATAATGATGATGGGCGAAGGAAAATCTTTCGATCCCAAACTTTTAGATAAGTTTTTCAAAATAATCGGGATTTGGCCGGTCAAAACAATTGTCACTTTAAGTGATGGAAGGATCGCCGTCGTTAGAGAACAGAACGAGAACGATATGTTCAATCCCAAGGTTGGGGTCATTTCACCTGAAGAAAAAAAGGAATTTATCGATTTATCAGAGCCAGGGCAAAATTTAAAAATCGAGAATTCTTTAGATCCTTACAAGGAAGGGAAAAAGTACCTTCATTTGGTTGATACAGAGCAGTAAATCCTTTTTATTCGCTTAAGCAAACAAAATCCCCAAAAAAGCGTAAATTTTTTTAATTCCTTAGATTGATATTTCGATGTATTCAACTTTTGTGGATGGCTTGGGAATTTCCAATCCTTCTTTCTTAAGTCCTTCTAAATGGAATTGAATGGCGTCTCTCATCCGTGAGAGCGTTTCTTCTAGGGTCGCTCCGGTTGATACACAGCCTGGCAGATCTGGGCTGTACGCAGAATAGTTCCCGTTTGCTTTCTCTATTATGACAGGATACTTAAACACTTTTTTTCCTCCCATGTTTTAAACCCGCCTGTTTGAATATGCTGTTGCGTGTCCCTTTAGCAAGTTCGTCATTTAAATGCCCAGCAATAGTGACAACGCCCGTTTTGGTATTATGTTTGAATTGCCTATGATTTCCTTTTATTCTTACCATGAACCAACCATCCTGTTCATTAATCTTTATGATGTCTCTGATTTTCAATTTTTGTCGTGTAAATAAATTGCTATACTTATCGGCTAAATGATGATGGGGTACTTTCAAAAAGGTTTTTTCGTTTCTAAATTTTCATAGATGGTGGCTAAATGAGTTCTTCTCATCATTATGAAATATCAGGAAAAGGAATGTAATGTCTCGCGGTACTCATCACTATTTCAGTCCAAGCGTTTCCCAGACGGTTTCATTGATCGTCTCCAGGATCGGAGTCGGCATGATGTTAGACATCATCACATACCCGATGCCGAGCTCAGGTATGATCGCAATATTTGCGGTATACCCCAAGCTGTTTCCTGCATGCTCCACAATCCGGTAGCCATTCCAGGACCGGATAAACCAGCCCAGTCCATAACTTGATCCGGGTATCAAGGCTCCTTCGATCTGTGTCGTCCACATCTCTTCAATTTCCGCTTTTTCGATCAGATGCTTCCCCTTATAAACACCTCCGTTCAATAAAAGTCTCAGGAAATTCGCCATGTCTCGGGCGCAGGAGTTGATGCCGCCAGCGGGTGAAACAACATCCATGTTTAAAAGCATAGCCGGCAGACAATCGTCCTTCCCTTTTAAATAACCCTTTGCCAGATTGTGGGAGTCCTTGATCTGTGTGATCGAAGTGGTGGTATTTGTCATGCCAAGGGGTTCAAACACTCTTTTTTGCATGAGTGCATCCCACTCCTGACCGGCCGCTTTACCCGAAGCTTCTGCGGCCGCCACCATACTGATATTGCTGTAATTGTTCCTTGTCCGGAAGTTGTCCTTCGGCTCGAATGCGGCCGCTGCCTTCAATAAAGCCTCCCGCGAGGTGCGAATCGGATCGCTCTTTAAATCCCAATCGGGATCCTGCCCCCAATTGATGGCTTTCTGGATCAGTTCCATGTGAAAAAAACCCGTACGGTGGGAAAGCAAATCACGAATCGTCACCTGGTCTTCTGGATTGTTGCTTTTTATCTTGAGATGAAAATACGGCAGATACTTTGTAACCGGATCATCCCAATCCAAGGTCCCATCCGAAACCAGCATGGATACGAGTGTGGCTGTCAGGGGCTTTGAACTCGAGCCGATAGGGAACACGGTTGTCTCTGTGACTGAGATTCTCTTTTCCAGGTCGGTCCATCCCAGTCCCTTGCTCATTAGGATCTCATCGCCTTTGACCACAGTTATGGACAAACCGGGTATCTGATATTCCTTCATTTTGTTCTCAAGCGCTAAACTCAGTTCCTCCAGCGAGTTCTTTGAAATCTGATTGATGTTCCCTTCATCTTGATCTGGTTTGAGTTGCTCAGACTGCCCACACTGAAAAACGGCAAGCAACAATAATACAAACAGAAAGTTGAATCCCGTCCTCATGAAAAATTTCTTTTGCGGCATTTCCTTTCTCCTTTCCCGGTGAATTATTTCATTGGATATTATTCCTTACCTGATATTCCAGAATATAAGGCAATCCGGACTCAAGCGAAAGCCGATAATGACAATCGTTTCCGATTCAATGACAAACACCGTTTGGAGGTCTGCAAAGACCTTTCGTCATTTAAAAATTGATTTTTCCCTGGAGCGTCCGTATATTGGATACATGTTCGGACATCTGGGGATGGCAATAAAAAAAATCTGGAAGAGTTCCCTCATACTCCGTCATTTTGTCTTCTGGACTAGCGCATTCCTGGCTTTTTTTTCAACTGTTTTGTTTATCGAAAACGTTAAAACAGCGTTGAAGGTTGCTGCCTTTATCATTGCCCCGGCCCCAGTCCCTGTCTATCTTCATTTCTTGTCAATGAGGCTGTTCTTTGAAAAACGAAAATATGTCTATTATGCGATCTCGCTGCCTTTCATTCTTGTACTTTCCGGATTCATTTTTGAGCTTTTTTTTTATTTCATTATGAATGATCCGGAAGGCCGTACTTCTGGCATTTCAATGGCATTGTTCTTTGTTGTTCTGACCACGGGAATGAAATACTTTAAAGAAGGCATCACGAAACAGTACCGCTTCCAGGAAGATAGGTTCAAGCAGGTGCAGACAGAGCTGGATCTCCTGAAATCACAGGTCAATCCACATTTCTTTTTCAACACGTTAAACAGCCTTTATGCCTTGAGCTTAGAGAAATCCGATCAGGTTCCCGATGTCGTCCTGAAACTCTCCGATCTTATGCGCTATGTCCTGGACAGCAGCAATAAAAAAATGGTCCCTCTGGAGGATGAAGTTCAGTTTTTAAAGAGTTATATCTCTCTCGAGCAGCTCAGGCTTCCGGAAAAAACGGATATTCGGGTATCCGTGAAAGGGGATTTGAAGACACACTTCATCGCCCCTATGCTCCTCATTCCTTTCGTTGACAACAGCTTCAAGCACGGATTGAATTCGTCGATTGGAGATGGCTATGTACATGTCAGTCTCACCGTTGAGAAAAAAAATCTGCATTTCCAGATTAAAAATAACAAACCTCAACCGGAATCCAGGGATAACATGGAAAGGCCGGCAATGGGACTGGAAAATGTGCAGAGAAGGATAGCCTTGCTTTATCCGGACAAGCATCAATTGAATATTGCCGATAATCCGAAAAGTTATTGTGTCGAACTGCTCTTGAATTTAAAACCATGAAGATTCAATGCATGATCGTTGATGATGAGCCTCTGGCCCAAAAGGTTCTTGAAAAATACATCCATTCTTTTCCGTCGTTGGAACTTGCGAGCAAATGCCGCAACGCTATCGAAGCCTCCGCTTATCTCCATGAAAACACGGTGGACCTGATATTCCTGGACATCGAGATGCCCGGGCTTACAGGAATGGAATTTTTGAAAACGATGTCCAATCCGCCTCTGGTCATAATCACCACAGCCTATTCCGAATACGCACTGGAAGGGTATGAATATGCGGTAGTGGACTATCTTCTGAAACCCATCGCCTACGACAGATTCCTGAAAGCCATCAATAGAGTTCATGAACGATTTAAGGGGAAGAGGCCGGAAAGTCCGGTCACCCGGAAAAAGGACCGGGATGACGTGGTTTTCCTCAAATGTGATAATGTCGAGCACAAAATCAAACTGTCGGACATCAAGTATATCGAAGGATATGGAAATTTTGTAAATGTTCACACCCAGAAAAAGGTGATTCTTATTTCAGAGAAAATGAAGACCATTGAGGAGAATCTATCAGGCACAGATTTTATAAGGGTCCATAAATCGTATATCGTCTCGCTGCTCAGGATCGATAGGATCGAAGGGAACAAAATACACATTCAGGAGGATGTTATCCCCATCGGGAGGTTTTATAAAAGAGCCTTTGATTCAATAGTGAAATTGCATCAATTATCCGCTGAAAAATCAGAGGATGAATCCAGCTAAACAACGAATTAGTTGAAGAGCGTGCCTGTTTGAAACACGCAACCAGCCGTTTATCCCCTCGAAAGTTTGCAAAAATAAGGGGTCGCATCTCAACATTCGACATTTCTCGCATTATCAAGGGATTTGATCCATTCAGCAGAACATTAAAGTGATTAGCGCAACGAAACAAACAATATTCTCGAATATCATATAAGTTGGGTAATTTTTAGATTCCACATATTTGTGACTTCATTTTTTATTAGTTGATAAAATTGACCATTTAGAACCGAGTATCTCGGATAGTATGCTGGATGCCACTCGAAAGGAACCAGCACTTTTTTTAAAATGTTGCCATCCAGGTCAAGTATGTAAAATTCACTTTTGTTTTGTTTACGGCGATATGTTAGTACGTATATTTTATCATCTGCCACTCTGAAATTCTTAATAGCGGGTAAATACTCTGGAAACACGATTTCGTCTTTTATCATGTCATAGTGTTTGCCATAAATCGGTTATTTTTTTATCCTTAAAATGGCGAATTGACTGGGGTGAGATGAATAATTTTGTTTAAGAGATATATCCTCTTCCTATTCATACCTCAGGCTTTCTGCTGGATTTCTCAGGGCTGTTTTCAAGGAGAGATAGAGAATCGTCAGGAGCGCAATGAGAAGAGACGTCGCTCCGGCCAGGAGAAAATAGTGAATACCGATGGGAATCCGGTAGGGATAATTCTGGAGCACTTTGTTCATGACAATGAAGACAACGGGCCAGGCAATGACATTAGCCAGAGTAATGAGAATAATAAATTCTTTGGTGGCCAGATATACGATCTGTTCCACTTTGGCGCCCAGCACCTTCCGGATACCTATCTCTTTTTCCCGGCGGCTCAGGGTCATGGCTGTCAGTCCAAAAATACCCAGGCAGGCCAGCAGTATGCTGAATAGAGACGCATATTGGACGATCGCACTCCATCGTTTTTCCCCTTCATATAAGCTTTTCAGGGCATCGTCGTGAAAGTATGTGATGAATGGCTTATCGGGCTGGATTTTCTTCCATGCCTTTTCCAAAAAATCCATTGTTTCCTTAATCTGGCCTGTCTCCACCCGGACGATGATCCGGCTGAAACTGTTCCTCCTCGGTGACGCGCCTTGTCCCACATACACAAGCATAGGATCAATCTTATTGCGCAGAGATTCGAAATGGCAGTCTTCGATCACTCCGATGATTCGGCAGTTGTATGGGAATCCTCTAGAGGCATTGCCGAGAGTGTCTCCCAGCCGGTAATCAGGGCCCAGCTCATCCATGAACCGTTGATTGACGATAGCTGCATCCCTGTCTGCAGAAAGATTCGAAGAGAAATCCCTTCCCTGGGCCAGTTTGAACTTCATAGTGGAGAGAAATTGGAGATCCACACGGTCAAAGCGAAAGAAAATTTTTCGCTCGCCCCGGTCCAAGGTTGTGCCGGGAAGAAAGATGCCGAATCCTCTGTTGCTGGCCGTCAATCCTTGTACTCGGCTGTGCGAGATGACTTCACTCCGATAGAGCTGTGTGAGTCTTTCAGACGCCTCTTGCTCGTTTTCCTGGGTCATGACAACCACCAGGCCTTCACTGACATATCCGGGGTCTCTATTCACCATGTAAGAGACCTGCCTTCCCAGAATGATGGCTGAGATTGCCAGGATCACCGAGAGCACGAATTGAAGCACGACAAGTCCTTTAGTCAGTGCTGTCCGTCCTCCGATTTTCAACTTGCCCTTCATGATCTCAGCTGGACGAAAAGCGGATATGACCATTGAGGGATAACTCCCTGCGCACATGCCTGTGAAGACTGCAATGCCCAGCAAAACCAGCAAATGAAAACCATTAAATACAGTGCTAAGAGAGAGTTGTTTACCAGACAGCGCATTGAACTGGGGAAGCAGCAAGTCCGCAAACAATATGCCCAGTGTTACCGCCATGAAGCTTATCAGTAAAGCTTCGCTAAAGAACTGCCATAAAAGTTGTCTTCGTTCCGCTCCCAGGACTTTCCGCATGCCCACTTCCATCGACCGCTGGGAAGATAATCCTATGGAGAGATTCATGAAGTTGACACAGGCGATCAACAGGATGGCCAGGGCGATCGCTGAAAGAATATAGGAGGGAGAGAGGCCTTTATTTCCGCCGATTCTGGTATCAAGATAGACGTCTTTAAAACTCTCTAGACCGAATGTAAACGGATCATAGCCTGAATTCAAGTTTTGTTGTATCCTCGGACTGAAAATCTGAGTGCAAAATTGGCCTAATCTCTGCTCAACCAGTTCGACCGAAACATCAGGCTGCAACTGGACAAGAAGTGGACAGTACCACCTGGCCCAGTCGTTCAGAATATCGGGATTGTTCAGGACAGTGGGAAGGTTATTGAAATGAATCAGAATATCAAATTGGAGGGAAGAATTGGGAGGTACGTCTTCGGTGACACCGGTAACCACATAATCCTTGCTCACATGCCCATAAATGATGGTCAGCGTTTTGCCCAGAGGGTCCTCATCGCTGAAATATTTTTCTGCCGTGGACCGGGTGAGAACGACGTTGTGCTCATTTAAAAGCGCTGTGACTGGGTCTCCCTGAATGAGGGGGAAGGTGAACATCTCAAAAAAAGGCGAATCAGCCAACTGAATATTTTCTCTGAATAAGTTCTCTTTATACCTCACAGCTCCTGAGCCGCGGGTGTATCTTGTCTGGTGTTTTATTCCGGGAAGAGACTGTTTGAGCGCAGGTCCTGTCGGTGTCGGCATGTACTGCTGACGTCCCGTCTCTTCTCCTGTGTCCTTATCGTAGCGAAGCTGAAGGACTTGGAATAACCGGTCGCCGTTTTCATGAAACCTGTCAAAAGATAATTCATCCACAACAAACAAATAAATCAAAATACAGGCGGCGATTCCGATGGATAATCCGAAGATTTTAATGACAGAATAGACTTTTTGTCTTTTTATGTTCCTCCAGGCCACTATCAAATAATTTTTAATCATTTGAATCGATATTTAGTTATAAATTAAAAGGAACGGATATTTTTATTCCTGATTCCCGATATTCTGGAACAACGCCGAGCGAAGTTCGAGTTGTTAAATCTTTATCTTTGTTATTTCCGTAGTAAAACTTTCGATAACAGCATTTTAAGTTTTGAGTGCTTTTAGTGTTCATGTCCTATTTCAGAAAGTAAATATTGTCTTGCGGTAAGAATGTTTCTTCTCTGACCAGCTCGTAACCAGCGTCTTTATATATCTTCAGCAGCTTACTTCTGGGCCACCATTCTCCAGCAGCGGCCGGATATTTTTCCAAACTTCCCTCAACGATAGCGATAAATCCATCCGGTTTAAGCGATTTCTTAATGTTTCGCAAAAGTGCGACTGGTTCAGCCAAGCAGTGAACCACGTTGACCATAATGACCATGTCCAGAGCGGCAGGAGGTAGTTTTGGATCTGTCAGGCCGCCCAACACTGTTTTAACATTCGTCAAACCATGGTCTGCACAGCGCCTTTCTATATACTGAAGATACTCTTTAACGATGTCATTCGCGTAGATCATACCAGAAGGGCCGATTCGCGAGGCAATCTGCACAGTATAGCGGCCACGCCCCGCCCCAACTTCACCGATGATCATGCCCGGCTTGATGCCGATCGTCTTAAGGACAAGATCCGGCGGCTGGCGCTCGTTGAGACGGACTTCACGTGGAAGCGTCAGGGAATCCCTGTCCTGCCCCACGAGGGAGAAACAACAAACCATGAAAAAGAACCAAATGATACCTTTTTTGAAGCTATTGTGTTTCATCTGTTACCTCGAGTTTATTAAATCTGAGGAATTACCTACACACTCTCTCTACAAGTGATGGGAGACTCAGTCTCATATCTTTCATTCATACCTTAAGCTGTCCGCTGGATTGGCTGTGGCGGCTTTGATGGACTGGAAGCTGACAGTCAGGACAGCAACAGCGAATGCGGCCAAAGCGGCCAGGGCAAAGATCCAGACTCCCATATTCGTCCGATAAGCGAAACCCTGCAGCCATTTAGACATGGCGTAATACGCCACAGGCCAGGCGATAATATTGGCGATCAGGACCCATTTGATGAATTCTCTGTTGAGCAGAATAACAACACCAGAGACTGAGGCTCCCAGTATTTTGCGGATGCCGATTTCCTTTGTCCGTTTCTCAGCCATGAAGGAAGCCAGACCAAACAAGCCCAGACAGGATACAAATATTGCTAGCCCTGTGAAGTAATTAAAAAGAGTGCCCATCCGTTGCTCAGTCCGGTAGAGCCTGTCGTAAGCCTCGTCTAGAAAATGATAATCAAACGGAGTATCAGGGAAAAAATTCTTCCAAGTGCTTTCTATACTGGCCAGAGTTCCTGGGATATTTCCCGAGTCAAGCTTAATGAGGATATACCGGTAGAGCGAAGGATCGTTGACCAATAGAAGTGGTTCTATTTCGCTGTGGAGGGATCTGAAGTTATAATCCTTTACGATTCCGATTATCAGAAGTTCTGTATCCCCTAGCATCAACAGCTTCCCGACAGGATCTTCCATTCCTATTATCTTTTGAGCCGTTTCGTTGATTACCACCGCATTTTCATCCGAGGGATATTTTTTGGAAAAACTCCTTCCTTCGATCATCTCCATATTCAACGCCTCGATAAAATCATATCCTGTGGAAGTCACATGAAAAACCTTTATATCCTCTGGATTTTTCCCCTCCCAGGTGATGTAATCTACCGTCAATATCACTCCATAGGTGGGGATGTTTGAGGATGCCGCTACATTTCTGATGCCTGCGTTTTTTAATAATTCTGTTTTTAACGGGTCATACCTATCGACCAGTTCACTCCGTATCGGGAGATAAGCCACTTGCTCTTTTTCCAATCCCAGCTTCCTGTTTCTCATGTAGTCAACCTGGCTGGAGACAAGGACGGTACAGATAATGAGAAGAATGGATAAAGAGAACTGAGAAACCACGAGTATCTTCCGGAAGAGATAACCACGACCTTCAGTTCTTAACCTTCCTTTCAAGACCTTTGCCGGTCGAAGGGAAGACAGGAACAGGGCGGGATAGGTTCCGGATATAAATCCGGTGATCAGTGTCAGAACGACAATGGCCAGCAGAATGTTTATATTACTGGAAAATACCGGATGGAGAGGTTTTCCGGAAAGATTTCTGAAAGCGGGGAGAAAGAGTTCGACCAGGACCACAGCCAGGATGAGAGAAAACAAAGCCATAAGCAAGGATTCAAAGAAGAATTGTCCCATGAGCTGAGGACGCCTGGCGCCAACAACCTTTCTTAAACCGACTTCCTTGGCCCGGTTGGATGACCGGGCAGTGGCCAGATTCATGAAGTTGATACAGGCAATGATCAGGATAAAAAATGCGACGACAGAAAAGATATAGACATACTTGATATTTCCCTGGCCTTCGATGCCGAACTGAATATGGGAGGAATAGAGATGAATATCTTTCAAACGCTGGAGATAAAGGAGGTCCTGTGATTTTGCGACGTGTTGTTGGATATAGTCTTTGATTTTGCGATTGAGCTCTTGCAGTGAGGAGCCCTTTTGGAGAAGGACATAGGTGGCATATCCGCTGAGTGTCCAGTTATCCAGCACGGCCCAACCTGGCTCGAAATATTCAATCCTCATAAAGGGGAGCAAAAAATCAAATTGAAGGTGTGAGTTGTGGGGAACATTCTTCATGATGCCTGTAACGGTGAAGTCATATTCATTGTTGATAGTGAGAGTTTTTCCCAGCGGATTTTCTGTGCCAAAATATTTGGTCGCCATATCCTCTGTTAGTACGATTGAGTTCGGATCGGATAGAACGGTTGCGGGATCACCCTGCACTAAAGGAAAAGTGAACATCTCGAAAAAATCAGGGTCTGTCAGGCAAACCTGAGTCTCCAGGAGGCTTTTATCCCCGTATTTGACCAGTTGGCCTCTTCTCAAGCGGGTGAAGCGTGTGGCCTTGATGATTTCCGGGTAGTCTTCTTTAAGGGCGGGAGCTAGCGGAGCACACACCGGCCAATAATGGGTGGCCGGCGATGT